>JGI12316J14372_10004484_pt1 | contig 11869 bp, 8 predicted proteins | sample MarCyaLeptolynsp_FD_14372 | JGI IMG/M metagenome (IMG submission 14372) | reverse complement strand
ACCAGGTGACTTGAGGACATTGTCAGGATGGTCTCGTCAAACAGGACGGAGCGGCCAAGCAGTTCGGCCATGTGGATTGAGATTAGCGCGTCCATTTTGTTCTCCAATTCTGGACATGTCTGGCATGACCGAAAGGCAGGCGGGGTGGGTACCCGTCAGAGAACGCAAGTACTGTGCCAGTTCGTAGAAATATATTGCGAAGTATTGAGCGAAATTATATCGCCAGCCTAATCGCTAGTTGCTTTGCGAGAATACAGCGCGAGAAATTTAGACAAAATTTACTATAGCAATACTGACTATTGATTTGACAGAGTGTTGCAAAGGATTGTTCTCAGTGCTTCAGAATGCGACCCGATTCGCATATCGCGAATTCGGGTCTCCCATTTTGAGAAAGCTTGCGATCCACTTTTTCGCAAACCGCGCAATTCTGCCGTTTCTAACAATTGGCACGATCCTTGAGATGAGAGTGGCAACCTCATCCTTTGGAGTTCAAAATGCGTCACTCGATTGTCTCTGCCACACTACTTTCCAGCGTTGTAGGTGCGCTCTTGTCCGGTTGTGTGGCTGGCCCGGCTCCCGCCAACATCGCCTCTGCAGCTTATGCTCCCGGTCAAATTGCCTGGGATGGCAGCCAACAACCACAGGGCGATTGGATCGCCCAGGCACCGGTCGCCCGGGGAGCGCCAACCTGTGATTGGAAAGTCCCGCGCGAACTCGACGCATACCGCCGAATTTCGCCTGCTGGCTTTCTCGATCGGACTGCGCCTCTTGGCCCTGGTGACCGCCTTGAAATCGCGATCCTAGGTGACGAAGACAATCTGACCGGCACATATGTCATCGAAAGCGACGGAACGCTCGCCCTTCGCGGACAAGAGCCAATCAAGGCCGCCGGTTCAACACCGGCTTTGGTAGCCTACGCGCTTCGCGATCAGTTGCTCAGCCAGAGTATCGTTCGTCCGCTGAAGAATTCCGTCCGCGTTGCATTGATTGAGAATGCAGGCGTGTCTGTTTCTGTTGGCGGCGCGGTGTTCCAGCCAGGTGCTGTGCGCGCAGGCGAGCGTGCGCCTGATAGCCGCATCGGCCTTAAAGAAGGTGCCGTGAGCGGTGACAACAATGTTGGTCGCACAATAACCACCGCAATCCGTGCGGCTGGCGGTGTGCGGCCGGATGCTGACGTTCAGCGGATCTACCTCTTGCGCGATGGTAACTATGCAGAGTTTGATCTGTCAGGCTTCGTGCATGGTTGGGGCAGTCGCGATGTTACGATCGCGAGCGGAGATCGGATTATCGTTCCGAGCCGGAGTTGTTTCAATTCGGATCTGGTCCGCCCGACCCCGCTCACAGCGCCAGGCATCCGGGTATACATGTCCAACCTGACGCAGAGTGCGGGCAACAATGCCAGCTCCGCGATTGGCCGAGAGACCACCTCGCTTCCATATGGCACTCGCCTATTGCAGGGTCTGGTAGCGGCGAATTGCGTCGGCGGAAGCTACATGCAGTCTGATAGGCGTGCGATCCTGATTTCGCGCAATCGAATGAATGGTCAGAGCATTGTTCTAGAGCGCGATATCGAGAAGCTGGTTCGCAATGCCAATCGTGATGCGCTCAACCCATTTCTCATGCCTGGTGATGCCATCGCCTGTTACGATAGCCGTTGGACCAATTTCCGCGAGGCCCTTGGCCTGGTCGGAGATTCGATCAGCACCGCCACACCGGCAATCTTGCTGGATAATGCCCTGTGATCCCGGTTTACCAAGACTTTGAAGCGGCAAAGCCTACTCAGCCGCGTCGGTTGAGAGAGTTGTGGGTGCTGGTGCGTGACGGCCTACCCTCGGTTGGCCGCTATCGGAGGTATTTGACGGCTCTTGCAATTCCCCTTTGTTTTGCCTGGGGCCTTGCGATCCTTTATTTGGCCTTCGCACCGGATCGCTACGACAGCCGAATGACGCTTATTCTTCCGGGTAGCGGTGTTGGCGCTAGCATGAATCTTGAGTCGATCGGACAGGCGTCAACCAATACTTCTTCGGCATTCTCATCGACGAGTCTTAGCCCAACGGAAAACTACAAGACCCTTCTGATGTCGGACTTGGTCCTGCGAGACGCCGCGCGCATTGCTGGGGAAGAGGAAAGCGAATTCCCACAACCTATCATCAAGCTGGTTGACCAGACCAATCTGATTGAGCTGCGGCTGTCAGCACGCAAACCAGAGCGTGCACAAGCCCGCATGGAGGCTCTTCAGAAGGCATTCAACAGTGCGCTCGACACTCTTCGCGAAGATGAGGCGCAAACCCGCGAGCGGGCCGATACCAAGAGGATTGGAGAGCTCGAACAAAAAGTTGACGATGCCCAACAGGCGCTGCTCGATTTTCAAGGTGCAACTGGGCTTGTGTCCCTCGATCAATTCGCTGGCCGGATCACATCGCTCGATCAGCTCAAAGCGAATGAACGCGATCGCCGCGTTCGCTCTGCCGAGACTGGCGAAGCAGCCAAGCGGTTGGCTGCTTCGCTCAATATTACCCTTGCTGATGCACGCCGCGCTATGCAGCTCAAAGCCGATCCAGAGTTTCAGGAATTGCTGCGGCGTTATGCTGTTGCTTCTGGTGAGCACAGTGAACGTTCTGGCACCTTAGGCGATGCGCACGAGGTGATCGAGGAACTCGCGGCAGAGAAGGCGTCGTTGCAGGTTGACCTGGTTCGCCGTGGTAGCGAGTTGGTCGGGCTCGGAAGCGACAAAGTAGTCACTCTCGCAGACCTATCCGTATCGAACACACGAGAAAGCCTGTTTGCAAGCCTATCTGAGCGAGACAGTGATCACAAAGGGCATGGCGCTGCGTTGGTGGAACTTCGGCGTCAGATCTCCGCGCAGACCGCCGACACGGAAGAACAGGTCGCGCAGGCAGCTAAGCTCGCGGACTTATTGCGCGACCTGCGCGTTGCCGAAGCGGTATTCAGCTCTGCATTGGCGCGGCTAGACACCAATAAGTCCGACCCGTTCGCGTCTTATCCTCTCGTGCAAACGCTGGAAGCGCCGTCTCTGCCTCGATCCAAGGCAGCCCCGTCGCCACTGCTGGTCATTGGTGGTGCATTCGCGGCCACCATTTTCATAATCATTGGGTTTATGCTCCTATGGCTACGCCAACCGATCATCCGCAGACTGCTGCCGAACGCCTAGTCGCCACGACCATAGAGTCGACCTGGCTGCTGTGGCTGGTCGGAGGGCTGTATATTGCCGGGCCTGTGCTCGGCTGGGCATTGGCCGGAATGGTCGCATTCGCCCTCTACACCGATCAAGTGCAGCATTCTCAAATTCCGACAACGATCTGGATCTGGCTGATTGGGATGTCGGCGATGCTGCTGATCCTGTGGGTTGGGCATGCAAATTTTGAGCTTGGGATGGGCAAGACCCTTAAGTCCAGCATCGGTTGGGCCAAGGGCTGGGCATTGATTGCTCTGTTCCCGTTGGCGGGCGCAATGCTCCAAATTCGGCCGACGGAAATATGTCGTGCGACCTGCCGGCTCGGTCTTCAAACACTGCTTCTGCTACCGATTTTCCTGATAGCACCGATGCTTGGCCTGCCCGAGCGACCTTGGGTATCGCCGCTTAAGATTTTGGGAGGTGCAGGAGAGGAATACTTCACCGTGCAGCTCTATACAATTGACCCTGGCGCCGGGCGTACAAGATGGCAGTTTTTCGCTCCTTGGTCCCCGGCGGCAGGATTGATGGGGGTGATCTATGTTCTTATCGCCTCTTACGAAAAGAACTGGAAGTGGAAGTGCATCGGCGTTGCCGGCGGATTGACCCTCGCGCTGTTCTCGCAATCGCGGCTCGCGCTTGTTGCCTTGCTTGTGATCATACCGTTCGTGTGGGGCGCAAGCCGTATGAATCGAGGCCTACTCTGGCTTCTCGCGGCGCCAGTTGCGTTTGCGCTAGGCATCTTCGGACCTGTCCTGCTCGAAATGATTGACAGCGCTATTGCCGAATTTTCTGCCGCGCGGGCGGATTCAAGCCGAGTGCGGGCAATACTTGGCCGGATCGCGATCCATCGCTGGGAAACAGAGGCATACTGGTTCGGGCACGGCGTGGTTGAGAGAGGTCCCCACCTGGTAGAATATATGCCAATTGGTAGCCATCATACCTGGTACGGCTTGCTATTCGTGAAAGGTTTGACTGGAGCAATCGCGATGGCCGTCCCATTGGTCAGCACACTCATTGTGTTCTTGATCAAGGCGCAGAACGACATGTCTGTTCGAATTGGGCTTGGCTTGATCGCAACCCTCGCACTCTACTCTTTCGGTGAGAATCTCGAAATTCTAGCGTATCTCTATTGGCCAGGATTGGTACTGGTCGGAATTGCGCTGAGGCAGCGCAAGCCGACCACATATCCGGATCTCTAAGACACCAATCAAAGAACGCGACCGTGCCAAGAATTTGTCGCTTGGCGACCACCTCAAACGGTAGCGCTGTGTTCGGAATGTGGCGTGATTAGTGCGCCGCCGGGCGCAAAATTCTAGGCGAGGCCTGTCCTCGATGATTTGCTCGACCGATCACCGCGCGCCATTGCGCAACAGTATTTGGCATCTGCTTCCGCACCTCACGCCGGCCGGCTTCGCCCAGGTTGCGCAGATTTAGCTTCGCCAACCGAAAAATCGCGCTGGAAATTTCATCGGCGGTGTTCAAAGGGGCGCTGAGACCGCCTTTGCCAACCTGCTCCGGCAAACCGTCAACTTCGGCAACAAGGATTGCGCGAGCGGCCATCCTTGCTTCCGTTGCGACCAATCCAAACGCCTCATAGCGAGAGGGAATGACGACGGCATCGCACGATCGCAAATGCGCTCCCGGATCATCGCAAGGACCGAGAATGGATACGTTCGGCAAATCGGCGGCGAGAGTCCTCAAGGCGTCGCGCTCTGGACCGTCGCCAAATAGAGTCAAGCTTACCATTCCGCGCGGCATATTGCGGATTGCAGAGATGAGTTCGGAGAAATTCTTCACCGAAGCATACCGGCCATAGGCCAGGAGACGCATGGGTTGGCCGCGATTGGGCGATTTAGGGGGGACTTGGAAAAGCTGATGTTGATTGGTCCAGGGATGAATGACGTGGAGCTTCGAAGAGGTAATTCCTACCTCGTTTGCAATCCAGTCACGTTGCGCCTCTGAAACGCAGATGATTTCATCAAAAAACAAGGAAGACATTCTCAGCATCGTGCGAAAGCGTCGCTTGGCTTTGACGTTCCATTGCTCAAATGAGCGCGTGTAGCTGTGTTCAACATGCACAATGCGGGATCTCGGATGCTTTGCGCGCAGACTCGCTAAGAATGCCAACCTGCGCCAAGACAACGCCATATGATCGATGATCAGTTCGGCGTGCAAACTGGGGGCAAGACGCGCAACAGGATCTATGGCGACGATCCGTGAGCTGGCCGCAGTATTGAGCTCAGGTTCGTCAAACAGAGTCAACGCCCTTTTGACGCCTCCCATTCCGAAATCATCAAGAAGGTGTACAAGCCGGCTCATACGGCGTTCCTCAAATATGGGCGCATCAGCGAGGCGGTCAGGTCGCGCCCGAGAATTGAGCCAGCCACGATCGCACCAGCTGTTACGATCGTCTTGCGTGGTTCCTCAGTTAAGATCCGAGGCTGCAGACCAAAGGCTCTGGACAGCAAATTTCGCGCGAGTTCGAAGTTGCCCAGCTGAACGGATCGCCTAGCGAGATAGCGCAATTGGAAGGCGCGAGCCGTATCTCCATGCTCTGCCACGAACTCTGGTGCGTAGCTTTTCAGCTTCCGCAACATTTTGGTCCAACTCAAATACTGCTTCACCACGTTTGCCGATAGTGCCCCGGGTATGATGCGATAGTCGGTCAGCAAACCGTCTATTCCTGCAAACATGACGTTATGCTTCACCGCCAAGCGGGTCCAAAGTTCAACGTCTTCGGACTGTCGAAAATCCTCATCAAACCAACAGATTCTCGTGTCTTCGCGAGGGTGTCGAAATGCGCCAAGATCGAGGTCGCTTTTTCGGAGTACGGGAGCGCTACCGTTCCCAATCGGATTGCGGCACAAGATGTCTCGTGCGGTAATGCTGCCAATTTTGGGGCGCATTGCGACGCTAAGAGTTTGGCCCTCGCGATCAATCATCCTTGAGCCTGCATAACTAACGCCCACGTGCGGATTCGCCTTCAAGTGAATATAGTGGAGCGCCAGCTTATCCCTTTGCCAAATGTCGTCACTATCGAGGAGCGCGACAAACTCGCCACGTGCACGTGCGATGCCCGTGTTTCGAGCTCCGGCAAGTCCGCGATTGACTTGGGAAACAATCCGAATGCGCCGATCATCGAATCCCTGGACGATTTCCATTGAACGGTCAGAGCCTCCGTCGTCGACACAGATTAGCTCGAAGTCATCAAAGCTCTGTGCGAGCACGGATTCTATCGCTTCGGCGACAAAATCTTCGACATTGAAGATGGGCATCACGACAGAGATTTTGGGGCAAGTCATTTTGAGTTCTCCTATTCACAGATCAAGCGAACAGCGCGCGACGCATCGCGGGCGGCATCGCACCACCTACGAAAGCACCGCCAACTGTCAGAAGGCTGCGAGAGCCGCCTGCCATAAAAGTACCCTTGTCGGCCTCCAGACCCCGCCTCGCAAATGACCAAACGACGTCCATAGGGGCACCTGTTCTGAGGGCGCGGCGTGTGAGGTATCGACAATAAGTCGCTTCAGCTCTGGGCAGCTCTTGGCCATCCATCCAGCGTGCAGCGAAGCGACGCCAATTGGTCAGCATTGCGGAAAAGTCGCTCGACAATCCGTATTCGCTCATCCGGTATCGGACCAGCGGTTCATCAATTCCGCGGATCAGTGCGCCTTCGCCGAGAACACGAGCAATCAGATCTTGGTCCTCCGCATAGCGCATGGATTCGTCAAAACCGCCCAAATCCAAGAAGAACTCACGATCAATCACAAGGTTTGAGGTCGTGCAAATGACGTTCTCGACCAGCACATCAGATGTGTCGAGATAGTCGGCAGGAATCCTAGAATACGTCCTGCCTGGCGCTAATTCCCCCTCGCGATTGGGCGCGAAAGCCACTTTTGCGAAACTCGCGGTCAAAAGTGGTTCAAAGTCATGAAATGAGCGGTGTCGAGCCAATTTTTCCCGATGCCATTGGTCATCGGCATCCAAAAAGGCCAGCCACCTACCCTTGGCCAGGTTCGCGCCAAAGTTGCGTGTGGCGGACACGCCCGAATTTGGCTTTGATACGACTCGAATTCGAGAATCCATGGCCGCCAACCCAAGGAGAGCCTTGAGGGTTTCGTCCGTCGAGCGATCATCTACGAGTACGATTTCGAAGTCCTGATCGGACTGCTCCAAAACACTGGCTACGGTTGAACGAATGGTCGTTTCAGCATTGTATGCGGGTATCACGACCGAGAACTCAGGTACGGACATTATGCGTCTCCTTTTGGGTAAAGAATTTCGGGGCGATGGGATGTGCGAAGCTGAAGAGTGGCTGCCGGCAGCAGAATGGCGCTTAGGCCGACTCCAAACCCCACGCAGGCTGCGAGAAGGCTGATTTGAGCACCAAGGGTAAGTCCCGCAAAGGCCGAGATGGTTGCGATCGCCATTAGTTTGGTTTCAGCGAAAGGCTTCCCAAGTGCACGTGCTCGAGCGCCCAACAGAGCACCTGCAAACAGTGGAATGGCGGCGCATGCGAGGACTGAAACAAACGGAACAGTATCGACCCAGGTTTTGCCAAAAACCAATGGCACGTAGATCGGTGCTAAGAGCGCTTGAGCGGCCACCAAAGGAATGGCGACTGTCATGCCTAAACGAAATGCACGCGCGAATTCCTCTTCCAGTTGCAGACCTTCGGCCTTTGCGAGGTGTGGAAGCAGCACCAAATTACAGGCAGCGACCAGCGCTTGCGTAATTCCTAGGCCAGCATTGAATGCAAAGAAGTATAGCCCGAGCGCTTCGGTGCCGAGCAGGGCCCCAATAAGCAATTTGTCAGCATGCAGGCGCAGCGCGGTGAGCACTTCGGAGCCTAGTATTGCTGGGCCGAAGCCGTGGAATGCTGCGATCGGAGCTGGTCTGACAGCGCTGTTTGGCGTCCACTCAAAGGTCCGGCGTGCCAAGACGAGCCAAATTGGCGCTGTAAGTAAGACCGCGGTCAGTGCCGAATCCGCCATGTTCTGGATGGCTGAAACTCTCGCAGTTGCACCCAACCTTTGCGCTCTCATCGCGAGAAAAATCTGGACCAAGCCAGCGGGCATAAATGGGTAAACCAGCGAGAGAGCCGCAAGCATCGCCGCGGCCTCGTCCAAACCAAATACATGCCACACGATGAAAGCGACCACCAGCTGGATGGCTGCGACTAGATAGCAAACCAGGTAGAAAGATCGGTGTGCAGTTCTGCAGATCGCCTCAAGTTCGGCGTCCTTCGCGACAACAATTCGCTGGCCAATCCCGACATTGGTGAGAACCCTAACCAGTTCAAACAGGCTGAGAGCCAATGCGGCAGTTCCCAACATTGTTGGCGAAATTTGGCGGGCCACGACAAGTATCGATCCTAGCCTAACGACCCTGTTTAAGGCCTCAGCCGAACCATAGGCCGCCATGCCACGGGCGAAACCAGACCAACGACGCGGTGATAGTAATGTGAGAATGGCAGAGTTCATGCTTTCCTCGGCGAGTGATTGGGAAAGCCAAATTCAACATCCGTGCCAATTGCCGAAACGGCGGAAATGCGTCGTTCATTGGGTTAATATTGGCTCAATTTCGCAATTGTCAGAATTGGCTTTGCAAAATGCAAAGCTGAACACTGCAATTTGCGAAAAATCTGCGTGAGAACCGCACTTGCTGCGACGGGTTGGAAATTTAAATATTTGAAATCAGTCACTTATGGGTTTGGCATGGTCATTGCGACCAACTGGATGCTCCGAAACAAGGAATCCATCTGATGAAGCTTACACCCCTAAGTGATTTCCAGCCGATTGCTGGCGCAGCGCTAGCCGATCGAATTGAAGCAACTCGCTCTTGGCCCAAGACTACTCTCTTTGGACTGCCTCTGGTTTTGGCCAAGAGAGAAGAGATAGCTCGGCACATAATGGCGCGTGCTGGGATTCAAGAGAAAAGCGTCATCAATTTCGTAAACGCCCACTGCATCAATCAGCAGGCAAGTGATCCTGAGTATCGCGACGTTCTGCTCAATAGTTCACTGTTGCTTCCAGATGGCGTTGGGATGGAAATCGCGGCGGGACTCGCAAGCACTCGCCTCGCAGAAAACCTGAATGGCACTGATCTCTTCCCAGCAATTTGTCGTGAGGCGCAAGAAGAAGGAGTCGGCATATTCTTGCTGGGAGGTCTCCCGGGGGTCGCCGATGCCACTGCAGCCTGGGCCGTGACGAATTATCCAGAACTTCGGATCGCTGGCACAAACTCGGGATTCTTTGGTGCGGATACGGAGGCCGCCCTGATCGAAAGGATTAATCGTTCGAGAGCCGGCATTTTGCTCGTGGGCTTCGGCGTGCCACTGCAAGAAAAGTGGATTGCCCGCAATCGGCATCGGTTGAATGTTCCGGTGCTTATGGGCGTGGGCGGGCTGTTTGACTATTATTCCAGCCGGATCCCGCGAGCGCCCAAATTCATTCGAGCTTGCAAGAGTGAATGGATGTGGCGTCTGGCGATGGAGCCTCGCCGGATGGCCAAGCGCTACATTGTTGGCAATGCCCTATTCCTGGCACGGGCTGCGCTCGAGGGGCTTAAGGCACGTCGCATAGTTTCAAGAGCGAATTCCGCAGGGAAGCGATTGATCGATATCCTTGGTGCTGCAACGGCCATCACACTGCTTTTGCCCATCTTGCTTGCAACGGCGCTGGCAATTCGGCTCGAGGACAAAGGGCCGGTCCTTTTTCGCCAAACGCGGATCGGGAAGGATGGAGCACCCTTTGACATGATAAAGTTTCGCTCAATGTATATCGACGCTGAAGCCAGAAGGGATGCGCTTCTATCTCAGTCAGAACGCGATGGTACCTGTTTCAAGATGCGGGATGACCCGCGTATTACAAGATCGGGGCGCTTTATCCGACGCTTCTCAATTGATGAGCTTCCGCAGCTGTTCAACGTTTTGAGTGGGGCTATGTCATTGGTGGGACCACGGCCCGCATTGATAAGCGAGGTATCGACATACCGAGGTAGTCACTGGAAGAGGCTTGCAGGGAAACCAGGGATCACTTGCACTTGGCAGGTCCGTGGTCGCGCTGACATTCCTTTTGAACGCCAGGCAATTATGGATCGCGCCTATCTAAAGCGGGCGAACCTGTGGATCGACTTAGTGCTTTTGCTGTGCACTCCTGGCGCAGTCATCAGCGGGCGAGGGGCCTACTGACCCTTGCTAACCAACGCGCTGAAGAGATCGTCGAAGGCCAAAAGGCTTGCGGCGATCTCTTTTCGCAGCGCGGTGCTTGAGAACGACGGGTCCTTGGCCAATGCCTCGCGGTATCGACTGAGTTCCTCAACGATTCCAGTTGCGCCTACATTGAGAGCGACACCCTTCAAGCTATGTGCTGCCCGAGACAAAGCTTCGGCATCGCTGGACTTTGCTGCTATGAGCAACTCTTCGCCATAGTCGCTAATATCTTTCTTGGCTGCGTCGCGCATCCGATCTCGGTATGCCGCAGGAAGATCAAAGAACGCTCGCTGAAAAAGCTCGTGATCAAACCGGGCGTTGAGTGGCTGCACGGCCTCGCGCCCAATCAATGCTGTCCGAATGGCCGCTGATAGCTCTTCGCGCCGTACAGGCTTTGCCAAGCAGGCCGTCATTCCGGCGGAAAGTAACCGTTCGCGTTCCAACTTAAGGCTATGAGCTGTCACACCAATTATCGGTGTCCGCGATTCTGGCCCGGTCATAGATCGGATTGCCTGAGTTGCCTCTTCACCATCCATAATGGGCATCATCACATCCATGAGGACTACGTCGTAAGTCTCACTGCGAACTGCTTCGATCGCCTCGACCCCATTGGTGACGATTGAGGTGTCGCAGCCGATTGATTTCAGCATCCGCTCGATTACGTATCGGTTGCTTTCAGTATCTTCGGCCAGGAGAACCTTGGGCTTGGCTTCAAGCTGCTCAGCGCCGCCATTGGTCCTTGGGGGGGGGGCGTTAGGCGGTTCACTATCGCCGGCTTGATCGATCAGCTTAGAAGCTAATTCGACCAATTGATCGGCTGCTTGCCGGACGACCTCAAAGTCTTCTGATTGATCGCCAAGTTGGTCGGCTAGCAATTCCAATCCACCATTGAGTGAATTTAGGGGAGTTCTGATTGCATGCGCCATTTCGCTCAAAAACAACGTTCGTGCATCAAGCGCTTCCGCGGTTTTCAGTTGTTCGCCTACCAACTGTTCGCTGAGACGATCCAACTCGACGACCCGTCGCTCGGCGCGCAATTGCAGTGCCTTTACCGCGCGTTCATTCGCTCTGCTCAATGTAATGTCGCGCACAGTGCCGTACACGGCAGAAGGGCGCTCTCCGTCAGCTGTATCGCGTCGAATGGCCCAACTTAGCCAGTGAGTCTCGCCCGTATCATATCGAATGATCCTGTGCTCAAACCGATGTTCGATACCGGGGGCGAGTGTCGTAAAGAACTCGATTCCGTTTCGCATGATGCGATCGCGATCGAGCGGATGGATCGCTGTGATAAGCTTATCTAGTGAGCCCTCTTCACCCTCAGGCAAGCCAAGCAAGAAGCCGGAACCCTCTGAAGCCGTAAATGGCTTTCCTTTCTCACCATAGATCGTCGCCATACCTGCCGTAGAAAGCGCCGCCAGCAATTTTCGGCTCTCGATATCAAGACGTTCCGCGAGTTCATT
>JGI12316J14372_10004473_pt1 | contig 11893 bp, 8 predicted proteins | sample MarCyaLeptolynsp_FD_14372 | JGI IMG/M metagenome (IMG submission 14372) | reverse complement strand
CCCGCCACAGAGGCGGAGTTACTCGGCGTCTTCGACATGGCAGTCGGGCCGGATGGGTTGCTTTACCTTCTGGATGTCGTTGAACAATCGATCCTACGAGTATCGGCCGGCGGCGACATCGAGGTTGTTGCCGGGACAGGAGACCGCTCGCCCGCGGGCGACGGGGGCCCCGCCAGCGAGGCGTCTTTCGTACAGGCGAGTCAAATGCGTGTGGGGCCGGATGGCTCGATCTATGCACTGGATGGCTCTGCCGGGCAAAAAGTGATTCGCCGGATCACTCCCGACGGCACAATTCGAACCATTCTCGAATTCGACACCGCAGGCGCCTTCGGCGTTGGAGACACCCTTGAGCAGCAGGGCATCCATGCGATCAGCTCTTTCGATGTTGGCCCTGATGGAGCGCTATACCTGGCATCGAACGGTCTGCACCGCATCTACCGGTTTAGCCAGGGCGGGGATCTGTCTGTCATCGCCGGCGCCGGCGACCCCATTCCAGACATTGGCGGCTACAGCGGGGATGGCGGACCGGCCGTGGAAGCCGAGCTCGATCGGCCGACAGCGATCGAAGTGGGCGACGACGGCACAGTCTACTTTGTCGACGGGCCAAGCGGCCGCGAGAGAATTCGTCGCATTCTCCCCGACGGTACGATCGAGGCGTATCTCGCGGATTCCCCTGCCGCTCCGTTCGCCCAGGTTGGGGCGCTACGGACCGAGACTGGTCTCTCGCGTCGCAGCCTGCTTCAAATCGACTCTCAAGGCCGCATCTATTGGGTCGATAGCGGACCGAGCGGCCGTGAGATCAAGCGAATCGGGCTGGACGACCGGGTGGAAGCCGTGTGGGGGCCCAGCCCTCTGGATCTTTCTCAGAAGTTCCTCGTGGCGGATGGCGAGATCTATGTGATCGCTTCTCGTCAGGTTTTCCGCGTTGGCGAAGGCGCTGGGGCGGCTGAGGCGGTCGCGGGGAGAGAGGCTGCCGCCAGAGAGTACGGGGACGGCGGCTCTCCGCTTGGGGCAGCACTGGTGGGACCCACGACGGTGGCGGTCGGCGCGGACGGCGCAGTCTACATTGGGGATGATGGCGGCTTGCGAGTTCGGGCTATCCGCGGATCCAGAATCACCACGATAGCGGGGGACGGCAATCTTCGGAGCTTAGGGATTCCAGTTGGCGCTTCCGCCGGCGATGGCGGCCCAGCGACAAAGGCCTCTTTCCGCATGCTCAATGACCTGCACGTCGGCCCCGACAACAGCATCTACGTGGCCGACGACGCTGTCGTGAGGCGGATCCGCCCAGACGGCATCATCGAGAGATACGCCGGCGATGGTTCGCCATGCCTGGATGGCCAAGATTGCGGAGATGGCCGACCCGCGACCGGCGCCGCGCTTGGCCTCTCGGTTCTGGGGATTGAGGTGGATCGATTTGGCAATGGATTCATCTTGTCCGCCGAAGGTTCGAGTCGGGGCGCATGGGTGCGTCGAGTTGGAGTGGACGGCCTGATCCACAGCATCAGTGAAGATCTGGGGCCGGTGCACCTGACGGGCGGAATCGGGGCGATCGCGTTGGAGGGAGGAGAGGACCTTCTGGCGCACACCGCGCAAGCGGGTATCTGGAAGGTCGATCAGGCCGGCATTCCTAGTCAGTTGGCCCAATTTCAGGAAAAGCCGTATGGAGGCGGGGCGGGGCTGATGGCGTCAAGCCCGTCGGGAAACCTCTACATATGGAACAGCTTCTTCGGACTCTTTCGAAGAACGCCTGCCGGCATTGTCGACGCGTTGATACCCATTAGGAGCAGCAACCAGGACCTAGGCGACGGCGGGGCTCCTCGCGACGTAACCAGCGGGCCCATTGAGGACATCGCCACCGACAACGATGGCAACCTCTACCTGACCGACCGCTTCAATCGCGTCATCCGACGGATCAACGCTCCCCACGCTTGCCCGCCTGTCGAGCGTCCACAGCTATCCGCTGTGACGAATGCCGGCTTTTATCCTTTTGGTTTTGGACCGGGCTCGATCATTACGATCTTTGGCTCAGGGCTTGGACCGTCCGAGGGGGTCGTGGCGTCACCGGACGCAGAGAGTCGCTTCCCGACTGAGTTGGCCGGCGTTCACGTTTTGATTGACGGCGTCGAGGCGACGATCCTCTACGCTTCGGAAGCACAGGTCAACGCCGTCATCCCATTCGCAACCGACGTTGTCGGGCGATACCGCAGCCGCATCACGGGAACTGATCCTTACTTCAGCATCCCTGGGACGCTTCGTTCAGAGCTCCGGGTGATCCGCAACGGCGTCGACTCCGATCCATACCGCATCGCAATGGAGCCCGCCTCCCCGGCCTTCCTGCTGCTTGCCAACGATCAGGCCGCGGCGATCAACCAGGACGGCTCGGTCAACGGCAACGCCAATCCCGCCGCGCCCGGCTCGGTCGTGGCGCTGTATATGAGCGGAGGCGGAGTGATGGTTCCGGCGATCGAAGACGGGGCCGTGGTCGGCTCAACGCTACCGCTGGTGCAGGAAAAGGTCGTGGTGCAGATCGGAGGCCAGGAGGTTGAAGCGCTCTACGCCGGGGGCGCGCCCGGTCTGGTCGCCGGGGTGATGCAGGTCAACTTCGCTATTCCGGCGGACCTTGCGCAGGCGGGTCGGTTGGAAATTCGGGTGAAGGTCGGACTGCAACCCAGTCAGAAACCTGCGTATCTGTGGGTGGGATAGCGTCCAACTCGCCCCATCACAGCAGAACCGCGCCCGTGAGAGGCTGTGTGAAAACGTGACAGGAGTGTTCGGTGATAGCCCCCGGCTTCAGCCGGGGGTCTCGACTTTGGCCATTGACTAGACAGCGAAAGGGCTGGAGTTCGTCGCGATGCAGGTTTTGCTTGCATTCAGGAACATTTGCGAGCATTCTTGTATCTAGTTAAATAACTAGATACGGAGCGCTCCCATGGGTTTCCCCACCAAACTTCAGTGCATCAAACGCAAATCCTCCCAGCAGTGGTACGTTAACCTCCCCTCCGCCCTCGCCCAGGCTATGGATTTCGCTCCCGGCGAGGTCGTCGAATGGGCTGTTGAAGATCACTCCCAACTTGTCCTCAACCGCCCTCAGGCGCCCCCTTCCCCTCTAAAAAAAACTCCGCTCCACGCCTCCTCGACCAGCTTGAAGCCCTCTTCGCAGAAGCCTTCCAAGGCTCCCAACCCCGCGTCCGGCAGCATCTCGCACGGCTCGCCGTGAGCAGCCTCGCCTGCCTCGGCCGCCATCACCTCAGCGGCTGGCTCCAGACCGCCGGCGAAGGCGCCCTCGACTGGTCCGCCGCCTACCGCCTGTTCTCCGCCCAACGCTTCGACCCCGACCGGCTCTTCGCCACCGTCCGCCGCGGCCTGCTCGCCGAACTCTCCCCGTCCGCGCCGCTGGTCGTCGCCATGGATGACACGCTCGTGCGCCGCGGCGGGCGCAAAGCCGCTGGTCGTCGCCATGGATGACACGCTCGTGCGCCGCGGCGGGCGCAAACCCCCGGGCGTGGGCTGGCGACGCGATCCGCTCGGCCCGCCCTTCCAGACCAATCTCGTCCGCGGCCAGCGCTTCGTCCAACTCTCCGCCGCGCTGCCGCCACGCTCGGCTCCGGGCCCTGCTCGGCTGCTGCCGATCGCCTTCGCCCACGCCCCCACTCCCGCCAAACCCGCCCGCCGAGCCACACCCGAACAGCTCGCCTTGTATCGCCAACAACAGCGCGACGCCAACATCAACCTCTACGGCGCCGCTTTGCTCGCCCAACTGCGCCGTGATCTCGATGCCGACGGCGACGCTCGCACGCTATGCGCCGTCGTCGACAACCGCTTCACCAACGCCACGGTTTTGAAGAACCTGCCGCCGCGCACCGCTGTGATCGGACGGCTGCGTTCGGACGCGCAGCTGTGTTTCGAGCCCGATCCCGACGACGCCGCACACACTGGACGGCGCCGCATCTACGGTCGTCCCGCTCCGACCCCGGCTCAACTGCTCGCCGATCCGGCGGTTCCGGTCGTCGAGGTCGAGGCCTGGGCCGCCGGCAAGCTCCACCGCTTTCCCGTCAAGACGCTCGCCCCGCTGCTGTGGCGTTCCGGCTCGGGGCCGCGACCGGTGCGGCTGGTCGTCATCAAGCCGCTGCACTACCGCCTCAACCAAAGCTCGCCGTTGCTGTATCGCCAGCCGGCCTACCTGCTTGTCACCGATCCCGACATGCCGCTGGAAGACGTGCTGCAGCGTTACGTCTGGCGCTGGGAGATCGAGGTCAACTTCCGCGACGAGAAAACCCTGCTGGGCGTCGGCGACGCCCAGGTCTTCCATCCCCGCTCGGTGGAAACCGCGCCGCAGTTCCAGGTGGGCGTTTATTCGCTGTTGCTGCTGGCGGCGAGGCAGGCCTTCGGCGACGGCCCCGCGCCAGACGCCGTGCCGCCGCCGAAATGGCGCCGCCACACCCCGAAGCCTCGCCTCAGCACGCCGGACCTGCTGCAACGCCTGCGTCAGGAGCTTTGGGGCGACGCCCTGCAGGCCAAGACTTTCTACCGCCTGCGCCCCCAACTCCCCCAACATCGAACCCGCCAAAAACTCACTCCGCCCCTCGCCGCCGCCGTCTTGTACGCCTCTCCCTAACTCGATTGACCTGCTTTCTCCCCTTCCTCCACCCCAGTCAACCCCCTCTCAGAACGCCAAAGTCGAGGAAACCGCTCCCGTAAGGGAGCGGTTTTTCGCTTGGCTACGGCCGCCTGCAATAGGCTCTACCCTAAGAAGCAGTGTCCCTCTGGATCGGATTGGCCCTGGGGGCCCTGGCGCTGACGGGATTGGCGGCGCTCGCCGTCTGGGCGGCGAGCGCATTCTGGGTGCACATCATCTCCAACCGCTGGAATGCGATGTGCGCTGATGAAGAGCCGCCGAAGAAGTCCGCGCGCTCACTGCCAGTGCAGGATGCGTTTCCCGGCGCCGTCCTCGAGTTCTCCGGTCGCCAGCATCACCGCGTCATAGATCACGCCGACGCCCAGAATCCCCAGGCTCAAGAGATAAAGCAGCCCCGTGCCCGGCTTGTCGATGTAGAAGCGGTGCGCGCCGAGCCAGCCGATCAGGACGCACAATAGCAGCGCGGTGAGGCGGTTCTTGTCCGACGGCGGGCCGAGTTCCCGCGGGGACGGCGTCGGCTCGCGGCGCAGCAGCGGCGGCTCCTTGTCGGGCTCCTCGGCGTCCCAGCCGCAACTGGTGCAGTAGCGCTGGTCGACGGCCATCTTTTCGCCGCACTGCGGACAGTACAGGAAGGCGGGCTCGGGTTCCTCCGGGGCGGGAAGAGCCTTCTGCTCGGCCGGCTCCTCGGGGACGGGAACAGCCTCGGCGTCACGGGTGACTTCGGTGTCGGACATCGCATCCGAAGATACGAAGCGTCCCGTCGGGAAGTTCCCGCCTCTGAGACAGAATCGACGAATGGGAGATTGTGGTCCCGGGGAGTGGAATCGAACCACCGACCTAGGGATTATGAGACCCTCGCTCTAACCGCTGAGCTACCCCGGGACGAAGCGGAGGGCTGCGATCCTGTTCGAATCGCAGCCCATTACTGAGAATACCGCATCCCGCGTCGAGGGCGCCAACGGCTGCGCGGTCTACATGCGGCTCTCGTGCTTGAGCACCAGCACCGCCAGCGGGGGCAGCGTCAGCGACAGCGTCGCCGGGCGGCCGTGCGTCGTCTGCTCGACCGCCTTTACCGCACCGGCATTGCCCACGTCCGAGCCGCCGTAGATGGCCGAATCGGTGTTGAGCACTTCCAGCCAGTAACCGCCGCGAGGAGCGCCGACCTTGTAGTCGTAACGCACCGCCGGCGAGAAGTTGCACACGAAGATGAGCTTCTCGTCCGGGTCCGAGCCGGTGCGGATGAAGCTGATCACGTTGGAGTGGTTGTCATTGCAGTCGATCCACTCAAACCCCTTCCAGTCGGAGTCGAGTTCGTAAAGCGCCGGCTGATTGCGCAGGAGCGAGTTCAGGTCGCGCACCAGCTGATGCAGCCCCTGGTGCGGCGCGGCCTCGAGCAGGTGCCAGTCCAGGCTTTCTTCGTGCGTCCACTCACGCCATTGGCCGAACTCGCAGCCCATGAACAGCAGCTTCTTGCCCGGGTGGCCGAACATGTAGGCGTACAGCGCCCGCAAGTTCGCGAACTTCTGCCAGTCGTCGCCCGGCATCTTGTTGAGCATCGAGCCTTTGCCGTGAACGACCTCGTCATGCGAGAACGGCAGGATGAAATTCTCGCTGAAGGCGTAGAGCATCGAGAACGTGATCGAGTTCTGGTGGTACTGGCGGTGGATGGGGTCTTTGGAGAAGTAGCTGAGGATGTCATTCATCCAGCCCATATTCCACTTGTAGCCAAAGCCCAATCCGCCCAAGTAGGTCGGCTGCGAGACCATCGACCACGAGGTCGACTCCTCGGCTACGGTGATCGCGTCGGGGTGCTCGGCGTAGATGCGTTCGTTCAGGCGACGCACGAAGTTGATGGCGTCGATATTCTCATGGCCGCCGTACTGATTGGGCACCCACTCGCCCTCATTGCGGCCGTAGTCGAGATAGAGCATCGAGGCGACCGCGTCCACGCGGAAGCCGTCGATGTGATACTGCTCCAGCCAGAACAGCGCGTTGCCGATGAGGAAATTCGAGACCTCGCGCCGCCCGTAGTTGAAGATCATCGTGTCCCAGTGCGGGTGATGCCCCTGGCGCGGGTCGGCGTGCTCGTAAAGGTGCGTGCCGTCGAAATAGACCAGCCCGTGCGGATCGTGCGGAAAGTGCGCCGGGACCCAGTCCATGATCACGCCAATGCCGGTTTGGTGCAGGATGTCGACGAACTGCATGAACTCCTGCGGCGTGCCGAAGCGGCTGGTGGGAGCGAAGTAGCCGACGGTCTGGTAACCCCAGGAGCCGTCGAAGGGATGCTCGGTGGGCGGCATCAGCTCGACGTGCGTAAAGCCCATCTCCTGACAATAGGACGCCAGCCGCGGGGCGATGTCGAGGTAGGTCAGCCAGCCGTTGCTCTCCGGCGCGCGNTGCCATGAGCCCAGATGCACCTCGTAGGTCGACATCGGAGCGTCGGGGCGGTGCTTGGCGCCGCGCGTGGACATCCACTCCTGGTCGCCCCACTCATAGCCGTCCAGGCTCCAGACCTTGCTCGCCGTGCGCGGACGCACCTCGGCGGCGAAGCCGTAAGGATCGGCCTTCTCGGTTTCGTAGTCGTTGTATTGCGAGCGGATGAAGTATTTGTAGATTTCGCCGTGGCCGATGTCGGGCACGAAGGCTTCCCAGATACCGCTCTCGCCGCGGCAGCGCATCGGGTTGGACTCGCGATTCCAGCCGTTGAAGTCGCCGATCACGGAGACGGATTGGGCGTTGGGCGCCCAGACCGCAAAGCGGACGCCGGGCTTGCCGTCCAGCTCCGTGAGGTGAGCGCCGAGCTTCTCGTAGCTGCGGAAATGATTCCCCTCGCCGAGGAGGTGTAGATCGAAGTCTGTCAGGAATGGGGATTCCATGCTGCCTTCGATGATACCGGGTCTGCTACCATCCGCCTCGACAACAAATGCGCGTTTGGCAAGTTCGACAGTACGGCGAGCCCTCCACGATGGTCATAGCGGAGGCTCCGGAGCCGTCTGCGGGCCCCGGCGAGGTGTTGATTCGCAACCGCGCCTGCGGCCTGAATTTTTTTGACATCCTGCAGATCGAGGGGAAATACCAGTCGCGGCCGGAGTTCCCGTTCACGGTCGGCTCCGAGGTCAGCGGCGAGATCGCGGCGCTCGGCGAAGGCGTCGAAGGCTTCGAGATCGGCGATGAAGTGCTGGCGCTGCTCGACGGCGGCGGCTACGCCGAGTGCTCGGTTGCGCGGGCCGACCGCACTTTCCCCAAACCCGAAGGCATGAGTTTCGCACAGGCGGCGGCGTTTCCGATCGTCTACCAGACATCGTGGTTCGGGCTGCACGACCGCGGCGCGCTTCAACCCGGCGAGACGGTTCTCGTCCATGCCGGAGCGAGCGGCGTGGGCGTGGCGGCGATCCAGCTTGCCAAAGCGCATGGCGCGCGCGTGCTCGCCACCGCCGGCAGTGCGGAAAAACGACGGTTCTGCCTCGATCAGGGCGCCGAGGAGGCGATCGACTACACGCAGCCGGACTGGCACGAGCGGGTCAAGGCCCTCACCGGCGGCAAGGGCGCGGACGTCATCTACGACCCGGTCGGCGGCGACGTTTTTGACCTGTCGACCAAGTGCATCGCGCCCGACGGCCGACTGCTGGTGATCGGCTTCGCCTCCGGGCGCATCCCGTCGATCGCGGCGAACCGCATTCTGCTCAAAAACATTGCGATCGTCGGCGTTTTCTGGGGCGCCAAGCGCGACAGCGATTCCGACTACCCGGCGCAAGCGCATCGCAAGCTGACGGAGCTGTTTGAGGCGGGCAAGATCAACCCGCCGGCGGACGCAACGTTTTCGCTCGAACAAGCGCCCGAGGCGCTGGCCGAGCTGGCGAGCAGGCGCGTCCGAGGGAAACTCGCGCTGACGATCTAGCGCCAAAGCTTGCGCAAGACGATCAGATGTCCGCCCAGCGCCGCGGCGACGTGTACGGTCGGCAGCAGGATGTAGGGGAACGTCGCCACGAACGTGTTCGCCGGCTCGTTCCAGAAAGCGCGAAACGGCGTCGGCATCGACAAGACTGCGATGCCGACGATGTTGGCCAACAACCCCAGGCCGACCACAGAGAACCCAAGGGCCGCCCAGCGCGGAACGCCTCCCGGCGCCCGTCGCCAGCACAGGTAAATCCCAGCAGCCAGCAGCGCAGAGATGATGTCCAGGTTGCGCCCCTCCAGCGTCATCTGGATGGGGACCAAGCCTTCGCCGTACGCCAGCATGAGCAGCGTCTCCGGTAGGACCCGAAAAGACTGAAACCCAATCAGAGCCGCCATGGAGAAGTGATCGCGGCCGGCTCGTCCCCAGCCGGAGAACGCGAACAGCGCCGCTGCGCCCAGCACCGCCGGCAGGACCAGCAGCATCCGAGGCGGTGTGGCGCCGAAGTCCGTCAGGAAGCCCGCTGCGGCGACGGCGGAAGGAATCGTGAGCCAGAGCGCGCCAAAAAGCCAGACGGCGGGCCGACGCCCGGCTCCGCCGGCCCGTTCTATCGCGCGGCAGACCCACCCGATGACCATTAGACTGGAGACCAACGCGAAGGGAGCCGACAGACTCATAGTGTCCTCCAATCGTCCGCCACACGAGGCGGGAGTGTCCAGAGTTCGGCGATGACTGCGATACCCTGGGCGGTAAGGATGCCTCCGCACGCGCCAGCTCAACCCGGCCGTCCCTACCCTCTCGGAGCGACCTGGGATGGCGAGGGCGTCAACTTCGCCGTCTTCTCCGCGCACGCCACCCGCGTGCTGCTGTGCTTTTTCGACTCGCCCGAGAGCGACATCGAGTCGCGCTTCGTGGAACTCACCGCGCGCACCAACCAGGTCTGGCACGCCTACGTGCCGGGAATCCAGCCGGGGCAGCTCTACGGCTACCGCGTCGACGGCCCCTACGCGCCGCTCGAAGGCCACCGCTTCAACGGCCAGAAAGTACTCTTCGACCCCTACGCCAAGGCGGTCGGGCGGACGATGACTTGGGACGACTCGGTGTTCGGCTTCCCCGCCCTGGGAGGCTTGCCGCAGTCGCCGGATGCGGTCAACCAGATGGACGATCGTGACAGCGCGCCGTTCGCGCCGCTCTCCTCCATCGTCGACACTCGCTTCGACTGGCAGGGCGACCAGCGACCTCAAACGCCGTGGCGCGATACGGTCATCTACGAGTTGCATGTGAAAGGCTTCACGCAGCTCCACCCCGGCGTGCCGGAGGAACTGCGCGGAACCTATCGCGGATTGGCCTCGAAGGCGGCGATCGCACACTTCCGTTCGTTGGGCGTCACCGCGGTGGAATTGCTGCCGGTCCACCACCACGTCGACGAGGCGCACCTGCAAAGACTCGGCTTGAAGAACTACTGGGGCTACAACACCCTCGGGTTCTTCGCGCCCGAGCCAGCCTACGCCGGCGATACGGCGCCGGACGGCGTGGTGCGCGAATTCAAAGAGATGGTGCGCGGTCTGCACGCCGCCAGCATCGAGGTGCTGCTCGACGTGGTCTACAACCACACCTGCGAGGGCAACGAGCGCGGCCCGACGGTCTGTTGGCGCGGTCTGGACAACGCTTCGTACTATCGCCTGCAAAAGAATCGCGCGCGCAACGTGAACTACACCGGCGTGGGCAATACGATCGACACGCGGCGCCCGCAGGCGCTGCGGATGATTCTCGACAGCCTGCGCTACTGGGTGGAGGAGATGCACGTCGACGGCTTCCGCTTCGACCTGTGCAGCGCACTGGGGCGCGAGAGCGACGCCTTCGACCCTGGCAGCGGCTTTTTCGACGCGATCTTCCAGGACCCTACGCTGGCGCAAGTGAAGCTGATCGCCGAGCCGTGGGACATCGACCCCAGCGGCTACCAGGTGGGCGGCTACCCAACCGGCTGGTCGGAATGGAACGGCAAATACCGCGACCAGGTGCGCCAGTTCTGGCGCGGCGACGACTTTCGACTGGGACCGCTGGCGACGCGCTTTGCCGGCAGCAGCGACCTGTTCAACCACAGCGGCCGCTCGCCGCGCGCTTCGGTCAACTTCATCACCGCACACGACGGCTTCACACTGCACGACCTGGTGACCTACGAGCGCAAGCGCAACATGGCCAACGGCGAGCACAACCGTGACGGCGACAGTCACAACAACTCTCGCAATTACGGCGTAGAAGGCCCCACCGACAACCCGAAGATCAACGCGGTCCGCTCGCGACAGAAGCGGAACTTCCTGGCAACGATGGCGCTGTCGTCCGGCGTTCCGATGCTGACCGCCGGCGATGAGATGGGCCGCACGCAACTGGGCAACAACAACGCCTACTGCCAGGACAATGAGCTCTCGTGGCTCAGTTGGGACCTCGATGACTCGCAGAACGAGCTGCTCGACTTCACCCGGCGTCTGCTCGAACTGCGCCGCAGCCAGCCCGCGCTGACGCAGCGGCGCTTCTACACCGGCGAAGCGGCCTTTCCAGGCGCGGAAATCAAGGACATTGCCTGGTACAGCCCGACCGGGCACGAGATGAGGCCGGCCGAATGGAGCGAGCCGACCCGCAACTGGATCGGCATCCTGATCGGCCCTGCCTCAGAGGGCGGCGACCCGTTGTTGTTCCTGCTCAACGCCGCCGGCCGGGCGATCGACTTCCGACTCCCGCCGGTTTCGGTGGGAGGCCACTGGGAGGTGCTCTTCGACACCGCCGACCAAACGCCCGCTACGACGCGTTCGATGGTCGACACGCACTACGAGGTCGCCGCTCACGCCTTCGTCGCGCTGCGCCGGATCGCCGACCTGGAATGAAACCGCCTATGACCCGCCGTGCGTTTGGACCGCTCGACCGTCTCGCAAGGGCCTACCGCGTGCAGACCGTCTTTCGCGACGGGTTCCAGGAGTTTCGCCAGGCGTCCGAACAGACGCTGACGGCAATCCTGAAAACTCTGGGAGCTCCCATCGAGCGGCCGGCCGACGCCGATGAGGCGCTGGGGCGCGTCCGGCGCGAGGCGTGGAGCCGCTTCGCTCCTCCCTCAAAGGTCCTCTGGCCCGAAGCGTCGAGTTCGCTCGAACTGCGCCTGCCGGCCCGCGAGCTGCGCGGCCCGCTGGTCTGCGAACTGCTGCTCGAAGACGGCGAAGAGCGCCGTTGGGAGACGAAGCTCGAAGAACTGTTGCAGCGCGGCGAGGCGAAGCTCGACGGCGAGCGCTTCGTGGCCGTCGTCCTGCCCCTGCCCGACGACCTGCCGCAGGGCTACCACCGGCTGCGGCTCGAAGCGGCCGACAAGA
>JGI12316J14372_10004459_pt1 | contig 11922 bp, 15 predicted proteins | sample MarCyaLeptolynsp_FD_14372 | JGI IMG/M metagenome (IMG submission 14372) | reverse complement strand
CCATGGCGCTCACGCCGCCGCTGACCAGAACATCGCCGGATATGTCTTGTTCAGCGTGAATGGCGTGGGCATTGTCACCCAGCACGCTGACGGTGCCATCGATTGCAAGCGTACCATCAAGCGCTGACTGCAGCCTTAGGCCATAGGAATCATTGCCCTCAACCGTGAACACCGCGTCCGGTTGGAGCGTGATATTGCCGGTATGAACGCCGCCGGATTGCAGGAGAAGCGCCGTCCGATTGCTGCCGATCGCATAAGCACCGTCGAGATCTTCATCATCGTCTTCATCCTCGCGTTCATAGTCTTCGATCAGCAGGATATCGCCGAAGCCGCCAATATCCCCCGACTGATTGGCTGCGATTGATAAGCCGACCACATTGTCGGAATCCTCGAGCTGGATGGTGCCATTATTGGTAATATTATTGTCGCTGTTGAGCGTCACAGCGACCGTGCCATCCACCTCCGCGATCAGAATGCCGCCATCTTCGGTGATATTGATGTCGGCCGGACTGCCATTATCGGCGGTCGCGGTTTCAATCGGCGTGTCGATTTGGGAATCGATAGTCACGCTTTGCGCCTGGCTGAAATTGCAAACCGCCAAGACGGAAACGGTCGTCAAAAACGACGCTTTCAGCAGGGTTCGATTGCGGGATTTTTGACGGGTGCGATCAAAGACTCGGGTCGATGCAAAGCATCGCGCTCGGGTTGAGAACATGCAGAACTACTTTCAACTTATGTTCGTCCCGGCATACTCTTGAGAGCGTTATAGGCCGCTGCCACGATATTGGTGAACTAAAATGTGTGTAATCACCTGCTATGCCTTCCCGCGGCGATTCAATCGTCGAATTCGCCAAGAATGCGATTGAGTTTTTGAAAGCAAGAATCGGGCGCTTTGGGCCCAGAATTGCAAAAGCCCGCGCTCATTGGCGCGGGCTTCTTGGTTCGATGCGGCGCAAATGGCCGGCAGCTTACATGAAGCCTTTGAACTTGTCCTTGAAGCGAGACACGCGGCCGCCACGGTCGAGGTTCGCATTGCGGTCACCTGTCCAAGCCGGGTGCGAGCTGGAGTCGATATCGAGGACGAGCTTGTCGCCTTCTTTGCCCCAAGTTGAACGGGTTTGATACTCCGTACCGTCGGTCATGACGACAGTGATGAAGTGGTAGTCTGGATGGCCTTCGGCTTTCATCGCGGGTGCCTCTTAGAGTCTGCTGCGGGACGATTACTGACCGGCCCGGGTTTGCCATAGGAGACTGTTCGATGCGTCCATTGCTCTGGATTACGCTCGCCTTGCTAACACCCTCACTCGCGGTCCTGGAAAGCCGGGCAGAGGATATGCAGCTGCGCTACATCACATTGATCAATTATGGCGGCTACAATGTCGATCCGATCGTGCTGCACTGGAAGACGCCGGATGGGGACAAGAAGTCCAAGAATCTCGGGGCCAAGATCGGCAAGAATGAAGCGATTTGCTATGATCTGCAGAAAGGCGGCAATGTTCCGGACGGGTCTGAAGTCTGGCTGGTCGCCAAGATCGAAGCCGGTGAAAACGAAAATTGCCGCAAAGACCGCAAGCACATTTACAATGCCAGCAGTGAGGAAACCTGGTGGCTCGAAATGGCGGGTACGACGTACAACAATAATCGCTGCAAGAATGTCAGTGACAAGAATAAGGACTATGGCACCGGGACGTATGTCAAAGGCAATTCGAACGATTGCTCGCCCTAGTCAGACGGCAGCGCAACAGCCTACTTATTGTCTGCCGCGACCCCGGAAGCCAGTTCGGGATCGAGATAATCTGCGGTGATCCGCTTGTCGGCTTTTTCCAGGCGCCACGTATAATAGGCAAATGTCATCCAGCCGAGATGAAAGGCGATGCCCGCGATCAGGGCCAGCCAACCTGGAATGGGGCCAATATGGGCACGATAGAGAAACTCCTCGACGGAACTCACATCCGTGGGGTGCATGCCAATCTTGGCATAATAGGCCGCCGCCTGGATCGCGAACAGCCAGCCATAATTGCGCCGCAGCCGTCGACCGATGGCGCGCATGCCGGAGATACGGTGCCGAGGCCGCATATAGTCGTCTGACAGGGCCGTGCCCTTATCCATGGCGATTTGCGCGCCCTGGCCCCGCAGCATGGGCACATAATTGGTGATCTCGATCATGCGGGCGCGGAATTTCCAGACATAGAAATAGCGATAGCGCCGCGCTTCCAGAACCAGGAACATGGCCGAGAGCAGACCGACCAGAACAATCGGCAGCGGCGAGGCCTGTTCATTGGCAAAACTGACCGAAAACGCGATCCCGGTCGAGACCACGGCCCAGTTCGTCGTCATGTCGAGGCGTTGCCGCCAGATCGTCGAACGATAGACTTCAGCCCTGTACAAGTGGGCGAGCGCACCAATTTCGGCATTGCCAGCAATGGCTTCCGGAGGATCTTCATTCGGATCGATCATGCGACAGGTATACTCTGAATCGCCTAGCCGCCAATCGGGTCATTCCGCGCATCACAATATCCAAACTCCTGAATGGCGCGATAACCTTCCAGAACGCGGCGGACCTCTCGCGTGTCCTGATCGCTGTCTATGGCGCGGATACGACCCAGCAGGGACAGGACATTGCCATTGATCCGGGCACGCCAGATCGCATAACGCAGATTGCCCGGTGCATCAGTATAAAGCAGCGCACGCTCGAACCGCTCGCGGTCACAGCGAGCCATGGCGAGCTCCGCAGCTGCATGCGCGAGGCTTGGTTTCTCAAAGCTCGAGGCGGTACGGGCGAGATCCAGCAGCGCATCATTCAGCGCGCGCGAGGCTGCGCCATCCTCGTTTCGCAACTGCTTGCCTGCCGACAGCAAAGCATCAGCGCGGCCATAATTGAGCGGCTCAGCGCGATTGCGGGCAACCTGGATCAGCCGCTCCACACCGCCTTCGCGGAGCAGCGGTTCGGCCCGTTGCCAGCCAAAGTCTTCATAGGACTGCATCGGGCGCGCAGACATACTGAGACGGGTCTCCCAGCGTGCGATCAAATCTGCTTCGCCGGACGCGCTCGCCGTTTCAAGGAAGGCCGTGGTTAGCCGGTCCAGCTTGTCCTCTGGCAAGACCAGAGCTGCACTCCAGGCCGCGTCCAGAATGCAGGCTGCCTCGGACTTGTCACAGTCCGCGCCCTGAGCAGACGCTGCGCCGCAGCCAAGTGCGAGCGCCAATAATCCAGAAGCCAGCCATTTCATAACCTGGCTTTACCAAATCTATCTGAACTGAAGCTGAGTAAGCTGAAAAGAAACAGCGTTCTAGCCGCGACCACGATAGGAAGCGACGCCGGTATCCGGCACATAGAGGCCCTCAGGGATATCGCCGGTTTGCCAGAACACGTCGATCGGAATGCCGCCGCGCGGATACCAGTAACCGCTTATGCGCAGCCAGCGCGGATCGAGCAGGGCGGCAATTTCCTTGCCCACTTTCAAGGTGCAGTCCTCATGGAAACTGCCATGATTGCGGAAACTGGTCAGAAACAGTTTCAGGCTCTTGCTTTCGACCAACCAGTCTGCCGGCGCATAATCGATCACCAGATGCGCGAAATCCGGTTGACCGGTCACCGGGCAGAGCGAGGTGAATTCCGGACAGACAAACCGGGTCAGATACAACGTGTCGGGATGCGGATTGGGCACCCGTTCGAGCTTCGCTTCGTCCGGCGAGCCGGGCATGTCGCTTTGCTGGCCCAACTGGCCGAGACCGGAATAGATGTCCTTGTCTGCCATATCAGTCCCCTTATCAGCCCGCGAATGTTGGAATGAGATCGAAGCGCAGACCCATATAGAGGAAATAGCCGGCAAGCAGGATACCGCCTTCCCAGCGGGCCACCTTGCGGCCGGTGAAGGCGAAAACAAACAGCAGGACCAGGGACAAGAAGATTGCGCCCATATCGGTCCAGGTGACCATACTGGCCGCCTGACCAAACTGCATCGCGGCCACTTCGAGCGGCACGACCGCCGCATTGGTCTCGATCAGAGAGAACGGATAGACGATGGCAGAAATGCCAAGAATGCCGAGAATGTTGAACACGTTGGAGCCCAGCACATTGCCCAGCGCGACGTCGGCTTTGCCCTTGCGCGCGGCCATGATCGACGTCACCAACTCCGGTAGGCTGGTGCCAATGGCAACGATTGAAATCCCAATAACCGTTTCAGACACACCGATCAGGCGCGCCGCGTCCGAACCGCCTTCGACCAGGAACTTGGCCCCGAAGATGACCCCGACAATCCCCGCCACGGTCATCAGTAGTGACAACCAGATCGGGTCATCATGATCAAACTCTTCCGCCTCCTGCTGATGCATGTTTGCCGCCGCGCTATTAGCCTGCCGGTCGAGGATGACGGAGGCCACCAGATAGGCAATCAACAAGGCGGTAAACAGGATTCCGGTCAGGCGCGTGAACGCATCCATCCAGACCACGATGGCAAAAACAATCGTCACGGCGACCATGAACGCACCATCACGGACCAGCGATTTTGGATCGGTCGCGATGGCTCGCACAAAGGCAGCGGCACCGATGACCAGCATGATATTAGCGACATTCGACCCGATGACATTACCGATCGAAATCCCGACTGCGCCTTCATTCAACGCCTCAAGACTTGTCACCAGTTCCGGGAGGCTCGTACCGAACCCGACCAGGGTCAGACCGATAACCAGTTCCGACATGCCTGCTTTGCGAGCAACGCCGACTGATCCACGTACCAAGGCCTCGCCCCCGGCAAAGAGCAGCAGGAAGCCGCCCAGGATCAGCAAGGTTATCGTCATTAGCTTGTTTCAGCTCCCGTTCGCTTGGCGGGTATATGTGCACCCTTGCCAAGATGTCCATCCGGGTAAATGATTTCCACTGCGACGAACAGCCCCGGAGCGCGCTCTAATGCAGTATCGAGTTTTCCTGATCGCCGGTGCGATGGCCTGCCTGCTTCCAGGTTGTGCCATCAATCTGAATGTAAATGATCACCAATTACTCGGCACGGCTTATAGCGAAGAAGACGACATCCGCGCAGTGGTCGAACGACAACAAGCTGCCTGGAACGCAGGCGATATTGACGGGTTCATGCAAGGCTACTGGCAATCGCCCGAGCTGCGTTTCGCCTCAGGCGGAACAGTCACCACGGGCTGGCAGGAAACGCGCGATCGCTATCATCAGCGCTATTCCAACCGTGCGCTTATGGGCACACTCGCCTTCGAGAATCTGGAGGTTGATCAGCTTAGTGACGATGCTGCGATTGTACACGGCCAATGGGCGCTCGAGCGTGAGAGCGATCGGCCCTGGGGCCTGTTCACTCTGATCTTCAAGCGGATGGATGGCGATTGGAAGATCGTCAGTGACACCACAACTTCGGCGGATGGCTCATGACCTTACCTCGCATTCGACAACTCGTTTTCGCTTCGAATGAAAGCGACGACATTCAAACCCTGAAACAGGTGCTGGATCTTGGCGATGGCTTTGTCGACGCAGGCGTGGGCGCGTTCGGACTGACCAATGGCGTGTTCGCGCTCGGCGATCAGTTTCTGGAAGTCGTTGTGCCGGTGGAAGAGAATACCGCGGCCGGACGCTTCATTGAGCGCACGGGCGGGGTCGGCGGCTATATGGCCATCTTCCAGACCGACGATCTGGCTGGGGTCCGTCGCCGCGCTGACGATCTGCATATTCGCCGGGTCTGGAACATTGACCGCGCCGACATCTCAGCCAGTCATTTGCACCCCGCAGATATTGGCGCCGCCATCGTTTCGATCGACGAGGCACATCCAGAAGGCTCCTGGCTCTGGGGCGGGCCGGGCTGGCGGGATAATAGCCGCCCCGGCGCGCTGAAAAGACTGGAAGTTACCGCTCGGGATCCGCAAGTTCTGAGCGAACGCTGGGGCCGTGTCCTGCGCGTGCCGTCGCAATCGGCCGGTCACGATATTTACGACCTGGAGCTCGGCGAGCACACGGTCACGTTCACACCGGGCGATCGCGATTTCCTGTCCGGCTATGATCTCATCCACCCCGACCCTGCGGCGTGCCTCAAACGCGCGCAAGACCTCGGTCTGGAGACAGATGACGACGCATTCGTCTTCACCGGCGTGCGCATTTCCCTTTCAACCGATTGATCCTGCTCCACAGCGCGCTAAAACCGCGAGGGACGAATCGCACGTGGGACGGGAGAGGCACGGACGCATGAAACAGGGCACACTCGATCTCGAGACGAGCCACTCACCGCTGGAAAGAGCGGTCGAAGGCAGCTTTTTCCGGAATTTCATTACCACGCTGATCATCGCCAACGCGCTCATTCTCGGCGTGCTCACATATGAACGGTCGCTTCCGCCGGGCGTGGTTGCTTCGCTCAGCTGGATCGATCAGGCGGTGACCTTCGTGTTCGCGTTCGAAATTGGCTTGAAACTCTTCGTCTATCGGCTGAATTTCTTCCGCTCGGGTTGGAACTGGTTCGATTTTCTTGTCGTCGGGATTTCGCTCGTGCCTGGCGGCGCGGCGTTTTCTGTCCTGCGCGCCTTACGGGTCTTGCGGGTCCTGCGTCTCTTGCACATCGTGCCAATGTTGCGACGGATCACCGAAGCGCTGCTCAACGCCCTGCCGGGCATGGGCGCGATCCTCGCTGTGTTGGCCTTGCTGACCTATGTCGGCGCGGTGATGGCGACCAATATGTACGGCAATACCGATGATCCGGAAGTGCTGGAATTGTTCGGCGACCTGCCTAGCTCGGCCTATTCCCTGTTCCAGGTCATGACCATGGATGGCTGGCGATTTGAAGTGGTGCAGAAAGTTGTCGATGACGGCCATCCCTACGCGCCGCTATTCTTTCTGATCTTCATCTTCGTGGCGAGCTTCGCCGTCCTCAACTTGTTCATCGCGCTGATCGTCGATGCGCTTGCCGAAGAACAACGGGCGGCGACCGACGAACATCTCGGCGAGATCGAGGAAGAGATGGATGAAGAGTTTGATTCCGCCGACAAGGAGCGAGATCAGATCATCGAAATGCTCACCGAACTCAAAAAGGATATCGCCGCCTTGAAGGCAGAGAAGTCCGAGTAAGACCCTTCAGAAACAGAGATCCCGCCAGCAAGGGAACTGGCGGGACCATGCAGGGAGCCGTTCTTGGGGGGGACGCGCGGCTTCCCAGCAATTTTCGGTTGGGCCTTAGCCAGCTGGCAGCAAGACCGTATCGATCACATGGATCACACCGTTGGAGGCGCTGACATCCGCAGCAATCACGGTAGCCGTGGAGCCCGGCGCCGTCAGCACAACACCATCAGTGCCATCAACTGACAAATCACCATTGAGTGTGCTTGCCGTGATTTGCTGGCCGGCCAGATCCGTAGATTTGACCTTCGCACCGGCAATCACGTGCAGTTTCAAAATCCCGGCCAGGGCTTCCTTGTTTTCCGGCTGCAGAAGCGTCTCGACAGTGCCTTCCGGCAGCGCTGCAAAGGCTTCGTCGGTTGGGGCAAATACAGTCAATGGTCCGTCGCCTTTGAGAGCGCCAACCAGGCCAGCAGCTTCAGCCGCTGCCAGCAGCGTGGAAAACGAACCGGCCGCCGCAGCGGTCTCGACAATGTCGGACTTGGCGTGCTTGTAGCTCTCACCAGCGACTGCAGTGCTATAGCTGATATTCACAGCGTGAGATTGGGATTTGGAAGAGCACTGCTCGGCAAAGGCAGGGGCGGCGAAGAGGCTGGCAGAAACCAGAAGTGTTGCGAATTTCACGGGGGATCTCCGTCTTGAAAATATGACCCGAACCATATCGGTGTCGATTTCCTATACGGCATGATATACAAAACGGATTGTTTTGTGACTCGATTTTAATAATTGGCCGAGCATCCCACTTAACACACCTGTCAGCATTACCCCCTGACAGTCGTCACAAATACGCGCTATAGGTGTGCGCATGTCGATGTGGCAACGTTTGATTGAGAGCGGAAAGCGCTTGTTTGACGTGGAGGTGGAAGACGATCCGCTCCCGGCCGATCTCGAATGCGCGCCAGACCCGAATGATGTCGGCTTCACCGCCGCCGTGGTCGGCCTGGGCGCCAAGATGGCGAAAGCCGATGGCCGCGTCACCGATGACGAAATCATGGTCTTTTCGCGCGTGTTCCAGACGGCACCAAAAGACGCTGCAGCGGTGCGCCGGGTGTTCAACCTGGCCCAGCAGACGGTTAGCGGATATGAATCCTATGCCCGCAAGATTGGCCGCAAATACGCCGCTCGGCCATGCCTTTTGGAGGGTGTCCTGGACGGCCTGTTCATGATCGCAACCGCTGATGGCGTCGTGACCGATGATGAATTGTCCTATCTGCAGACCGTTTCAGAGGCCTTCGGATTCTCTGAGGCCACATTCCGCCGCATCAAGGCGAGCCATATGGGCGCTGATCGCGATGACCCCTACCATATTCTTGGCGTCGCGCATGATGCCGAATTCGAGGAAATCCGCAAAGTCTACCGCCGCCTGATGGCTGATAATCACCCGGACCGGATGATCCAGAACGGCGCGCCGCCCGAGTTCCAGAATGCCGCGCATGAGAAAGCTGCTACAATTACGAGCGCCTATGCCCGGATCCGCGCAGAGCGCGGTCTGATCGCAGTAAATTGAAGATTCGTCACGTTCTCGCCGTTGACGGCACCTAGCTTGCAAGCCATCTAAGTGTTAAGAGGATATTATGACTGCGACTCACACAGCTCCGTTCGGTTTTCCGCATAATCTGCTCGCGCTACTGCGCCGGGCCGGGAATCTGATGACCAAAGGGGTCCTCGCCGTTGCGATCATCTTCATGGCGGGCATGATTGCCGTTGCCACCGCTGTTGTCGGGCTGGCGCTCGCGACGTTTGCCATCATTCTGCGCCTGACGGGATCGCGAGACGATGCCCCCCGCACGCGGTATGAAGAAACCGCTGACAATGGCACGATTACGCTGGAAGCGAAAAAAACGCCGCGTGGCTGGACCGTCGAATAGGATCTAGGCCCGCGCCTTTTCTGGCATCCCTTCAATGAACAGCGTTTGCGTCGGATAGGCGAATTCGAGCCCGTGTTCCTGTAAGCCTCTGAACAGCGCGAGCAAAACCCGCGACTGTGCCGCCATGGATCGGTTGAAATCCGGCTGCAGGGAATAGAATACCAACGTGTAGTCGAGCGAGCTCGGCCCGAAGGCTGACATGCCGCAATAGTCGAAATCGACTGCGGGCACGTCTTTGACGATCTTGGCGACAATCTCCGGAACCGTATCAGCAAGGTTCGGGTCGGTCTGATAGATCACGCCGAAAACGGTTTCGATCCGCCGCCGCGACATGCGTTGCATATTGTGAATCTCATAGTCGAGTAGATTGGTGTTCGAGATGATCATCTGCTCGCCCGTCTTGGCCCGCACACGCGTGGTTTTCAGACCGATATCCTCGATGATCCCCCAGCTTTCACCATAGCGGACGGTGTCGCCCACCTGAAACGGCTTATCGATGACGATGGAGAGTGAGGAGAACAGGTCCCGAAACACGCCCTGGGCCGCAATACCAATGGCGATACCACCGATACCAAGACCCGCGAGCAGCGCTGTCACGTCGGCACCGACATTGTCCAGGATCAGCAACAGCGCCACCGACCAGACGGCAACGCTGATAAACCATTTGATGATATTGAATGCCGAGGCCAGCGCGCGCGCATCCCCGCTTGAACGAGCGACGTTGCGGCGAATGAATCCGACCGCGAATTCCTGCACCCATTCAGCGATCTGCAGGATCGCGGCGAGAACGAAGAAGATTTTCACGATCACCGAAACCGCGTTGGGCAAGCTCAGCATCGCATCTGTCACCACGAAGGCGATCATGATCATGAAATAGGTGTGGAACCGTTTGACCACTCGATAGAACAGGTCCGCGATGGAATAATCCTCATTGCGCGGAAGCTGGACGATCCCCTTCAGCACGGCCCAGCGGGCGAGCCATTGCGCGAATGTAAGTACAATAACCAGACCGAGCGCGATCAGCGCTTCGAGCTCCCCCGAACCGATCCAGCCTAGAAACTCGGTCGCCGCCTCAGTCGCGTCGGCCGCAGTTTCGGTAATCGCCTCAATCGGATCGGCGGTCGTATCTTCGCCTTCGGCGGGTACTTCGTCCTGCAAACGCAGGGGGCTATCGGTCTGAAACCACGTTCCGAAACGCATGTCCGGTCCTCTTACTCACGCAGGAGGTCGATCCCGTTCTGGATAATCCGCCGGGTTTCACTCCACAATTCGAGCGAGTCTAGCTCAGATTGGTGAAAAAACCGTGCCTCTGCCGCGTCGTCGCCGGCGACAGGCTCTCCAGCGCGCCAGCGGGCGACAAAGTCGACGAGCACATAATGCCGCGTGATCAGGTCGCCGGAGCGATTGTTGAACACCGCGTCGACCACATCGATCAGGCCGACAAGCTCCGCTTCGACACCGGTCTCTTCGTTCAATTCCCGCAATGCCGCGGCTCGGGCTGGCTCTCCCGGTTCGATCCGACCGCCCGGAATTGACCATTCGCCGAGCTTTGGCGGTGTGCCGCGACGGATCAACAGGACATCCTCTCCGCGAATGCAGACTACGCCGACCGCAGGAATGGGGCGTAAATCATCAACCGGGACCGGATTCGATGCCATGGCAGGCAGATTGCACACTTTGCCGGGAAGACCACGCAAAAAATCTGTGCCAAAGCACCCGCGAAACCCAGAGTGCCCATCATGCCGAAACGCAAATCCCGTTCGATCAGCCTCGCCCTTCAGGGCGGCGGTGCGCATGGGGCCTTCACCTGGGGAGTGCTGGAGCGCCTGGTCGACGAACCGGGCCTTGAGATCAAAGCCATCACGGCAACTTCAGCAGGCGCCACCAATGCGGCCGCCTTTGCAGCCGGGTATGCGCACGATGGGGCAGAAGGGGCGAAAGCCAATCTTGAAAAGCTCTGGCGCACCATCTCGGCGAAGGGTGCGCCGTTTACGGCCTTCTCCTGGAACCAGTCACCGCTGACCGCAATGCCGTTCTCGCCGATCCAGATGGGACTGGCGCTGACCAGTATTGCGAGCCCTTACGAGTTTAACCCGTTTGACTTCAACGCTTTGCGCGATGCGCTCGATGAGACCGTGGATTTCGAAGCGGCCCGCGACTCGCCCGTGGATTTGTTCCTGTCGGCGACGAATGTCGAATCCGGACGGGTCAAAGTCTTTTCCGGCGATGAGGTGACGCGCGACGCTGTTCTTGCTTCTGCCTGTCTGCCGCAGATCTTTCGCGCTGTGGAGATTGAAGGCAATGCCTATTGGGATGGCGGCTATATGGGTAATCCGAGCCTGTTTCCCCTGATCTATGCCAAGGCGCCGCGCGATGTGCTGCTCGTCCTGCTCAACCCGATTGCGCGTGAAGGCGTACCGCGGCGGGTCCCGCANATCATGGACCGGCTGAACGAGATCAGCTTCAANGCCTCGCTGATCGGCGAGCTGCGGGCCATCGCCTTCGTGCAGAAATTGCTCGATGACGGAATGCTGAAAGAACCGATGATGAAGAAATATCGTCGCTTGACCATTCANGCGCTNCGCGGCGGTCAGGTGCTCNGCGATCTCGCACTGCCAACCAAGTACGATACCAGCTGGACCTTCCTGACCGAGCTCCGGGACAAGGGCCGGGCAGAGGCTGGGCGCTGGCTCGATTCGTGCGCTCAGTATCTCGGATCCGGTCAATCCAGCGTCGATCTGCGCGCAGAGTTCCTGGAAGATTAGGGCCCCGTCAGGAACCAGAATTTAGCCGCACCGCTTTTACGCTCGGACACGCGCTCGAACCGGTCGAAGTCCGGCGCTTCATCACTGGCGGTCTCGACCACGATTAACGCTCCCGGGGCGAGCCAGTCTCCCGCCACCAGCGCCGCGAGGCACGGCGCGACCAGACCCTTGT
>JGI12316J14372_10004457_pt1 | contig 11923 bp, 8 predicted proteins | sample MarCyaLeptolynsp_FD_14372 | JGI IMG/M metagenome (IMG submission 14372) | reverse complement strand
CAACTGGCGATCATGTCGCATCTGACGGGTCAGATCTCGGAGTTTGTTGTTGGCGGGGTAAAGATTGGCCAGGTCGATTTGGAATCGTCCCTACCTCTTCACAACCCGTCACAATCCGGCCAAATCGCGTTGTCCATCGACGGTGACTTAGGACCGGGGCGATTTAGCTCGGGCGTTTCCCTACCTTCGCGAAATGAGTTCTCCCTGTCGCCAATTGAGGGAAATTGGCTTGGTATCGATGTCAATGGAAACGTTGATTTCAGCGAAGGCTTCACAGGCACATTCGTTACAATAGCACCCAATCTGGATTATGCCTCTGTCCTCTCAACGGCGCTGAATGGACCAACACTTGCAGGTTCATTCGAAGGGCGCCTGGTCGCCAAGGATGGTGGTCTTCAACTGCTCGCAACGGGCAATCAGCTCCGCGTGGGTTCCGAGTGGCGGGCAAACACGTTGACGGCAGACGGCACGGTCGGTGTTGACGATGACAGCGGTAACAATCTCACGCTCCTAGCAACCAATGTCGTTGTGCCGGGTCTTTTGAATACCATTCCCGCGAAGGAGCTGGCGGCAACACTGAGGGGGCCGTTAAGCGCATCAGATTGGTCGCTGAAGCTGGGATCGATCGACTACACAGATGACAGTGTTTCAGCAAAGGGCGAATTGCGCATTGCTGACAATGACACTGAAATTGTCGTGACAAATCTGAGCGGTGCACTCGATGGCAATACACTTAAGTTAGATAAACCCATCGAAGCACGACAGTCTTCATCGGCGTTTTCCATTGATCCGTTTACGGTAAACCTGGGAAATGGGCGCTTGTCAGGTCAAGCGGCTGCGAAAGGCACACGCCTGGACGCAAAATTCGCTGCACGGTCACTTCCAATTTGGATCGAGATAGGTCCAAAGAATAAACTAAGAAATCTGTTGAATGCCGACATTCTCGTACAAGCCGATGTTGAAAAAACGATTGGTGACTTGAACTTGAACTTGTCATCGGCCAGCGATGGTTCAGGCACGAAACTGAGCGGACGCTGGGATGGGCGCAACTTGTCGCTAAACGGATCCTACGAAACCCAGAATGGCGAGAAAGGCAAGTTCGTTTCGAGGTTACCGATCACCTATGTCGCCAACGATCGATCCATCATCCTTGAACGATCAAAGCCCCTGAAATTATCGACAAACATCAAGATGGAAGTCGCGCCCGTGTGGCGCCTGTTGCCTTACGCTGAATACAGACTGGAAGGACAAAGCACCGTGGATTTGGAGGTGCTGGGCACGCTGGACGCGCCTGTTGTCGATGGTACCGTCACTGTTGAGGGCGGAGAATTTGAAAGCTACGAAACCGGACTTCTCCTCTCCAATGTCGAATTATTGTTGGAAGCCGAGCGGTCTCGGTCTCTGACCCTGCTGTTCAGTTCATCGGATCCCTCCGGAGATTCCCTCAAGGGAAATGGCAGAATTTCGACAACAGGGGACTGGCCGATCAATCTTCAACTCGATCTTGACCGCGCAAACATCATTCGACGTGACACATTGAACATTGTGGCTTCTGGAGAGCTTGCCCTGAGCGGTGACCGAAACAGGTTGGACATAAAAGGTCCCGTTACACTCAATCGTATTGAGGCTTACATTCCCGACTATCTGCCTCCCAACACGGTCGATCTGGATGTCGAAGAAAAGAACGCACCCCCCCGCGTTCAAAAGACGCAAGATACCGAAACCGATGATAGTGCGCCAGTCTATCTCGCGATCGACGTCAACGTGCCCAATCGGGCAATGATCGAAGGGCGTGGACTGACCTCCGAGTGGTCTGGAAAGCTTCGCATTCGGGGGACGACGGAGAATATCCGCATCGGAGGTAAAGCGAACATCGTAAAGGGAACATTTTTGTTTGCTGGGCGAGAGTTCGATATTTCGCGTGGCGAACTAGCTTTCAGAGATGGCAGCGACATTGATCCCATCCTCAATGTGGTTGCATCCCGGCAACAAGACGGAACAAGCCTATTCATTCGTCTCTCAGGTCCCGCGTCAAACCCGCAGATTTCACTCAGTTCAAATCCCGCGCTCCCACAAGAAGCCATCATGGCCCAAGTTTTGTTCGGCAAAGATGTTTCGGAGCTGACCTATGTCGAACTCGCGCAACTAGCCCAGTCTTTGGCCACAATCAGCGGCAAATCTCTGGGCGGCGGTGGGCCGGATATCGTCAGCAAGGTCCGGCGGTCGTTGGGCGTGGACGTTCTCAAAGTAGATACGGGGGATTTAGGTACAGGAAGCGCCGGCGGAGGCGCCGGTCCCAGTCTGACGGTCGGCAAATATGTGAGCGATCGGGTCTATGTTGGCGTCAGCCAGGGTACCGGTGAAGAATCAACAGCGGTCGAAGTCGATGTCGAGCTCACGCCCAATCTCAACCTCACAACCGAAGTCGGGCAATCGGCCAATTCAAGTGTTGGCCTCGATTGGCGCTGGGACTACTAGTCCCAATCACCAAGGCCAACTGCGACGAATCTCCCGAGCCATGCCGAATTAGCAATCGGTCGCGCCATTCCCGGTTGCGTCACCCCCGCGAGATATGCGTGAATATCGCGGAACGAGCCCGAAGCAAGCATTGCAAACAAAAAAACGAAGGCCACAGAAAGACGAATCCCATGCGCATTCCATCTCTCGTCACTGCCCTCCTCGCCGGTTCATCGATTCTCATTTTGTCGGCCTGCTCGGAAGAGAGCCAAGTTACAGATACCCCTCCCACGGTCGAGAACACAGCGACCGAGGCGGCTGATAGTAACTCGGCTGAGACATCGGATGGAGAGATGTCCGAAACGACAGACTCCGAAGCATCAAATGGCGGCGCAGCAACGGGAAGCATCTCGCGCAACGCCTATTTCGGCGACTTGCATGTGCACACCAAACTTTCTTTTGACGCTTTCATCTTTGGCACGCGCACCGATCCCGATGCGGCCTACCGATTTGCTAAGGGCGAAACCATCAAACACCCGGCGGGCTTTGATTTGACCGTCACTGAACCCCTCGATTTCCAAGCCGTCACGGACCACGGCGTCTTTTTGGGAATGCTGCCTGCCATGTTCGACGAAACCACGACCGTCGGACAGCACCCAAGTTCCGTCGCTCTTCGCGAAGCAAAAAATGCACAAGAAATTCTGACCTTGTTCCGGGGCATCAGAAAATACTGGGCGCCGGGACCTGAGAATGACCTTCTTGATCCGGCGATTATCAAATCTGCCTGGCAAGATGTGGTCTCTGCCGCTGAAAAACACAACGATCCGGGCAACTTCACTACTTTCATTGCATATGAATACACATCATCCGGTCCGGAATCTGAGAACCTCCACCGGAATGTCATCTTTAAAGGAAGCGCGGCACCTGAGGTCCCCTTCTCGCGCGTCGATTCAACCAACCCTGAAAAACTCTGGGACTGGATGGATGAATTGCGCGGCGAGGGTATCGAAGCGCTTGCCATTCCTCATAATTCTAATGGCTCGAACGGCATGATGTTCCAATTGACCAATTGGGCCGGCGATCCGATGGACGATGCGTATGCGGAGCAACGTATGCGCAATGAGCCGATCGTCGAAGTTACGCAAGTTAAAGGGACCTCAGATACGCATCCGGCCCTTTCTCCGAATGACGAATGGGCGGATTTCGAGATTATGGATGTACGCGTTGCGACCGACATTCCAAGCAAAGCCGAAGGCAGCTATGTGCGCGAGGCCTATCTTAATGGCCTAGCTATGGAACAGGAAAAAGGCGTCAATCCCTACAAATTTGGCCTGGTCGGGGCGAGCGATACGCACGTGTCGGGGGGCTCATTTGACGAAAGCAATTATTGGTCAAAAGTTGGCTTGGTTGACGCAACGCCGCAACAACGCGGATCCGTTCCTTTGGATGAGCCTGGGCCCAACGGGGAAATATACAACGCGGCGAACGGCGTGACGTTCCACACTTGGTCGGCGTCCGGCCTCACCGGCGTCTGGGCCGAGGAAAACACACGGGAGGCGATCTATGACGCGTTCCGCCGCAAAGAAACCTTCGCCACATCGGGGCCACGCATGCGGGTCCGATTCTTTGCGGGCTATGGCCTAGGTGCCGATCTGCTGGACTCTCCCGAATTGGCGGCACAAGCCTATGAAAAAGGCGTGCCCATGGGCAGTGACCTGGCCGCACAAAATGGAGACGCACCCCAATTCCTCGTATGGGCTTCGCGCGATGCCCAATCTGCCACGTTGCAGCGTGTTCAAATCATCAAGGGCTGGGTTGGCGAAGACGGTCCGCAGGAGCAGGTTTTCGACGTAGCCTGTTCAGATGAACTCGCCCCTGATCCTGCAACACATCGATGCCCAGACAACGGCGCACAGGTCGATCTTTCCGATTGCAGTACAACAGAAGGTGTCGGGGCGTCTGAGCTGAAAGCCAGTTGGCAAGATCCCAACTTCGATGCAACTCAGCGGGCCTTTTACTATGTGCGCGTACTTGAAAATCCCACATGCCGCTGGTCAACTTGGGATGCCGTCCGCGCAGGCGTAGAGCCTCGCGAGGATCTCAAAAAGACGATACAGGAACGCGCCTGGTCATCACCGATTTGGTACGATCCTTCCTAGGCGTTTTCGGGGGTAATGGCGATGTGGGGACGAGCAAGATATGCCCGTGGAAAGGGCAAATCGGTTTGGTTTAGTCAGTATGATAAAGGCGTGCCACAATCCATCGACCCATTCGCCTTTTCATCAATACCGAACATCCTCCGTTCGCCCATCGACACATATGCTCAGAGCATTGCCTTTCAATGCCAGGGCAAGACATTAACTTACGAGCAGACTGACTCCAACGCAGACGCCATTGCATCCTTCTTGGTCGGAACCGCAAAACTAAAGAAAGGTGCCCGCGTCGCGATCATGGCACCCAACATTCTGGCATTCCCAATCGCGACCCTCGGCATCCTTCGAGCCGGATTGTGCCAAGTCAATGTGAATCCGCTCTACACGGCAAGAGAACTTGAACATCAACTCAAGGACTCAGGTGCAGAAGCCATGATTATCTTTGAGGGGACCCTGTCCACCCTGCGAGAAGCCATCAAGGGCTCTAAAGTCAAAACCGTCGTCGTGACCGCGGCAGATACTTTTTCTGAACCCGGCTCCAAAATAGCCATGCCACGGCGAATTCGGACAATCTCGTTACCAGATGCCATTGCGGCGGGACGCAGCAAATCTGCTAAGTTGCCAACGCTCAAAGGTGACGACTTCGCCTTTATTCAGTACACGGGCGGAACGACTGGTGTCTCAAAAGGTGCCACGCTGACGCACCGAAACATCGTCGCGAATATGCTTCAAGTCGATGCCTTTATGGGCAAGGTGCTGGAACCCGGCAACGAGACGATTATTACGGCCCTGCCCCTCTATCATATCTTTGCTCTGACCGTGAATTTTCTGATCTTCTTTCGTATCGGCGGCAAAAATATCTTGGTACCAAACGCACGCGACATCGAAGGCCTGGTATCCCTTCTCAGCGCTCACAGGCCAACAGCCATTACGGGCGTCAACACGCTGTTTAACGGGATGATGTCGGTTCCTGGAATCAATGATGTCGACTTTTCGCAGCTCCGTTTGTCCATTGGCGGTGGCGCTGCCATTCAACAATCCGTTTCTGACCGATGGAAAGAACTCACTGGGCGGAACATACTTGAAGGCTATGGTTTGAGCGAAACGTCGCCGGTCGTCACCATGAATCCACCAACGCGGCCCAATTTCCGTCCCGGCATTGGTATTCCTGTTCCGTCAACCGAAGTTTCTCTTAGGGATGACAACAATAAAGAAGTGAAGCAAGGCGAACCCGGCGAAATCTGCGTCCGCGGCCCGCAAGTGATGCAGGGATATTGGAACCGCAAGAAAGCCACGCGAGAAGTCATGACGCGCGACGGCTATTTCAAGACCGGCGACATTGCCATCATGGAACATGACGGTCAGTTTGTCATTTCGGATCGCAAGAAGGATATGATCCTGGTTTCAGGCTTTAACGTCTATCCCAATGAAATCGAAGCGGTTGTTGCTGAAATACCGGGTGTTGTCGAATGCGCCTGTATCGGCATCCCCGATGAAAAGACTGGCGAAGCGGTCAAAGTCTTTGTTGTCCGCAGCGACGACTCCCTTTCGTCAGACGATGTCATCGCTTACTGCCGCGAAAAACTTGCGGCCTACAAAGTGCCGAAACAGGTTGTCTTTATTGCGGAACTGCCGAAATCCCCCGTCGGCAAAATCCTAAGGCGCGAATTGCGCGATCTTTAAGCCATGGCTTTTTCAGCGACGAAGCGGATACGGCGCAAGATTTCTTGAAGCGTTGACTGCTGCGTTGCAAAGTTAAGCCGCAAATAGTTTGGATCATCCATCTCTTGCCCGTCTTGCAGGGCAACGCCCCCTTCAACAAAGGCGTCCCAGGGTTTTTCGAGACCGAGTTGGGCGACATTGATCCACGCGAGATAGGTCGATTCAACATGGGTCATAGAAAGACCCGGAATGCTCGCCACTTCTTGCTCGACCAAATCTCGGTTTCTTCTCAAGTAAGTAAGCATCTCCTCAAGCCAATCATCACAATCGCGATACGCGACCAGTGCCGACGCATAGGCCGGCGCACCCGGCCGTTGCGTGACACCTCTCATTAGGGCTTCGAATTTGAGACGCAGTCTGGCATTCGGAATGACGGCAATTGCAAAGCCTCCCAATCCTGCCAAATTAAATGTCTTGCTTGTCGATATAAGCGTGATGGTTTTGTCTGCCACTTCCGGCCCGAGCGTCGCTGTCGGAATATGCGGCTTATCCTCGTCCAGAAGCAATTCGCAGTGAATCTCGTCTGAACAGATAAGAATGTCGTTCGACAGACAAATCTCGGCCAAGGCTTCAAGCTCGGCGCGCGACAAAGTTCGGCCTACCGGGTTGTAGGGGTTGCATAACAGGAATGCACAGGTTCTTGCGCTCACCGCTCTTTTGAAACGATCGAGATCAAACTGCCATTTCCCATCAACCGGCGTCGCGGGAGCCGGGACCAATGTTCTGTCTTGATACGAGGGGGCCTCAAGAAAGGGATGGTAGATTGGCGTGGGAACAAGAACTTCGTCCCCGGATTCTCCTGTACAGCGGCAAGAATGGAAAACGCCCGAGACGACACCGGGTAGCATCACCATCCAACTGGGTTTCACCTCCCAGCCATACAGACGCGCCATGCGATCAACCACCACCTCACGCAATGCATCCGGCTCGGTCGAGTATCCATAAATCCCATGATCAATCCGCGCGCGCAGCGCTTCGATGACGGGCGTTGGCGCTGCAAAATCCATATCGGCGACCCATGCAGGGATCACATCCATCCTCGATGATTTGCCTGCGTGACGCGTCCATTTGGTGCTGTTGGTTCCCGCCCGATCGATGACGCGATCAAAATCAATGCTCAACTCTTCCTCCTTCAGACGCACCAACAACCCCCCTTGCGATATCGACAAGAAATCAACACTCCGAACTCTTGAAGTCATAGTCCCAGAATGCCAGAATTCAAACAAACAGGCGTCATAATTTATGGAAGTCTTGATCCCAACTTCCGACCGAGTTGCATCTGAGTCCTAAAACGCGATTTCTATCCATGACGGGGGGCCATGGGCGTGAGGCGCGAAGATCTACAAAGTCTTGCAGGGCATACTCTGAAATTTGGCCACGCCGTTCTGAGGGCATTTCTTGTTTTTTGCGGCCTGGTTGTTTTCGCCTTCCGTGCCGAAGCACAGATCATTGCGCTTTCAAGCCCTTCATCCGGCTGCACGGCCGCAAACACCGGTGCATTTGATTTCACTGTTGCTCTTGGCTTGGGCGGCGCTGTAGCCACGACTTTTGACGGCGAGTTCGCGGCGTCAGAAACTTTGAGTTTTTCGCTAAGACTAACTGGCGCGCCTGGCGGTTTTGTTGACAGCGCAACGATTAGCGATTCAACTGCCGGCGTCTCCATCATGTCAGCCACTACTGATGCAGATGCACAATACGCGATTCCTAATGACGGTGTTCGTACCTTTGCGCTGTCCATCGACCCCTCACCCGACTTTGGCGCAACGATTTCGGTTTCCTGCGCGACCGTAGCGCAAGGATCCATCACCATAGAAAAGATGACCAGCGGTCCAGATCAAAGCTTTCAGTTTGAAGGCGAGCTCGGCACATTCGCTGTTACGACAGATGATGGCCTCGGAACCCGCAGTTTTGTCAACCTCGCTGCGCGAACCTATTCCATCAGCGAGGTATCCGACGCAACAACAGAATTGACATCATTGTCTTGCGACGGCGATACGGATGGTGGCACACGCATTTTTCTGTCGGAAGCAAGGGTTGATATTGATCTTGATGCGGGCGAGTCGATTATTTGCACTTTTACAAACTCCGTATCCTCCGGCGCAGCGCCTCAGACTCTGCAAACGCAAACGGCTCAACAGATTCAGAATTTCCTCATACGGCGTTCTAATCTTTTGTTGTCTCAAGAACCCGATCGGCCGCGCTATGTTCGACGGTTCACTGGCACATTGTGGGGAAATGACAACACTCACAAAGCCGGACTGAACACAACTCCTTTCAGCATCTCCTATCAGAAATCGGGAGATCATCGCGCACTTACGTTTTCAGGAAGCCTGTCTGACTTCAAGAAAACCGGATCCGGCAGCACCTTTTCCGGCAGCACCTTTGATGACGAAATCCTCAACCATCTAGCGTCAAACGCAACAGTCGAAACGCCAAATGAATGGACGGAGCGATTAGATTTTTGGGTTGAAGGACATTACAGCCATTTTCGAGACCGGCTCGGGGTGAACGAGAAGACCGGTGATTTTGGAGTCCTTTACGCGGGCGTCGATTTTCTTCTAGCGCCTGGCGTTCTGGTTGGCAGCTTGGTGCAATACGATCTGATGAGCGGCACCGAAGAAACCACTAATACTGAGTTAGATGGGGACGGCTGGATGGCAGGCCCCTATGCTTCCTTCAAGCTGCAAAGCAATCTCTATTTCGATTTACGNAGCNNTCATGGGGTCGATCGGACAACGACATAGGTACATTAGGATCCATAGCGGACTCCTTCGAAACAACGCGATGGCTCGCCGGTGCAAATCTAACGGGAAATTTTCAACACAGAAATTGGCGAATTACGCCTAATGCATCGATTGCCTACACCGAAGAACATCAGTTCACATACTTGAACGGCCTGAACATATTGATACCAGAACAAACCGTATCCCTGGGGCGCGCGACCTTTGAGCCCGAAATCAGCTATCTGTTCAAGTCGGAAAGCGGCCTTCACATCGAACCTCACATCATCCTGTCAGGCATTTGGGATTTTGACGCGCCCGACAGCACGTTTGCTAACGGTATTACGCTTGCGTCCGACGACTTCTATGGACGCCTCGAAGGAGGAGTCCTCGTCTCAAATCTAAGCTTGATGTCCATTCGCGCGACAGGTTCTTACGACGGGATAGGAACGAGCGATTTTGAAACTTACGGTGCTCAACTTTGGATCAATCTCCCGCTAAACTAATCGAGCAACGGTATCAGTCGGCTTTGCTGCCAAACTCCTCCAGAAATAGGTCAAATCGATCCTGCCCCCAATATTTCTTGTCACCCCATGCAATGAAAGGGACGCCAAAAACCTGATCCAGCTCAATAAAATCTCTATACTGATCTATTATCTTGGCAATTGCAGGATCGTCTTGAGACTCAAGAACGATGGCGGCGTCACATCCGCATTGAGCAGCGCATTCCTCAAGGACAGATAAATCTGACGCATCTCGCCCAAGTCCCCACCGGGCATCTGAAACCGCGAGCGCAAAATCGAACCCCTTGCCTTCCTGGTCGGCAGCCACAAATGCACGAAGCGCGGGGGCAAAATCGATGTCAAAAGGGTTTGGCATGGCCAAAGGCAACGCGGCATGCGCCGTCAACCGGGCCACATCTTGGACAACATAGGCGATCTTGGCGGCGTTTTGCGTCGGATCTTGAAAGTCGTTCCCCTCAGGCGGGCCGGTAAAGGCGAGCAAATCAACCTGGTGAGCAACAGGCTTTAGTTTGTATAGCCCCAATCGCGAATACGGGCTACGGAAAGCAAAATAGGCGCGCGGTTTGGTCATGGACATCTTACGACCACCACAAGCCGTCGGATCTTTTGCGACACCTATTCCGGTTGGTCTGCGTTCAGCGTGCCTTCACCGGTCGTGATGAAGAGCATTGTTGTGGGTTTGTGGGGCGAAGCCTTGTGCCAAGCCCCGCGCGGCACCACAATATAGGTTCCCGGCTTATCAACCCGTACAGTCGATCTCTTCCCATCTATGGACAGCGCAAAGTCCGTGTCTCCAGAGATCAGATAAACGATTTCGTCCCCATTGGGGTGAACTTCCCAGGTCTCCCAATCTGCATCGAAACTATGTTGAGAGATCAGGACGTGACCGCCAAATCCGTCGAACTCTGTGTAGAGTTCTTGATAGAAGTTGGGTGAAACCGCCTTGGGTGTCACGGACCCGTTGGGTGCCAAGACTGACCTGATGGCATTCAAATCAAAAGGACCAATTGGTGCTGCCATGTTGCGCTCCCCTTATATCGTTGAGCGCAGTCTATCATAAGCTGGTGTTATCCGCGTTTCGGTTTCAGCTTCATCAAAAACCTTTCGCACTGGTCGCGACGCGTGCCCACAAGCATTCCGGCAAGGGCCGCAAGCAACGAATAGAGTGTCCGATTGGCCAGTTCTTGATCTTCAAATTCGCCGGCGCCCCATCGCGAAACAACGGCGTATTGATTTGCCGTCAGCTCGTTTGCCATAGCCTTGATATTCACCCAGTCCGCAAGCGCACCTTCATCCCTGAAGCGTCGCAACGTGTTTTGATGAACGGCAAAGGGCTGGCTGTGCAACACCTCGCGAATAGGACTCTGGGTATCCGCCCCGAAATAGATTGTTGTCATCCGTTTGGCATAAGCTGGGACGCGTAGGATTTCATCCGCAACCAGCTTGGCGCGTTCTTCCAGCATACCAAAGATCGATTTGGTTTCGCTTGGAACCAGTTGATCAATGCGTTGCTCGAAAATCTCGACAACGGCTTCAGATGTGAGCGCATCCTGGCTTTCGAATGTGTTGTAGAGAGTCGCAAGGGCGACATCACTGCGTCGTGCAAGATCACGCATCGTAAATTTGGCGCCGTCTTCCGCAAGCAATTCTCGGGCGGCAACAAGAATGCGCGCGCGCCGCTGCAGCATGGCTTCGCTGGCATAGCGCGATGGCCTGGATTCAAGCTTTACCGACGACATCACCGTCCTTTCAACTTTGACTTGACCAATTCTATAACATGTTCTACCAATATTGGAACACATTATATTTTTGGCCGGAAATGCCATTTATCTGGATGAAAAAGCCGAATAGCTTATGGGCCAGGAGCGGTGCGGCCCACAAAAACGTAGTCAAAAACGCAAAAGCGTCGCTTGATTAGGGAGACCAAACATGGACCAGCAGGAAATCGACACGATCCGTGAGCTGATGGAATATGAGGCAGCGCGAAAAGCACCGCCGGAAGGTTTCCCGGATCTGCCAGATCTGCCGGGCGGACGCTACACAGATCAACGGTTCTACGATCTAGAACAGGAGCATATTTTTCGCCGGTCCTGGTTGTTCGCCGCCCATATCGACGAAGTACCGGAGCCGGGAAGTTTCCGCCTGTGGGAGAATGCAGGTCAGCCCGTCGTCATCGTTCATGCGGACAGCGGCGAGATCAATGCCTTCTATAATACTTGCAGCCATCGCGGCGCGCCGGTTGTCACCGAGCCGTCCGGCAAAAGAAAACTGCTGACCTGCCGCTATCACGGCTGGAGCTACACGCATGATGGTGAACTGGTCGCCATTCGGGATCCGGAGGATTTCG
>JGI12316J14372_10004448_pt1 | contig 11929 bp, 11 predicted proteins | sample MarCyaLeptolynsp_FD_14372 | JGI IMG/M metagenome (IMG submission 14372) | reverse complement strand
GATCGCAAACACCTGGAACTGCAATTGCAGGGTTACGGCCTGACAACGGCCGAAATCCTTTACCGCATGCCGGATTTCCCCGCCATGCTGCAGACTTTCATTTGGCAGGACTATGATCTGGAGCCGGATTTTCCGAAAATGCACGGTTTTCTGGACTTCTGGCGCGAGAGTCTCGACGGGCCGCTATGTTCCGTGCGGTTCGCCCACAAACGGCTGATTGCGCCGGGCGAATGGCGCCATGTCAATGGCGAGTTTTCGATCCATTGATGAACGAACATTTTGGCTGAAGCCGGCTGCTGCCGGAAAGCAATGGCAATCTGGTGGGCCGGTTTACCCGGCCTGGGCCATTTCCTGGCGGATGATGGCGCGCAGCACGTCGATCGGCTCGCGGCCATTGCCGCGATCGATATGCCAGTATGTCCAGCCGTTGCAGGCATCGATGCCTTGCACATGGGCGCCCATCTTGTGGATCGAGCCGGAATGGCCGTCGACTTCGAGGGATCCGTCAGCGCGGACGATTGCCGTATGCCGTCCCTTTGAATCCGTCAGTTCGGCACCGATGTCCAACAGACCGGCTTCCAGGACGTTGCCGAACGGCACGCGCGGCGCGGCCCGTTTGCTCTGGGTGATCTTCAGGGACTCGAGCGAGGCCGGTTCGATGCCGGCGATCCGTTTCGTCGCGGCATCGATATAATCCTGTTCGCGTTCGCACCCGACAAAGTGCCGGCCGAGTTTTTTCGCCACCGCGCCCGTGGTCCCGGTCCCGAAAAACGGATCCAGAACCACATCGCCCGGTTTGGTCGACGACAGGATCACCCGGTAGAGCAGAGATTCCGGTTTCTGGGTCGGATGGACCTTTTCGCCCTCGTCGTTTTTCAGACGCTCGCCGCCGGTGCACAGGGACAGGGTCCAGTCGGAGCGCATCTGCAGGTCGTCGTTGAATGCCTTCAGGGCTTCATAGTTGAACGTGTAGCCCTTGGCATCCTTGTCCTGGGAGGCCCAGATCATGGTTTCATGGGCATTGGTGAACCGTTTGCCCTTGAAGTTCGGCATCGGATTGGTCTTGCGCCAGACGATGTCGTTCAGGATCCAGAATCCGAGATCCTGCAGGGACGATCCGACGCGGAAAATGTTGTGATAGGATCCGATGACCCAAAGTGTGCCGGTCGGTTTCAGCACGCGGCGGCAGGCCAGCAGCCAGGCGCGTGTGAACGCATCGTAAGCGGCGAAACTTTCGAACTGGTCCCAGGCATCGTCGCACGCATCCACCTTCGACTGATCGGGGCGCGCCAGCGCTCCTCCGAGTTGAAGGTTGTAGGGCGGATCGGCGAAGACCAGATCAACGGAATTGGCGGGCAAAGCCTCCAACTGGGCAACGCAGTCGCCCTTGAGAATCCGGTCGACCCATGGGCCGTTCTGAGGAGATCGGGACGCCGTTTCCGGCGCCCCTTTTTTACGCAAGTTGTTCATTGCGACGCAATACCTAACGCAATCGACGAGGTAGACATTGCCCCCTCAGGGTAAAAGCGAAGTTAAGATGGGTAATTATTTCCTATTTTTTTCTGGTAATACTCTGTTGAGGATTGTGAATGAATGATTACTTGGGAGTTAAGGGATTGTTGACGCTCGCGTTGGTGTGGAAAGCGGCGAATGCTGGAAGCAGGGGATATTTAATAAGCGATGATATCGCTGTGCGCAGTTGATACTTTTTTAATCTTTGTTTCAGCGATCACGCGGCATTGGCCGCCCGGCTGCATTCGGCTCCCTGCGCAGCTACAAATTCGGAAATGTCCGTGCGAGGAAGGTCAAAACATGATGATTTCGCTGTTTTATCATCTCTTCTCCACCGATGTTTCCCAAGAGTCCCATCCAACGCAAACCCGGCAGGACAAACGTGGCATCATGGAAGTCCGTGTGCATCGCGCCTTCAATTGTCTGCTCGAAATAAACATCACCGGATACCGCCTTGAGAAAGTCATTTCCTCCGGAATGAGACGGACTGTACACCATCAGATAGGGGATGGTGACCGGAGCGGTGATGTCGCTTCCAAATATGCCTCCATCCAGATTTACGGCCGCTGAGCACCTTTGATCGGTCTTGCAGAGTTCGGTTGCGACCGCGCCGCCCAGGGAGAACCCGACAAGCACCACCTTCTCGGTGTTTTTGCATTTGCTGGAAACGTAGCCTGGAATTGATCCAAGCACAGATTCAAGGTTGGACAGCACATGTGAAGAATCGCGAGACCGTCTCCTGACGATCTCGGCCAGAGTGGTGTTGTTCCCATAAACTTCCAACGACAATTCAGCGCGGGTTGCCCGGTCCATGTGTGCCCCCAGCTTCAATGCGCTTTCCTTTTCATACGTTTTTTGTTCGTCCGACAGTGCCTCCTGAAGCTGAAAATACTCCTCCCTTTGTTTCTTATGGCGAACACCGACAACTATGTAACCGAAGCTCGCCAGTGTTTCCGTCATCAACGTGTTGTCCGATGCCATGGACAGAAGCGCGTGATTATAGATCACGACAGGTCGGGCTGGTGCCGTCGCGTTGAGTGGCGCGCCTCGATAGGAACTGGTTTCAATATTCTTCAAATAAGTCGCAAAAAAACGCTCGGTGACAGAAAACGCATCTGAATCATGAAGCTCGTTCCACAATGTCTCGCGAGGATATTGGGCGGTGTCCGATAGGAGCGCAGGATACCAAAGCGTTAGCTGAAGCTGCCGCGTGATTTCGGTGCTTCCGTTGTTGTTTTCGGGCGAATATTCCTCGTTGAGAGTGATCGTACCCACCTTGTGAGGGCCTGTGGGCTCAGGAAGGGGGGGAACTGGAAACCCGGTTAACAACGTGAGCGAAACCAGGAGAAGCAACCCGGCCAAGACAGAGCCGGCAACCTTCACAAAAACACCCGTTTGCACGTCCCGGAGAGTTGCGATCAACAACGCTGCGACGACGAAATAGGCGGGAACAATCTGCCAACGAAAGGAAAAACCAATCGTATGCAGCACAATCAATACAGCTGTGCAAATTAGGAATAGGGTTGCTATTTTCTTTGAGTGAAGGCCTGGGGCCAGAATGAACATAAGTGAAAGCGCTGCGAGGCAAATTATCGCCAATTCAACCAGGTGAATCAGAGCCATGTTTTAGCGCCGCAAAAGTTGTTCATGCCGATCATATGGATGCCTGCAACAGAGGTTTCAATTACGGCTGCGCGCACATGCGCCAATCGGTGGAACGGCTGTCTGCCGCAAAATACGGCCTGTCAGCCTTTGGCCCTTCGCATCCTTGCGATGCCGCCGGTCCCTGAAAGAGGCGCGATACCAGACGCGGAGCAGAGTCCGTTCCGCCCCCGTCCGATGCCGGTCGGTCGGATATCTGATCAGGGCCATGACCCGACATTTGATTGCGGCGCAGCGACGGGCCGGATGGAGCCCAGGGTGACGGATGCTGCGCCTTGAATGAATATCTTTTCCAAGCCTTGACCGGCATCAGAAAATCAGCCTCGCTCTCGGAAAAAGGCCGATCTCGGCTGATCTCAGTGTATCGCACTGAGAACGGCGCCGCCTTTACTTACGTGCCGAATCATGACAAGTTACCTTGGCATAATGAAAAGGAAACTTATCATGCCTCTTTCCGGACGAGTCCAAGCGGCGGCGCTGTTTGTCATCTTTTGGGGTGCCGCTGGATTGCTGCTGTTCGATCCTCCCTTCATTGCCCAGGTCGTTTTTGCCTTTCTCTGCTTCTCCTGGTCAGCGTGGTGTTTTGCCTCTGTTTTCCGGGGGCCGGATGAAGTGGAAGCAGCAAGTGCGCGGTTCGCGCTGGCATTTGCCAGCGGTATCGGAGTGCCGGTTTCAATAGCCTTTATCATGCTGATGAGTGCAGTGCCTGCCGTACAAAACGCGATCACCGGTATCGCAACTTCCGAGGGACTTGATCTGAGCCCCCCCCCCCCCCCCCCCCCCCCCTGGTGGGCATCAAAACGATGAAGAACAGCATTCGGGTGCTGCGGGCCGAGCTGAGGTGGACCCAAGCCGACCTTGCGGAAAAACTGGGCGTTTCCAGAAATTCAGTCAATGCCATCGAGAACGGAAAATACGACCCGTCCCTGCCTTTGGCCTTTCGTATCGCGCGGCTCTTTGAAAAAACCATTGAGGAGGTTTTTGAAGAAGAGGACTGACAGGCAGCGCAAAGGGGCGTGCCGCCTCAAACTGCGTTCGGTCTGCTTGTGCCGCCCAAGGGAGCTTCGCGCGCATTGCCGCTGTTCTGCAGCGGCGTTTCGACCGGCAGCTTGGGATCAACTGCGGACCATCGAGAGTGCCGCAAATCGGCGGGAGTGATGGACACCAGGCACTCGCTCCCCCTAAACAACGACCTCCTCCAGCGTCACATCAAACCCCCAAAGCGTTCTTAAATGCGCCAGTGTCGCCTCGCGCAGGTCGTCGTCGAGCGCCACGCCGTTGCGTTTGGCATGGTTCAGCCTGAGGCAGCGGTCGCCCAGAAGGTCGACGTCGACGATCTGGATCTCCGGTTCCTGCAGCGCCAGATCGTAGTGCGTTGCCAGCGTGTCGCGGATCGTGCGGAAGCCGCGTTCGTCGTGAATGCCGGTGATCAGATAATAGGGTTTGTCGGCGTCGTTTGAGAACGCGAACATGCGGAACCGGCGCATGATCGTCGGGCTGAGGAATTGCTGGATGAAGGATTCGTCGCGGTAGTTCGCCCAGGCCTCACTCAGCACGCCGCGCCAGTCGCCGCGCCCGGCAATATCGGGAAACCATTCCCGGTCCTCGTCTTCCGGTTCCACGCAGATCCGCTTGATATCCTGCATCATGGCGAAGCCGAGCGCGTAGGGGTTGATGCCGTTATAGCGCGGGTCGTCGAATTCAGGCTGCAACAGCACATTGGTGTGATTGTGCAGAATTTCCAGCATCGTTCCGCCGGTCAGGAGGCCCCGCTCGTAGAGCGCATTGGTCAGGTGGAAATGTACGAAACAGGCACAGCCCTCGTTCATCAGCCGGGTCTGTTTCTGCGGATAGAAATATTGCGCGATGTTGCGGATGATGCGCAGCATTTCCCGCTGCCAGGGCGCCAGCACCGGGCTGTAGCGCTCCAGGAAATAAAGCAGGTTTTCCTCCGGCAGATGCAGGTCCCGCGCGTTCTTCGTGCTCGAGCCTTTCCCGGCGCCTTTCCTGGTCCTGTTTCAGGGAGGATTTGCGGCGCCGGTCGTAGCGGAAAACCCCGTGCGGCATCAGCGCGTGCGCCGCGTCGAGCAGGCGTTCCACCTCGGCGATCCCGTACTTCTCCTCGCAGTCGGCGATATATCCCCTTGCATATTCGAGATAGTCGAGGATTCCCTCCGCGTCGGTCCATTGCCGGAACAGGTGATTGTTCTTGAAGAAGTGATTGTGGCCGAACGCGGCATGCGCCATCACCAGCGTCTGCATGGCCATCGTATTCTCCTCCATGCAATAGCTGATGCAGGGATCGGAATTGATGACGACCTCGTAGGCCAGCCCCATCGCGCCCTTGCGGTAGAGCCGTTCGTTGCGCACGAAATGTTTGCCGAACGACCAATGGCGGTACATCAGCGGCATGCCGATGGAGGAATAGGCGTCCAGCATCTGTTCCGACGAGATGATCTCGATCTGATTGGTGTAGAGATTCAGATCGAGTTCTTGCCCGGCGACCTCGTCAATGGCGTCATAGACGCGCCTGAGCGTGTCGAACGTCCAGTCCGCGCCGTCGAACAGTGGCGTGCCTTTGCCGGCGGGTCCGGCGGGGCGCGCGGAATGTGTGGAGCGGGCGGGTTCAGACATTGGCGCCCTCCCTGGCCTTTTTGGCGAACAATTCGCGAAACACCGGGTAGATGTCGGCGGGGCGCGATATCCGTTTCATCGCGAAGTTCGCCCAGTGCCGGGCGACATTGCGATATTCCCGCCAGAGCTCGACGCCGTTTTCCTCGCTGTTGAGAAATTCCGCTTCGGCCTCGTCGACGATTTCGACATAGGCGAAATACTGGCATCGTTTCATGAGTTCATCGTCCAGGATTTCGGCGCATCTTCCCGAGTCGCGGGGAAAGTTCTCACCGTCCGAGGCCTGCGCCACATAGATGTTCCATTCCGAGGCCGGATAGCGGTCGTCGATAATGCGCCTGGCTTCTATCAGAGCCGTGCTGACGACGGTGCCTCCGGTTTCACGTGCATGGAAGAACGTCTCCTCGTCCACTTCCTGGGCGTTGTGGGTATGGCGCACGAAGACGAGATCGACGGCGTCGTAGCGGCGGCTGAGAAACAGGTGCAAAAGCACGAAGAACCGTTTTGCCAGATCCTTTTCCCGTTCGCCCATGGATGCGGACACGTCCATCAGGCAGAACATGACGGCGCGGGCACGCGGTTCGGGCCGCTGTTCGAAATAGGTATAGCGGACGTCGAGAGGGTCGATATAGGCAATGACCCGCTGGCGCCGGATGAGATCCTCCAGCATCTCCTGGAGCAATGTCAGGCGCTTGCGCTGCGCCTGTGTCGGCGAGGAGACGGCTTCAAGCGCAAAGATCTCCTCGCGCAGTGCGCGTATTTCCGGGTCTTTCGGGCGCTTCAGCGCCATGCGCCGGCCAAGCGCGTTGCGCATGGTGCGCGAGACCGAAATGTTGGCCGGAGATCCGGTCATCGAATAACCGGCCCGGTGCGGCTTGCGCACTTCGATCTGGTTCAGGCTTTGCTTGATCAGATTGGGCAGTTCGAGATCTTCAAAGAACAGGTCGAGAAATTCCGACCGCGACAGGACAAACAGAAAATCGTCTTCGCCTTCGCCGCTGTCGGAGCCTTCCCTGCCGCGGCCCTGGCCGCCGCCGGACGGCGGTTTGCGCACCCTGTCCCCGGCCTGGAACGTCTTGTTGCCCGACGAAACGCCGTCGCGGCGTCCGGCCTCGTCGGAATGGCGGAAGGTCGGTTCGGAAATCGTCCCGGCCGGCACAACCACCTTTTCCCCGCGATCGGCATCGGCGATCCCGCGGGTGCGAACGGCTTCGTTCACGGAGTCCTTGACGTGGGCGCGGACACGTTTCAGGAACCTGCGCCGGTTTCCCAGGCTGTTGTCTTTCGGATTGAGGCGCCGGTCGACGAAATGACTCATCGCGATGCAAGCTCCTTTTCGCGGATCAGGCCGGCCGGATTGTTCAGCGTGCCGCAGACGAATGGCCGGTTCGCCGGCCACGGGTGTCCCGCGCTCCAACCGAACCTTCGCCTTACCCGGCCTTGTTGACGCGCATGTACCATTCGACCAGCCGGCGCACCTGGCGCTTTGTATAGCCGCGGGAGATCATGCGCTCGACGAATTCATGGTGCTTGGCGTCCGCCTCCTTGTCGCGCTTTGCGCCGAAACTGATGACAGGCAAGAGGTCTTCAACCTGGCCGAACATGCGTTTTTCGATGACCCGGCGCAGTTTTTCATACTTTTGCCAATCCGGATTCCTGCCGTGGTTTTCGGCCCGCGCGCGCAGCACAAACTTGACCACCTCATTGCGGAAATCCTTTGGATTGGCGATGCCGGCCGGTTTTTCGATCTTCGACAATTCCTGATCCAGCACCTGCCGGTCGAACATCTGGCCGGTGTCGGGATCCTTGTAATCGTGCTCCTCGATCCAGGCATCGGCATAGGCGATGTAGCGGTCGAACAGGTTCTGGCCGTAGTCCCGGTAGGATTCCAGATAAGCCTTCTGGATTTCATGGCCGATAAACTCCGCGTATCGCGGCGTCAGTTCGGTTTTCAGGAATTCCAGATAGTGTCCCTCGATATCCTCGCCGAACTGTTCCCGTTTGACCGCCTGTTCGAGCACGTACATCAGGTGAACCGGATCGGCGGCAATCTCGTCGGTGTCGTGATTGAAGGTTTCCGAGAGGACCTTGAACGCGAAACGGGTGGAGATCCCGGTCATTCCCTCGTCGACGCCGGCAATGTCGCGATATTCCTGCAGCGATTTCGCATTCGGATCCGTGTCTTTCAGGGTCTCGCCGTCATAGACGCGCAGCTTCGAATAGAGGGTTGAGTTTTCATGCGGATGCAGCCGGGTCAGCGTGCTGAACTGGGCCATGATCTTCAGGGTTTCCGGCGCGCATTCCGCATCGGAAAGGGCGCTTTCGCGCAACAGTTTTTCGTAAATCTGCGCCTCCTCGGTGGCGCGCAGACAATAGGGAACCTTGACCACGCTGATCCGGTCGAGGAACGCCTCATTGTTCTTGTTGTTCTTGAATTGCTGCCATTCCGCCTCGTTGGAATGGGCAACGATGATGCCCTGATAGGGAAACGCGCCGATGTTTTCGGTGCCGGCATAGGACCCTTCCTGGGTTGCCGTCAGAAGCGGGTGCAGCACCTTGATCGGCGCCTTGAACATTTCGACGAATTCCAGGAGGCCCTGGGTGGTGCGGTTCGAGGCCGCCGGAATAACTGTAGGCGTCGGGATCGTTCTGACCGAGATGTTCGAGCTTGCGAATGTCGAGCTTGCCGACCAGGGCCGACACGTCCTGATTGTTTTCGTCTCCGGGCTCCGTCTTGGTAACGCCGACCTGCCTGAGCTTGTTCGGATAGAGTTTTGCAATGGAGAATTTGGAAATGTCGCCGTCGAATTCATCGAGCCGCTTGACGGCCCATGGCGACATCAAACCTGTCAGCAGGCGTTTGGGAATATTGTACTTGTCGGCGAGCAGATCGCCCATGCGTTCCGGGTTGAACAGGCCGATCGGCGATTCGAAAACCGGGCTGATCTGGTCGCCGGCTTTCAAAACATAGATCGGCTCGTGCTCCATCAGCCGTTTCAGGATTTCCGCCACCGTCGACTTGCCGCCCCCGACCGGTCCGAGCAGGTAGAGAATCTGTTTGCGTTCTTCCAGACCCTGCGACGCATGCCGGAAAAAGCCGACGACGCGTTCGATCGTCTCTTCCATGCCGTAGAGGTCGGCGAAAGCGGGGTAGCGTTTGATCGTGCGATTGAGGAATATGCGGCTCAGGCGCTGGTCCTGGCTGGTATCGACCAGTTCCGGCTCTCCGATCGCCGCGATCATTCGTTCGGCTGCGGTCGCCCGCATGCCCGGATCATCGCGGCAGGCCAGCAGATAATCCTGCAAGGTGATCTCTTCCACCTTGGTACGGTCATAGACTTCGGACTGTAGGGAAAACACGTCCATGACGTCTCTCCTTTCTCGGTCTTATGCCCCCTTGACGCCGATTCTGCCCCTTGAACGCTGTTGCTCGATTGCCGATTCATACATTGCCGTCTGACATTCCATACGTGGGGTCGATGCGCACCTATTGCCAATCAAATCATTCTGACGATTTGGGGCAGCTCGCGGATTCTGTGGGCAAATTCAGCTTCGCGCCTATCCGATTACGGCTTGCTTTCGCACGCGTTCACACCGGCACCCGGTCGCGCCTGGGTCGTCGCCAGGGCGAAAATCCGGCATCGAGTCGGTGCCTGGCCCATGATAACACGATATCTGTCAATCTGCTGGCCAGATCGCCGATTCTTTGAAATCGAGGGCCTGAAAATCGGCAAGCCGAAGGTCTGCTTCCTCCATCAAAAAGAATTCATCGATCTGCGGCGGCCTGACCGAAGTTCCGGCCAGCATGGCGTGGGTCTGCCCCCGGTGGTGGGTCTGGTGATGGAAGAGGTGCAGGAGGACCCGGTGCAGCGGCTCGCGTTGAACCCGGTCTTCGCGGTGCAACCGAACGATTGATGTCAGGCGTTCCGGGGTCAGGTCCGTGCACAGATCGATCAGCCTTCGATCCACTGCCCGCTGCCGGACGATCAAATCGGCTATGGTCGCGCAGGGCTCCTCCTCCCGCCAGGCCGCGGGTCCGAGAGTTCCGCCCTCCATCGCATCGACGTAGAACCAGTCGACCACAAGGATATGATTGAGGGTCGCCTTCAGGCTGGGAAAGAAATTGGTGCGCCGGGCCTCGAATTCGTCCTGCGACAAGGTCCGGCAAGCTTTCAGCAGCCGGTAATTGGCCCAGGCATTGTTGTGCGCCATCTGCCGGAAGGGGCCGGGATCCGCGTGAGACATCAATGGGGCGGCGCGCCGGCGCCGGACGGCCCGACGCTCATGGCAAGCACCCGGCTGATATGGGTCAGGGGGCGGCCGCTTTCGCTCATCCACGTGTTGAACGCAGCCTGCACCGCCTTTTGCGCGCTTTTCGATGTCGGCGCCTTGTCGACGACGCCGTCACGGATCAGCGCCGCCGTCACGTCCTGCGACAGGACGAAGGAATCCCGCCCGGAAAACCGCAAAAAATACTGCGCCGTAGCCCCGCCGAGGCGGCTGCCGCGTTTTTTCAGGAGATCGAGCAATCCGATAAAGTCCTCGGACGGCCATTCGGCGAACACCTTGGCTGCGCTTCCATGTTCGCGGGCGAGGTCGCTCAGAAAGATGGCGTTTTCCCGTACGGTCCTGATCTTCTGCCCGTTGCGCACGATGCGCGTGTCGCTCAGCAAACGGTCGATATCCTCATCGGGCGCCATCGCCCAGCGCGGCACGACGAAGCCCTCGAATGCCTCTTCAAACCCCGGCCATTTGCTCTCGATGACCTTCCAGCTGAACCCGGCCTGAAAGATGCATTTGGTCATGGTCGCGAGCCAGCGGTCGTCGGGAATTGCGGCCAGTTCGGCGGCGGTCTTCGGGGTCGACTGGGCCAGGGCAGCTTCGAGGTTGTCGCTGCCGCCGCGAAAATCCGCAGCCTGATCGTAAATGGCCTGAAAAGCCCGCATGTTTCAAAAATCCCCACCGAGTGTCGCGGTTCCGCATTCCTGAGGTCGCGACGCCGGACGCGCATTGTTATATAGGATACATTGTGATGCGGATCGGCCCTGTTTGTCCAGATCCGCGCGTTGGTTTGCTGACACCTGCCGCCATGGTTCGAGACGCAGGCGCCGGCAGCGGCACGTAGGAGGAAAAAGCATATGGAACAATCGCTTCCCGACGACGGCATAACGACGAAGGACGCGATTGAGGCCGTCGATATCATTCAAAAGATGTACGACCGGGACACCGCCTATCTGCGCGGCAGGTTCGAGGCGTTCGTGAACGGCGATACGCCCGAAGAGCGGGTGCGGACCTTTTATCCCGAATTCCGGATAACCACGGACAGTTTTGGCCGTATGGACACGAGACTGTCCTACGGTTTTGTCGACAAGCCGGGGCACTATTCGACCACGATCACGCGGCCGGACCTGTTTCAGAGTTACCTGATCGAACAATTGACGCTTCTGATCAAAAACCATGACGTGGAGGTCACGGTCGGTCACTCGAACACGCCGATACCGGTTCACTTCGCCTTTAACGAAGATGCCACGGTTCCAAGTCCGAATGATCTGCGCCAGGATCGGCCGCTGCGCGACTATTTCGATGTGCCGGATCTGTCGGTGACCGACGATGCCATCGTCAACGGCACGTTCGACATTGCCAATGCCGAAACCCGGCCGCTCGGGCCCTTCACCGGGCCGCGGGTCGATTATTCCCTGCATCGGCTGAAACATTATACCGCAACGGCACCGCGGCATTTTCAGAATTTCATCCTGTTCACGAACTATCAGTTCTATGTGGAATCGTTCTGCAGTCAGGCGCGGGCGTTGATGGCGTCGGGCGAAACCGATTATGAATGTTTTGTCGAGCCGGGCGACCGGATCACAAGGCGCGGAACCGACAATCCCGAATGCGGAATTCTGGAGGGACGTGTGCCGCAGATGCCCGCCTACCATCTGGTGCGGGGCGATCATTCCGGCATCACCCTGGTCAATATCGGCGTTGGACCGTCGAACGCCAAGACGATTACGGACCATATCGCGGTCCTGCGGCCGCATGCCTGGCTCATGCTCGGCCATTGCGCCGGTCTGCGCAACAGCCAGCGGCTCGGCGACTATGTCCTGGCGCACGGATATGTGCGCGA
>JGI12316J14372_10004442_pt1 | contig 11939 bp, 13 predicted proteins | sample MarCyaLeptolynsp_FD_14372 | JGI IMG/M metagenome (IMG submission 14372) | reverse complement strand
TCCGGCCGCGTCGTCAGGGCCTACGAATGGCGCAGCGAAGCCGGCACGATCAGGCTCGGCATCCCGCGACGGGCGGATCGCAGGGTCAGGATAGAAGTTCATTATGCATCGGACCTGCCGTCTCCCGATGACCAGTTCTGGAGCATCAACGTCGTTCGCTGACGGGCGGAGGCACGGCGTGCGGCCGAGCCTCCGGTTTTCTTGCCGGAACCGGAATCCGGGGAGTGATGTCATGTAAGTATTGAATACGAGATTTATTTCGATTTTGAGCAGATATTTGTTCTCATGCTCGATCTTTTCGCCAGGTGTGAGCAATATATCGGGTTCTGGTCTGTGCGTCGGGCAACGGATAGTCTGATGACCGGTATCGCCGGTCGGCCTACCATATGCCGGCCGGGCTGGACAATTCGTCAACAATCCCCACTTTCCCACTGTCGGTCCGGCCGGATCGGGCACAAAAGGCGAGATGATCGAATGATGCGGAAAATGATCCTGTTGGCGAGCCATGGCGTGATGCTTGGCATCGGCGTGGCGCTTGGCATTTACCTGTTGCCGATCCTGACCGCGCCGGATGCCCCGGACGAGGCGGCTTTGGCGGCATCCGCCAAAGGCGCGCTTTATTCCGCCGAATTCACGCGCGACCTGAAGGGCAGCGACTTTCTGCATTGGGGCGAGGGCACAATCAGCCTCAAGCCCGGTCAGATCGCGCACAAGGGAAGCCTGGCGCCCGGGCCCGATTACAAGCTTTATCTCGTGAAGGACTTTGTCGAGGACGAGGCGCAATTCCTGAAGGTCAGGGATGGGGCTGTGCGCATTGGCGATGTCGACACCTTTGACGGTTTCATCCTGGATGTGCCGGCCGGCATCGACCTGGACGCCTACACGACGGTGCTCGTCTGGTGCGAGGCTTTCGGCGAGTTCATCACCGCGGCGAAATATCGGTAGCCAACGAGGCCGTTACGGATTTCCGGTCGGAAATCGGCCCCGGTTTCCGGACGGAATTTCTCACCGTCGGTGTTGATCCGGCCGCGTCACAAAACAAATTCACCAACCATCTCAAGGACGCGTAAGCTGCCGAAAAGGTCCCAGGACGCAACGATGTTCATAGTCCTCGACCTCATCTTGAGCGGAGCCTCAGGATGAGGCCGATGGGTTTCATCCCCCTGATTTGAGCGGCGAAACCACGGAAATCGGTATTTTCGGCCCCTGTCAGGTTGTCCACCAAAACCCTGAACCGGAGAGCGAGGTCCTGAAATTGTGACGCAGCCACATTACCCCCTGTTGCGTTCAATCTGCCTCAGAGTGAACGATAACAACGTGCGTCACTGAAAAATCAAAGCGCGTTCATTGAATCCGGTTCAACGCAACACGCTTCAGTCATCGAAAAGCCACCCGACCGGAAAGTCATCGCGATTGTCGTCGCCAAGGAACTTCCGGATCGCTTCGATTGCCTTCCACGATTGCGAACCGGCGGAATGATAAGGCCGCATCGGCACTCTCGTTCCGTCTTTCATCACGAAAACCGGGAGTTTGGTGGTGCTCCTGACGGTGTCGGTCGCGCTGTCGCTCACGGTGCTGACAGTGGTGGTCTTTATGTCGCTCAGTTTCCAGTCCCATTCCCGGGTGCCGCTGTGGCTGCGCACGACCAGCCGAACCCTGTCTGTGGTCTTGTCGAAGGTGAACTCCGAGTTGACGAGGGTGAACCAGACATAGAGCCACAAGGCGATCGCAATCAAAACCGGGATGGCGGCAACAAGCCAATCGCCGGTTACGGAAAACTCGTAGGCGAGAAAAAGCAGGATTGCCGAAACAGCGGCGGTCGCAAGTTTTTTGTCCAACTGTCTGTCGACAAGCACCAGTCTGTCATCGGTGACTTCGCTGACTTTCATGGCACCAGTATGGGGTCCGGTGCCCGGTCGGTCAACAAACCGGCCTCCTGCCGTCGGAAACACTGTCGGAGCGTTCGCGCCCGGCCGGGACAGGGAAAGGCCCCGTTTGCCCGCAACTCCGAAGCCGGTTCCGGCCACCATGCCGGAGTTCGCCGAGGCCTGCGCGATTGTCTTTTGAGGAACCGCAACAGAACGATTGCGGCACAGGCTCGTGGCGGCAGCCGCCTTATTGCGGCCGGTGACTGACCGGTCTGCCCTCAACATCTGCCGAGGATGGGAGCGCGGCGGGTCTTCGGCATTGTGCGAGGAGCAGTCATTCGTCGATTTGCAGCGAAAACCGGCTTCGAGCCCAATCTACAATATGGTGCAGCGCAATAATCTGGAGATAGTCTGAAGTTCAACGCTATCCGCGTTTCATTTATCACATTCCTCAAACGGGTAGTGCGGCGTTCCATTTTATTCGATAGCATTCGGATATGGATAAGAGGGAGCAAGTCATGAAAACTGCGAGATCTTTGCTTGGCGCTGTCGCCATATGCGTTGGACTTATCGGGGCCACAGACGCCCGGTCACAATCAAATGTTCCAGTGCCCAGCACGTGGAACTGTGAACAGCTCAGCAACCTGACGCAACGCAATGTAGCCCCAACGAATATGCAACAAGTATTCAGGCTGACCTTGGCATCCAATGGATCGGCGCAGGCACAAGGCCAAGACACCGCGCAATGGGGCACGTTTCCGTTCCAGGCCTCAGGACGATGGCAAATCGATCAAGGCAATGTTGTTGTATTGGGTCAGATTAACGGCGGTGCAATGCAGGCCTGGGCGCGGTCGAATGGTTTCCCGATTACGCAAGAAATGACGCAGTTTTTCTTTGCATCGCAACCGCAAAACCCTGATTTCATGTCTTTAGAGGTGAACAAAGGCAATGAAACGACTGGATACAGTCGGATAATGACGAGGTGTCAAAGGTTGGGCTAACCCGGTCGCCTTCTTGTTCCCCAAAAGCCGCGATCAAGTCCTGGCGTGAAGCCTGCTCTTTTGATCAGATGTCAGCATTGTCCCGCATTGCTGTTGTCCGCTAAGCCAATTTCAAATGACCGCGTCGGGCCACGACTCGCCGGTCACGCACGCGGTCGAAGCGGCAGCTCACCGTCTGGTAACCGCCGACATTCCTCTGACTGACCGGTCTCCGCTCAGCAACTGCCGATCTTCGCTCCCCCAGTGGCCGGCAGGTGAGTGCTAGGAACGGTCATTCTTTGATAATGCAGCGAATGCCTGTTCCTGGCTCATACAAGTCAATTACGTTCTTTCTCTACTGGGCTATTCGCCTTAGGCGATTCAAAGTAAACACGGCCTCGATCTGTAAAACTGTTGAAACAGGCAACCAGTATCGGATACTTCGTTATGGCTATTTGTTTTGATCTAGATGGCACACTGACTGATCCAAAAGAGGGAATTATCGGTTCGATTCGTTATGCTCTGCGACAACTCGGCTACAAAGGCCCAACAAATGACCGCGAGCTGGAGTGGTGTATAGGCCCGCCACTATTAGCAAGTTTTGAAAAATTAGTCGGTAATCTTGATGATGCCAAGATAGCTTTGGATGTCTATCGTGAGCGTTTTAGTGAGGTGGGCTTGTTCGAAAACGAAATATACCCCGACATAGTTGAAGTGCTGAGTAAATTCTCTGCAGACGGCAACCGCATGTTCGTGGCGACCAGTAAGCCAACCATATACGCAGAAAGAATAATCAATTATTTCCAGTTAGCTGACTATTTTGAAACCATATTCGGTTCAGAATTGGACGGAATGCGCTCTGACAAAACTGAACTACTTGCTTGGTTGCTGTCTAAGAAGCAGCTCTCAGCTGCAGATACGGTGATGGTTGGTGACAGAAGTCACGACATAATTGGTGCTGTTAACAACGAGATGCGTTCAGTTGGTGTTCTATATGGATATGGCAGCAAAGAAGAACTTGCTGATGCAGGTGTCAACCAATTTTGTGAGCATCCGATCCAGTTGTTGGATATCTTGTAGCATTTGATCATAATTGACAGTAATAGAACTGCCGATGGCCGCAATGTGCGTATTTGACAGTTCTCAATGCGGTAATTTTTCCACATTCCCAAATTTCGATTACTTGATTTCGAATGTCCGTTCAGGGTCAGGATCGACCGAATACTGCAGTCGGTCGAACCGGCAGGTCTCCTCCTGATAGCCGGCGATAGCATTCCGACTGATCAATCTACCCTCAGTAGGTTCCCAGATGCAGGCAATAGTCACAAATCTAGTCTCTCAGGCCCAGGTCTTCGCTGTATCGATTGTGAAGCGCGCAGGGCTTCAACGCGGAGACTGGTAAATCGTCTGCATTGGGGAACTGATAGGGGGTGGTGATCACTTTGTTCAGCTTCGACATGGTCGCGTGTTTCGATGTCGTCCATGCCACCATAAGCCCATGCGGTTTGTCGAACGCAATAAATCGACCCGAGGCTTGGTTAAAAATCCGGGTCAATTTCCCTGTCCGGCTCAAGTTCCAGATCGGTGTCCGCGTCCTCAGCCGGTGTTCTCGGTATCGGCGCTATCGTCCGGGGCATTCCGGCACAGAACGCAACGGTCAACGTCAAGCTGGAGCAGATGCAGCAGGATATCGCGACGCTCAAGAGTGGCGTCGGGGATCACTACACGGTTCCGACGCGGGCCGGAACCGGCAACAATACGACCGGCGCTTCGGAAGTATGGAACGACGTTTGAACGCACTGGAGCCGAGGCTTATGCGGCGGTCGGGCGTGGACCCGCCGGAGGAGAAATCGGAACTTTGAACAATATTTCTAATCAACCTCAAGAGATAAATTCTCCATATACCACGCTTATTGCGAGAGTGTTTAAATCCGAAGCGTATTGATGTCCCGACACAATTGGGAGATCGTCATGTCTTACCTTTTCAATCCTTTCCATGGACAAATTGGACGCGGTCACTGGTGGATGTTGCAAGCCGCTATCCTGGTGTTGGCGCTGGGTGGGTTGTTCATGACAGCCCTTTTGTTCGCTGGTTCATCGGCAGCCGGCGGCTTACGCACCCCAGGCGAAGCAGGTATGTTCCTGTTAGTCCTCTTGGGGATGATTTATATGAATTTTTCTGCCTGTCTCAATCGATTGCGTGATTCTGGGCGAAGCGGTTTTTGGTATCTCACATTCCTGCTTCCCTACGCAGGTACTGGATTAATGATCTATTTCTGCGGGTTTGAGGAAGGGAAACGCGGCCACAATAGCGTACATGCCTGCACTCGCGCCCAACCCCAACCGAGAGACGCGTTTGTTGAAAGAGCGCGCCGGGCGGCTCAGGGCAGCGTCGACAGGCATCTGGCGGGAACAATGAACCAAGGCTTCGGGCGTAGATAATTTTGAACGTCACCCGCACTGGGAAACCCGGACGGAGTTCTATACGGCAGGGTGAGGGGAATATGTGACCGGCTCCTTTGTGCCAATTCCGGACTATTGAGCTTGGTTAGCTTTCTTTCCAAAAAACCAGAATGATGAAGGCAACGCTCGTAGCAAGTGCCAAATTTGTGCAAATGTAAATCGCTGGCCAGACAACTCTCAGAACTGCTGTCATTGTTTGATCGGGAAACCAGATCGAATCTACTGTAGAGTGCAATCCCAAGCAGAAAATTACGCAAGCAACAAAGATACAAGCTGATATCAAAAGTTTCCTACTTATTCTTGCCTTTGATTGACTCTTAAAATAGGCAAGAAAGGCTATCCCAAGGAACGCTCCCAAAATAGCTGCAGCAACGCTAATCTGAGGTTGAAAATATTGGCTGATCAACTCGATTGAAGTAACTTGATCCTGCCAAGGGGCAAGTAACGCCGCAAAGCCTGTCAAGATCCATTTTTTGGGGTCAGGCAACTCCACGCTTCAATCAGCCGAATAGTAGCGAACAGGAAGCTGTGCGACAGCGAAGCCGAAGGGAGAATAAAATTTCAATAAACCGGATTTGATCGAGGTTTCTTCTTCATTTTTTGATAGTTCGGAAGAAAACACGAATGAGTTTCGCCCTCTTTCGAATTCTCGTTGATCTGAACTGACAAATTTGTACAAATTGCCTTGCGCAAATGCAACAGGCCCGTCTGTGCCAAACATTGCGAGGTTGAGTTTTGGGTCGTCAAATCCCAACAAATACTCACCGCCCCAACCACTTAATACTGTTGGCATAATTTCATAACTACAAGAATAGCGGATAACTTTCGCTTTATGATCAATTGAAGACGAAAATTTCATCGAAATATTTTGAAGAATTTGTGGTGAAGATGCTGCAGCCGTCATGAGCTCCGATTCGGACCTTATCCTATCGAGGAGTTCGAGAGGGGCGCTCGTCTTGGCTACAGTCTCTAGTTTTGGTGTTGAAGCTTGTGTAACGATTTTAGGGTCATAACTAACAGTGTCAACTTCCAGTTTACTTGGCTTCGAACCGTACCATAGTGTTGCTTTTTCGGACTTAAATTTTGGAAATTCGTAAGTCGTCATCACGTAATTAGTCTCATTTGGCTTTACAAAGCCTCGAAGTGAAGTGTTGTTCCAGTCCACGAACAAGCCACTCGTAGATTTGTTTCTTACACAATGACATAGTCGATGGCCGTTCTCATGTGTCCACGTCCACGAATTGTATGCAAAATTAAACGCACCAGCTACAATTTCAGAGTCCATTTTTGGGCAATCCCAATCCTCCGCGAGTGCTTGGTTTGCAAAAAACAGAAGTAGAGCGCTGACTGATAATAGCTTCGTGAACCGCAAAACAACCTCCTAATGCGCGTGGGTTCCTTCTAACATAAAGCAAGTGGGTTGAGAAATACAATAGTGAGGATGGGGGACTAGACGCCCATTTCTAACCAGAGCCAGCTTGATTAGCAGACGACATGAATGCGGTCGCGCGGGCCCTAGTCTACAAGAGCAATACCGCCAAATTCGGACGAAGGCTCACATATTGATATTTTAATCTGCAGTACGCAATATGTCCGAAACGGGCCAATTTCTGCCGTGAGGGGCTGTCGCGATCTTATGGCGTTGCCAATTCTATTACACGAGAACCGCAGCTTTGATCACCGCATGCTTTCTCGAAGCACGACAATTACCTGCATAACCGAGGGGCCGTGGATTGGCGGTGGATCTGGTCTCTCACAAAACTCCCGCCACACAAAAAATGTCAACTCGGCGCCATCCGTTGCCTTGTCATTACTGCTTTCGCTGAAGGTTTCGAGCACGCGGTATCGAGAGTCCTTCCAGAATTGTTTTTCCACCCATTCGTAGATAGGTATTATATGGAAGTGTACCGGATATCCTGAGCTGTGTCCGAAACGTCCAACATAAACTCGACTTGGTCGCAGTACGCTCTGTAGCGTCCGTTGCGCTTTCGCCAACACTACGCCCAATGATACAAGCGCTGCGTCGGGTAGCTCCGGGAGGTCATTGGCAAACGTGGTTGGGCCAACCATGAGATAGCCCGGGAGAGCTGTATCGACTCGATGATTTACGAGCCAATGTTGGGTCTCGTAAATTCGAAACTGATCAGGGATCGCCAATCAAACTTCCTTTCATGTCATGATACGGTTCGTAAGCGAAATTCAACCATCCGATAGTGAAGGTTACAAGCGGAGCTCATGGCCGAAACAGTAAAAATTCGCCCACTATCACTCAACGAATGCGACCTTGAGCCGTTGCTTTTGGAAGCGCGCAGTGAGGGATTTGCGTTTGTCGACCGGCTGATTGATGAATGGGCAGCGGGTTCAAATCAATTCGACCGGAATGGCGAGAAGCTTTTTGGTGCGTTTTTGTCAGATCAGATTGTTGCATTTGGCGGCCTCAATCGGGACCCTTACGCAAACGATCAAACAGGCCGTCTTCGGCACTTGTTTGTCAGTTCCAAACATCGCAGACTGGGGATTGGACATCGGCTCGTCTCCGCTTTGTTGGCGGATGCTGGAAACTACTTTTCGCGGGTACGCTTGTACACGACTTCTGATCAAGCAGCGATCTTTTATCTGAACTTAGGCTTTACGGCTGTTGGCGACAACGATGCCACCCACGAAGTCGATCTGACATCATCGAACATGGTGTAAAGCGACCGCTCAGTGCTGTTATTGACGGCTGCAGCCCAGCTTGGTCCGGCGATACCAATCCACGGCCTCTTTCTCAGTTGCGGTGATGAACGGGTCCTTGGCATCCATATAGTCGTTCCAAGAAATGACGCCATCGGAAGTCACCCGCGCCTTAAGCTTGGAATACTCGGCTGCCTTCGATGGATTTTGCTGAAGATAATCACGAAAAGCCAGATGACGTTCTATGTGAGGCGATTTGTGCTCGAAAACATGAAGATGATGCGTTCTACGACCTGCTTCATCAAATTTCCGAAAATAGCGTCGCCCCTGAATACCGTAGGCTCCCAGGACATCATATCCCAACCTCTGCATGATCGGGCCTCGGTGGTCCAGTGCTTCCAAATCGTCCACAACACCGAGCATATCAATAATTGGTTTGGCGAGGATGTTCGCAATGGCGGTGCTGCCGATATGATGCAAGCGGATTGAGTTTTCGCCCAAGGCGCGACGAATGGCTTCTGACTCTCGAGCGAAAGCCTGTTTCCATTCTGGATCATGCGGAGAAACAAACACACTCATGGGTGTGTTTATGCCCGCGGGGCGCAATATTTTCAACACCAGTCCATTGGCATTGTTGGTAAGCGGCATTCAAGCCATGAGTGATAGCGTACAAATTGCTTGCTCGGATGGCGTGCGTGGCGAAATTTCTCTACTGCAGACGATGCTTTGTGATTTCCTGATACCGCCGAAAAGATTGCGCCTGCAGAAGGCTCCAACCGGCCGTTGCGGGCCAAACTCCGCCTCATTGATATCCGGGCTAGTCCGTTCTGCGGAACCTCCGACTTCGAACACATCCACTGCCGCTTGGTCGCTAAATGCGAAGCGCACCCGGCACCGCAGACGGATCCCCCTTCGTGTGAACGACCTCTACTCAATCAGCTTGCTGCGTGGCTTTGGTGTCGACCCGGCGGTCTCCACAATTCGCAGTTCGGTGTGAAGAATTGTGAAGTTACGATAAACCGCATGTTTCCCGCTCAATACGCACGTATTGACCGGGACACATTTTCGGTGGTCGCTTGAAAAAAGCCTGGTCGAAGACCGCAACGTGTTTCTGGATTTTGGGCGGCAGACGTTTGTCTGTGAAGACGATCGCCGGCTGGCCGACATGCTGGGCGCCGCGCATCACGAAACCGACAGGAAGTGGATCGGCCGAAACAATTGAATCCCTGTCGCATGGCCAAGAATTCCAGCGTAACTCATTTAAAAATATAGGTAATTTGATCCGTAACCAAAAAACGCCAGGGGTTCGAAGCGTTTGCTCCGGACCCCTGGCAGAATTGGCCGTTCGGCATCAGGTCCGCGCAATAATCTCGCGGCCGGAAAAACTCTCTCTTGGGCCCTTTGCGCCGGGTTTGCGCCGGGTCAGAAAACGCGGACGCCGCTCGGCGAACTGCGCGTGGTAGCGCCGTTCGAGACAATCCGACACTTCAAGCTTGCCGAAATAGCCCTTGGCGGTCTTGAACCCGCCGCTTTCCGAACGGATCATCAGCGGCAGGCCGAACATGCGGGCCCAGGCCTGCCAGTCGGCGGAAACATCGGTCGTATCATTGCCGCGAAACAGGACCAGGTTCATCGCCGGATCGCGGTGAACGAGGAAAATCTCGACAGCCGGCGTGCCGTCTTCGGCCACGTCGTATTCGATGCCCACGCCCTTATACATCTTGATCGGTATCTTCATGTTGAGCGGCAGACCGGCGACGGTACGCCGGACGATCGCAACCGTTTGATCGAGATAGACCGATGCCTGCGCCGCGCCCGGTTCGGCGGAAACCGCCTCAAAGCGCGCGGGCAAGGAAAAAGGGTTCAGGCGGAACGCATGTTCCGCCTGAAGGGGAGTGGTTTGTCCCACTCTCATGTCTGACGCCTCTTTATTTATCGTTCAAGCAGCTTATGTTTTTTTGGTCTGCTTCCCTGATGCGCCAACACTAACCCGGCCCGCTCTCATTCGCCTTAAGGGAATTGGTTAAAAAAACCTAGATTTTTGAGAGGGTTATCGAAGTATCAATGGGTAAACGGGGTGCTAATTCAATCGTTCGAACCGTACAGATCGCCGCTTCCATCCCCAAGCCCGCCACAATTGCCTGACTGCTTGCCGGGCCGGCGGTTTCGCGGTAAAGCGTGCACGCCCCGGCCGGTCCCCGCGGGGGCCATGCAAAAGCAGCCCAGCCCGACCTGGCGGGCGACGATCAAAAGGCAATGATGTGAGCAATCCGCTCGAAACCAAGGCGCTTGAACAGCGCGCGCAAGATCTCGTTGAAAAAGCCATGACGGCCGGCGCCGACGCGGCGGACGCGGTCGTCGTGCGATCCGTTTCCCTGTCGGCCGATGCCCGGCTCGGCAAGATAGAAGAATTGCAGCGGGCCGAATCCGACGACCTGTCGCTTCGGGTTTTCGTCGGCAAGCAGGTTGCCGCGGTCTCCGGCAACGATTTTTCCAACACCGATCAACTGGTCGAGCGCGCGGTGGCCATGGCCAGAGTGGCACCGGAAGATCCGTTTGCCGGTCTTGCGGATGCGGCCGACCTCGCGGATCGGGATAGTCTGGAGACGCGCACCGTCGAACTCGACCTTCTGGACGATCACCAGCCCTCCAGCGAAGCCCTGTCGGAACGTGCGCTGCGCACCGAAGAGGCGATGCTGGCGCAGCCCGGCGTGACCAATTCCGGCGGTGCGTCCGCAGGCTGGGGATTGGGCGGCATGGTGCTGGCGACGTCGAACGGGTTCTCCGGAACCTATCTCGGCTCGCACCATTCGACGTCCGCGACCGCCGTTGCCGGCGAGGGTACGGCGATGGAACGCGACTACGAATATTCCTCCGTCGTGCATTATTCCGACCTGGAATCGGCGGAGTCGATCGGTGAACAGGCGGCCAAACGGGCGGTGGCGCGGCTGAACCCGCGCAAGGTCGATTCGACCGTCGGCACCGTCGTCTATGCGCCGCGCTGTTCGCGCTCGCTGCTCGGCCACCTGACAGGCGCGATCAACGGCGCCTCGATCGCCCGGCAGACAAGTTTCCTGAAAGACAAGCTCGGCGAGAAGATCTTTCGCGACGGAATAATCGTCCACGACGATCCGGGCCGCCGTCGCGGCCTGCGGTCGCGCCCGTTCGACGGGGAGGGTGTCGGCTGCGATCCGCTGACCCTGGTTGCCGACGGCGTCCTGCAGACCTGGCTCCTGGACAATGCTTCGGCGCGGGAGCTCGGCCTGAAGACCAACGGACGGGCCATGCGCAGCGGCTCCAGTTCGCGTCCCGGCACCACCAATCTGGCCCTGGCGCCCGGTGACCAATCGCCGGACGATCTGATTTCCGGTATTGAAAAGGGCTTGTTCGTCACCGATCTGATCGGGCATGGCGGCGACCTGATCACCGGCGACTACAGCCGCGGCGCGGCGGGCTTCTGGATAGAAAACGGCGAACTGCAATATGCCGTGTCGGAAGTGACGATTGCCGGCAATCTGAAGGACATTTTCGCGCGCATGATTCCGGCCGACGACTTCCAGTACCGTTTCGGAATGGACGCCCCCACGATCGTGGTGGAGGGATTGACCATTGCCGGCCGGTGACCAGAACGCGGAGTTCCCGGCAAGCCGGTCCGGGTCCCGCGGGGACCTGCCGGGATTTGAAAGAATTAGGACAGAATGAAAAACAGTTCTCAGGCCACGCTCGATGTTTCCCTCGATCTGATCGAGGACCTGACCCGTGAAGCCGGTGAAATCGCCCTGAACTTTTTTCGCCGGGATCCCGAAGTGTGGACAAAGGGGGACGATTCGCCGGTTTCCGAAGCGGACCTTGCCGTGGATTCCTTCCTGAAGAAAACGCTGTTGGCGAACCATCCCGGTTTTGGCTGGATTTCCGAGGAATCGGCCTCCGGCCCCGACCGGACGTCTGAAGGGCC
>JGI12316J14372_10004436_pt1 | contig 11950 bp, 8 predicted proteins | sample MarCyaLeptolynsp_FD_14372 | JGI IMG/M metagenome (IMG submission 14372) | reverse complement strand
ACAAAATGCGCGATGGCTTGCGTCGGCGAACCATTTTCCAATCCGGGAAACGCCCTGTTGAGGTTCATTCCGTCAAGCGGCGACACACGGGAATTGCTGCGCACGGCCGGCGCATTGAGCGCAGGCAGAACGATGAGCCTGCCGCTGATCTCCTCCGGGTTCAGCTCGTGGATCAGGGCGCGCAGGATTGCCTGACCCTCATATTCGTCACCGTGCACGCCGGCCGTCAGCAAAAGCGTCGGCCCGGGTTTTCCGACGATCACCGCAATCGGGATCGGGATCACGGAAAAACTGTGCGCATCGTCGGAATGGGTCAGTTCGAGCGCCCCGACCCGCTTGCCCCGCTGGTCGATGTCGAGACCGCAACGGATGGAAACGCTGTCCATCATGCCTCTTCAGGCACCGTTCAGGGGTTTGTCGGCACCAAGCCTGCCGGCAATATGTTTCAGGAAATCCCAGATCGTGCCCTCATAGTCCGCGTGCGCGAGCGGGCCCGTTTCCAGATAACGGGATTTCAGTCCCAGATGCAGGGTTTCCAGCTTTTCCCTGTCTTCGGCGTTGAAATTGCGACAGAGCTCAACGTAATGTTTCGCACCCGCCAGCTCGGGATCGGGATCCTGTCCGGTCACCATCCATCGCAGGGCGACACGATCGACACCACAAGGCCGCACCAGCACGAACAGCGCAAAATCGGTCCCGACACCGAACAGCATCCCCGGATAGATCACGCCCATGACCGACCGTCGGCGCTCGTCCTCGGTCAGGTCGGGATGGAAGGGACCGCGCTCGGGATAAGTCGGGTCATAATAGGCGAAATAGCCGGTATAGGCGTCATTGCCCGGATATTTCTCGCACAATCGGGTCGGTGTGACCGGATGCAGAGTCTTTGCGTGGGTCGTGCTGAGGTGATAGCCCTCGATAAAATTTTCGACCAGACATTTCCAGTTGGCCTGCCAGATATCTTCCTCGACGTGAATGAGGTGACGCTCGCCGGGATGATAGTTCGCCAGATGGGCATCCAGTCCGGCAAGTTGCGGAGAAAGCGGCTCCGCGGCGCCATCCAGATTGACAAAAATAAATCCGTTCCAAACCTCGGTCTTCAGATCCGGCAGCCGGCAGTTCGCCTTGTCGAAGCCTTCGACCCGATCCATGAACGGCGCGCCGATCAGCCCGCCGTCCTCGGAATAGGTCCAGCCGTGATACTGGCAGACAAATCGCCGGCGGTTGCCCCGGCCCTCGGCAACGACATTCCCCCGGTGTCGGCACACATTAGACAGCACGCGAATGCGCCCGTCTTTCGCCCGTGTCACCAAAAGCGGCTCATCGGCCATTTCCGTCGTGAAATAATCGCCGGCATCGGGAATTTCCCCCTGATGACCGACGCAGGCCCACTGAGCGGCAAAGAGATGCTCCTTCTCCAGGTCCAGCAAGCCTTTGGAATGATAGAATTCGGGCGGCATGGTTCTGGCCTGGTCATCGCTCAGTCCGGCCAGGGCGGACAGTTCGCCCCGCAGCCGCTCAACTTCGTTTTCCCGACAGGTGCCAGACATATCCGATCCTCGTTTCATAAATCAAATCTGTGATCACAGATTGCCAACATTCTCCTATCCTGATATTACAGGCAATTCAACAGGCTTGTTGGAAGGAAGCTTCGAAATGTTCTTGCGGAACGCCTGGTATGTGGCCGGATGGGAAGATGAGATCGACAGGACACTGAAACCGATCCAGGTTCTGGGGGAAAAGATCGTCATATTCCGAAAGGAAAACGGAGACCCCGCAGCGCTTTCCGATTCCTGCCCGCACCGGCGCCTGCCCCTGTCCATGGGACGTCTGCACGGCGACCACGTCGAATGCGGCTATCACGGAATGACCTTCGATTGCGCAGGCAGTTGCGTCCGCGTCCCGGGGCAGGACCGGATCCCGCCGGCGGCAAATGTGCACGCCTATCCGGTGGCGGACAAATGGGGCCTTGTCTGGATCTGGATGGGGGAAGCCGAGAAGGCCGATACGGGAGCCATCTTCCAGGTCGAACATTACGGAGAGCCCGGATGGGGCATCAATCGTGGCGCGCCGATGATGATGGATTGTCATTATCTGTACATGACGGACAATCTGCTCGACCCGTCCCACGTGGCCTGGGTGCACCAGAGTTCGCTCGGCAATGCCGCCTGCGAAGACGAGCCCCTGAACGTGCATGCCGACGATCGCGGCGTGACCGTTTCGCGATGGATGATGAATACCGAGCCGCCGGCCTTTTACAAACAGCTGGTCGAATTCGACGGGCCCTGTGACCGCAAACAGCACTACGAAGTCCGCTATCCAAGCAATGCCATCGTGAAGGCGATCTTCACACCGGCCGGGACCGGCGGTGACGATGGTCCTCTGCATGACCGGACATTCCTGATGGATTCCTACAACTTCATGACACCGGTCGACGAAAACCGGACGCTCTATTACTGGTTCCAGCTCCGCAACATCAAACCGGACGATGAAAGTGTTTCCGAGTTGATGGCGAAGGGCCTGCGCGCGGCCTTCGAAGAGGATCTGGCCGTTCTCAGCGCCGTCCATCGCGGTATTGCGGAAGAAACCACTCCCCATATCGATATTGCGATAGATGCCGGCCCCTTGCGCTTTCGATCCAGGCTGCGGCGGCTGATCGATGCCGAAAACCAACAAGCCGGTCTGGCCGCAGAATAGAAGGGGACGTGAAACCGACATCCGGCCTGAACGGCAGCCGCCTATCCCTGCGGGAACTGGGGGGCTGTACAACCACAGGATCGGGATAAACGTGACGGCAAAAAGAGCATTGTGACGAAAAATCGGGGACCCAAGACGAAAAACAGCGTTCTGACGCTCAAAAACAAGGGCCTGATATGGGGTCAATAAGGGCACAAGCCCAAACCGACGGGTAAACGTGGGAACAGCGCCGGCGCGGGGCAGTTCGATTGGTCGAACCAGGCTTCGCCGTCGGCACCGAGCATTGAAAGGGAGACGCTTACAATGACGAAGAAGATCAAAGACCCGCATCCGGGCCTCATTGCGCCAAGCCGGCGACAGTTCACGGCGGGTGCGGTCGCGCTCGGAACCACGGCCCTTACAGGCTCCTTGTTCGCCGGCGGTCAGGCGCTTGCCGCGACCCCGAAGAAGGGCGGACACCTGCGTATCGGCGCAACCGAAGGTTCGACAACCGACGTGCTCGATCCGGCTCCGGACTCAAGTGCATTCATCACCATGCTGTCCTCGACCTATCTCAGCCAGTTGACCGAAGTCGATGCTAACGGCGCCCTTCAGCCGCAACTGGCAGAGTCCTTTGAACCGAACGACGACGCCACCGTGTGGACTTTCGACCTGCGCAAGGGCGTGGAATGGCATAACGGCAAGTCGCTGGTCGCCGACGACGTCGTGGCGACGATCAACCACCATCGCGGCGAAGGCGCCAAATCATCCATGAAGGCGTTCGCGGCGCAGGTAGCCGACGTCAAGGCCGACGGCGACCACCGCGTGATCCTGACCCTGAAGGAAGGCAACGCGGATTACCCGTTCATCCTCAGTACAGGCGCGTTTTCCATCCTGCCCAGCACCGGCGACGGCAAGGTCGATGCGACGTCCGGCGTCGGGACCGGTGCCTACATTCTGGAGAAATTCGATGCAGGCGTGCGCGCCGAACTGAAGCGCAATCCAAACTATTTCAACGATTCAGTCGGTCATGTCGACACTGCCGAAATCCTGATCATCTCCGACGCCGGCGCACGCAACAACGCCCTGCTTTCCGACTCGGTCGACCTCATCGACAAGGTCGATCTGAAAACCGTGCATCTGCTCAACCGCAATGAGCAGATCGATGTTCTCGATGTGACGGGAACACTGCATTACACATTCCCGATGATCACGACTAAGAGCCCTTATGACGACAACAATGTGCGTCTCGCGCTGAAATATGCGGTCGACCAAGGGGGGGGGGGGGGGGGGAAGACCTGCTGAACAAGATCCTGCTCGGGCACGGCGCCGTCGGCAACGACCACCCGATCTCCCCGGCCAATCGCTACTTCAACAGCGAACTGAAACCGCGCACCTACGACCCGGACAAGGCGAAGTTCCACTTGAAGCAGGCCGGGATGGACTCCCTTGAGGTCGAACTCAGTGCTTCGGAGGGTATCTGGACGGGCGCCCTTGACGCCATCGTGCTGTACCGCGAGCACGCCGCCCGGGCGGGCATCGACCTGAAGGTCAATCGGGTGCCAAATGACGGATACTGGTCCAATGTCTGGCTGAAACATCCCTGGTGCGCCAGCTACTGGAGCGGACGACCGACGGAAGACTGGATGTTCTCGCAAGGTTATGCGGCCGATTCGAGCTGGAATGAAACTTTCTGGAAGAACGAACACTTCAACAAGATCTTGAAAGAAGCCCGTTCGGAGCTCAACGAGAGCAAGCGCCGCGACATGTATTGGGAGATGCAGGAACTCGTCCACAATGACGGCGGTTCGGTCATTCCCCTGTTCGCCAATCACGTCATGGCCTACAACAAAACCAAGCTCGGACATCCCGAGAAGGTTGCGGGCAACTGGAATCTCGATGGCTACAAACTGATTGAGCGCTGGTGGAAGGTCTGACCGGACAGGTTTGAAAGCGACGCCGCATGCCATCGGGTTGGCGGCGTCGCAACCGAATTCTGGTCAGCTCAGAATATCGGCAATCTCCTGGCGAACCCGAGCCCGCATATCGATGCTGCCGCGCTCAAGCCAGGCATCCGCGTTCGAGCGTTCCGACAGATGCGGGAACCAGTTTTCGGTGAGAAACCGGTCCTGCGTGTGTTGATCGGTGAGGTAGGCGTTGTCCGGGGCGGCGCGCTTCACGACCTCGACGGCAATCGAATCGGTATCGATCTCGATCCCGTTTGCCATCTGTCCTGTCCATCCGACCAGTTCGTTGCACAGAACAAGCATTTCCAGCGACCCGGTCCGTCCACCGGAGAGGAAACCCAGATTGTGCACGAACGGCGTGCCCGCAAGCGCGGCAATCGCCATGTTGGCGCCGGCCTCGGCGGCAGCCTGGGCGTCGAAATCATGGGAATCCGATATTCCGGTGACCCGTAGGCGAGGTCGGCCTGGCGCATGTCCATCGGCAGCACCGCGGATCCGCTGAGGACAGGCGCTCCCGGCTCGGTCAGTTGGTGGATGACGATCCCGGCGATCGCTTCAGCCGACGATTGGGCGATGGCGCCGGCCACGGTGATCGGGCTCGACATGCCGGGAAAGGTCGCGGGATAACAAACCACCGGCACCCGCCACCGCGCGCAGTTGATGATCCTCTGACAAAACTCGTCCGGCAGTTTCAGGGGAGAGATCGGGCCCATCAGTTCGATGGCAACCGGTTTGTCGGCAAGGCGCTGCCAGCCGCCGGCAGCCTCAGCCAGAAACGACCACATGCGGGCCTGAATGTGTTCGTCGTGTGCAAGCAGGGCCGACGGTTTACTGCAATTCTCGACCATCGCCCTGACGGTCTCATAGACCTCGTCTTCAGCGGAAACGTCGCTCGGATATCCGAGCGAACACACCATGTCGATATTGGGAAGCGCCTCGCAGACCCTTGCGGTTCTGCGGATGTCATCGATATTGCATGGCCGCAATTCACCGGTTTCGTGATCGAGGATCCGCACGCAATTGTGCCCCGGGCAATAGGATGAAACCCTGGCCTTCGTGTCGACACGTTTGTTGCCATTGAGATCGTACAATTCAATGCGTCCAGGAACCGTCGAAAGTGCCTGATCGACAAGATCCGGTGGAATTCGCAGGTAATTGTCCTCGCCCAACCGACAACCGTGCGACTCGACCAGCCAGCGAACCGTCGGAAGATGATCGACGATGACGCCAACGTCCCAGAGAATCGTTCTCACCGCGTCGTGGATCCGCTCAGCCTGGTTTGCCTTCAACAGTTCCAACGTGAGCGACCGCGGTTTGCGGGCTGACAGCGTCGCCGCGGCCGCCTTGCGTGACACCTTGTCGGATCGGGTGCTGGAGCGTCTGCGCCCCCGGGGCGATCCGGTCGAACTTGAAGGGGTCCTGATCTTGCTCATTTACGGCCCTATGGTTCTTTTGGCTACTACTGTAACGTTAAAGTAAACGAACGGCAATCGGTTCGGCGGTGCGTCCTTTGCTTTTCTGCATTGCGTGTGCCGCAAGGGTCGCTCCTGCGCACAGAGCGACCATCGCGGCTGTCATGCCGGGTTTCCCGGCACAGTATGGCGCCGGTTCTCTTCGGGGTCGACCTGTCCTGATGGCGGCCTGGAGGCGTTCCAATCTATCGCGACAGTTCGTCCAGCACCCGCGCCCAGGAGCGAATGCCCTTGTGAAAGCTTTGCAGTTCGTATTTCTCGTTCGGCGAGTGGATCTGATCGTCCTCCAGACCAAAGCCGATCATCAGCGAATCCATCCCGAGCACGGATTTGAAGTCGCCGGCAATCGGGATAGAGCCGCCAATACCGGTGATCGCGACATCGCGGTTCCATTCTGCGGCAAGCGCCGCCTTGCCCTTTTGCACAGCGACACTGTCCATCGGCAATTGCAGGGCGGGGCTACAGCCGAAACCGGTAAACTCGACCGAACAGTCCGAGGGAATTCTCGCCCGCACGAAGGCGCGGAAATTGTCCCGGATCGCCACCGGATCCTGGGTACCGACCAGTCGGAAGGAGATCTTCGCCGACGCCTGGGACGGGATAACGGTTTTGAAGCCGTCGCCGGTATATCCGCCGGTTACACCGTTGACGTCGCAGGTCGGCCGGGTCCAGATCTGTTCCAGCACCGAACGGCCGCGCTCGCCCGCCGGTTCGGACAGTCCGACGCCGCCCAGAAACGCCGAGGCATCGAACCCCAGCTTGTCCCACATTGCCGTGACATCGTCCGGCATGTCGACCACACCCTCATAAAAGTCCGGCACCATGATGCGCCCGTCATCGTTGTGCAAATCGGCAATGATTTTGCCAAGAATCCGGATCGGATTCTTGGCCGCACCTCCAAACAGGCCGGAATGCAGATCCTTGTCGGCCGCCGTAATGACAATTTCCTCGCTGACCATGCCGCGCAGCATGGTGGTGATGCCCGGCGTGTCTCGATCCCACATGCCGGTGTCGCAGATCATGGCGAAATCTTTCGACAGTTCCGCCTTGTTCTCCTCCAGAAACCGGTCGAGGCTCGGGCTGCCGGATTCCTCCTCCCCCTCAATCAGGATCGAGACATTGATGGGCAGGCTTCCATTCTCGGCGATCCAGGCGCGAGCCGCCTCGACGAACGTCATCAATTGTCCCTTGTCGTCGCAGGCGCCGCGGGCAACGATTATTTTCGATCCGTCCGGCCGGGTCACGACGCGCGGGTTGAAAGGGTCGGTATCCCACAGGTCGATCGGATCGACCGGTTGCACATCATAATGACCATAAAACAGTACATGCGGCCCCGAGCCGGCGCCGGTTGCGTGACCGACCACCATCGGGTGACCGGTCGTATCGCGCGTTGTCGCGTCAATGCCAATCGCCGACAATTCCTCGGCCAGCCATTCAGCCGCTTTGCGACAATCGACGTTGAATGCGGGGTCTGTGGAAATGCTCTTGATCCGCAAAAGGTCAAACAGCCGTTCAAGGCTGTTGTCCAGGTTTTCGTCAATCCGATTCAATACCGCGTCGATCGTCGCCATGGTCAAAACCTCACTGTTCTTTGGTATCGACGCACGGTCTGGCCAAACGGCCGGGAAGCAAATACTGCACCGTGCGCCACAAGGGCGGAAAGATCACGAACGCTGCGATGCGCGCGCCTTACCGGGAATTGATGCGATTTATCAATCGAACGGCGCACGAATTCAAGTCGCCTTATCGCCTCACGAACCGATGAGCGATCTTTGACTGAAAAGTGTCCGGTCGCGATATTGTGCCCCTCGCTCGGGAAGGCAATCGGCCCTATCTGAAATTACGGGCGCAGAACAAGGTGTTGTCGAACAAATTCAGCTTGGCGTTTCGGCGGAAAAGATTTCAAATGTAACCTTGCGTCAGATTGGCGCGCGGAGGCGAACGAATGCAGGACTTTGGTGCGATGATACGGCAATCCGGAAGCAACTGATGAACGCTCCGCGTCCACAGGCTCTGGAAGCCATTTTCGGCAGTGTGCCAAACCTGACTGCGCGGGACCTGCGCACCATCTATCGACGCGTCACCAAATTGCATCTGCGCCGCGGCGACACCCTGATTCACAAGGACGACAAGGCGGAGGCCTTGTTCTTCGCGCTGACGGGCCGGTTTTCGGTCCACCTGGATAACGGCGCCAAGCCGATCGCGGAAATCGAATCCGGCGTCCCCATCGGCGAAGTCGCATTTTTTGCCGGAGGCACCCGTACGGCCTCGGTTGTCGCCCTGCGCGATGCGGTCGTCCTGAAATTGCGGCGTCCGGAGTTCGACGAATTGTCTCGCCTGATACCGAATCTCTCGACGTGGTTGACACAGGCCCTTGCCCAGCGACTGCGCGAAACGATCTCGCGACTTCCAAGCGTTGAACATATCGTTGCGCCACGGACGATCGCGGTGGTACCGGCCGGCGGCGCACCTATTCCAGAACGTTTCCTGGATCTGCTGCGTGACGTTTTCTGCTCCTCCAACCAGGATCCGGCGAACCGGACCTTGTTCATGCGCGAAGAAATCGTCCGCTCAGCGCTGCAACAGCGCGGCTCGCTCAACGATCCGTCGTTTACGGCCTGGTTGAATGCCCACGAAGAAAAGAACCGCTTTGTGGTCTATGTCGGCGACGGCACTTTGACAGCCTGGACACGCAAAGCTATTCGCCAGGCCGACCTCATCCTCCTGGTCGGCCGTGCCGATGCCGATTACCGCGAGAATGCGATCGAACGGTTTGTCGACCAGCACCATAGCGGCGATCAAAAGCGGCTTGTGCTTCTGCATGATGAGCGAAGCGATGAGGTCAGCGGTACGGAGAACTGGTTGTCGCAGCGGTCCGTGCTCATGCACCACCATGTCGCGCTCTGCGATGCGATCGACGTGGCGCGCCTGAAACGGTTCATCGACGGCAGCGCGCTTGGTTTCGTGTGTTGTGGCGGCGGAGCCTATTGCTCTCTGCATGTGGGTGTCTACCAGGCGAGCAATGAAGCCGACTTTTCCTACGATATATTCGGCGGAGCGTCCGGCGGCGGGGCGATGGCCGCTGCGTTCGCCCGAGGGTTGCCGGCACGGGATATCGACAAACGGATCGACGAGATCTTTATCCAGAGGAAATCCCTGCGCAAGGTTACGATCCCGCATTACAGCATTCTCGACCACAAGCCTTTCGACGAGGCCCTGCAATATCATTACGGCACCTTGCGGATCGAAAATCTCTGGCGTCCGTTTTATGCCCTAGCGACCAATCTGGCGAACGCGACGCCCCATATCATGCGCACCGGCCCGATCTGGGAAGCGGTTCGCGCGTCAGGCTCCATACCCGGCCTGCTGCCACCGTTCATCACCGATGACGGGATTCCACTGGTAGACGGCTCGATCATCGACAACGTACCGCTGGACGCCATGAAAAGCCTAAAAAGCGGCCCCAACATCGTGGTCAATTTCACCGATCCGCTTCCGGCGAATTTCGAGGATGATTATGAAGACCTCCCAGGCCGCGGTGCTCTTTTGATGCACCATATGTTGCCGTTCGGTGATCGGGAATTGCCTAAACTGCCAACGCTGGCTACGACCATCATTCGATCGATGATGGCCAGTCAGAAAAAACTGACCAATGTGTCCGAACTGGATCTGATCCTGCAACCACCCCTTCCCGTCGACATGAGCGTCATGGATTGGCGTCGACATTCGGCGCTGTTATCCGATGGTCATCGGTTCACACAATCGGAGTTTGCCCGGCTCGCGGAATTGAACCATCCCGTCCTGCAGATTGCTGAACGGATATCGCGTGAGAATGCGCGCTATCGCGCGGAACCGCAAATCTGCGCGCAGACGCAATCAGAATCCGCGCTTCAGGCTGCCAAGCAAGCCTCGAACCAGGGCCCGGCCGAGAGACGAAGCGATTGACCGGGTCACGGATTTGATCGCCGCTTCGGTCACCGATTGCCGGTTTGAACGCCGACGTCGCGACTTTCGTTTGCTTGAGCGTGTCGGCCGATCGTCCCGGTCGAAATCGGGCAGTTGAAACCCGGTGCGTGACCGCTTCATCCGTCCGGACGTTTCGCGCTCGCGGTCCTCGGCCTCCCGCTGCTTTTCTTCCTGCCGGTTCTGCTTCTTGGCCCGCTTTTGCAAGACCTCGTACGCGGATTCCCGATCGACGGCCTTTTCATACTGGCCAAAGACAGGGCTTTTCTGGATCAGTTGCTTGCGTTCCTTTTTGGTCAGCGGTCCCAATCGGGACGATGGCGGGCGGATCAGGGTTCGTTGCACCACTGATGGAATGCCTTTGCGTTCAAGCGTCGAGACCAAGGCTTCGCCGACGCCGAGTTCGGTGATGACCTGGCGCGTATCGAGATCCGGATTCGGGCGAAATGTCTCGGCCGCGGCCTTGACGGCCTTCTGGTCGCGCGGAGTGAACGCACGCAAGGCATGTTGCACCCGGTTTCCCAGTTGCGAGAGTACCGTATCAGGGACATCAAGCGGGTTCTGGGTGACAAAATAGACACCGACTCCCTTGGAGCGGATAAGGCGAACGACCTGTTCGACCTTCTCAAGCAGCGCCTTTGGAGCCTCATCGAACAGAAGATGCGCCTCGTCGAAAAAGAACACCAGCCGAGGTCTGTCCGGGTCCCCGACCTCCGGCAATTCCTCAAACAGCTCCGACAGCAGCCAGAGCAGAAACGTCGCATAGAGGCGCGGCGACATCATCAGCTTGTCGGCCGCCAGCACGTTGATGATGCCCCGTCCCTTGCGGTCAGTGCGCATCAGATCCTCAATCTTGAGGGCCGGTTCGCCAAAAAAAGCATCGCCGCCCTGCTCTTCGAGCACGAGCAGGCTGCGCTGGATCGCGCCAACGGACTGTCTTGACACATTGCCGTAGGATGACGTCAGTTCCTTGGCATTCTCGCCGATATGATTAAGCAGGGCCCGGATATCCTTGAGATCGAGCAGCAGCATGCCTTCATCATCGGCAATCTTGAATGCGATGTTCAGCACACCTTCCTGGGCGTCGGTCAAGTCCATGAGACGCGACAGGAGAAGCGGTCCGAGTTCCGTGACCGTCGCCCGGATCGGATGACCCTGGTCACCGAAAAGATCCCAGAATACAGCCGGAAACTGTTGCAGGGCATAGTCTTCGGCAAAACCGATGTCACCGGCTCGTTTGGTCAGGAAGTCCTTTTCCTCGCCCATGGCGGCAATTCCGGAAAGATCGCCCTTGATGTCGGAGCAAAACACGGGAACACCCGCATTTGAAAATCCTTCCGCGAGGATCTGCAGCGTCACGGTCTTTCCGGTCCCCGTCGCTCCCGTGATCAATCCATGGCGGTTGGCGAGTTTCAGATTGAGGTATTCCGGCTTGACGCTGGTGCCGAGGTAGATTTTTCCGTCTTCAAGCATCAATTTCTCCCACGCTCCAGGCCGTCATAATTTTCGGGTCATCGCCCCATTTCCGCAGCAGGCGGTGATTGCCGCAGTCCCCTGTCCTTATAGATACCCCGGATGGTCCTCACAAGATGACAGGGCAAGCATAATTCCAAGGTTCCGGCATCTCGCCCGCAACCAAGCTGATACAATTGACAGGATTGTCCGGTCATCGAATCCAAAGCCATGCTATTCGCAGCTCCGGGGGCACTTCCTGGTACGAATTCCGCAGCGGCCCTTGCCTTGGATGGCCGGCAGTGACACATTGCCAACGTCATCTTGGAGTTCATTGCGAGGAGGAGATAATGGACCAGCTCATCGCGACTATCGCGGACAAAGTCGGCATCGATGCGGAGCTTGCCAAAAAAGCCGTCA
>JGI12316J14372_10004433_pt1 | contig 11955 bp, 7 predicted proteins | sample MarCyaLeptolynsp_FD_14372 | JGI IMG/M metagenome (IMG submission 14372) | reverse complement strand
CGCCTGTCTCACATGCTCAGCCAGTGGGAAACCATTGAGCATCAGGCCATGCAACAGCAATGGTCCTATGCCCAGTTCCTGTTGGCTCTGTGTGAGGTGGAAATCAACCGACGCTGGTCTGTGCGCTTGAAACGCACTCTCCAGGAGGCGCAACTGCCCCATGCTAAGACTCTCTCCAACTTCGATTGGACTCAATCTGCCTCAGTTTAATCCGGCCCCCCTGATGCAGTTTGCTACTGACTGCAGTTGGTTGGAGCGAGCGGAAAACTGTCTCATCTTCGGCCCCTCCGGGGACTGACCCGCCAATCTAATTGTCGCGACCCGCCAATATAGTTGACATTTAATACCAGACCAAATTCAGCTAGAGACTTGGAAAATTGGCTTCAGAACTCCATGATATTGAAGACATTCTGGCGGAAGTTCAAGAATCAATCCGTCGCAGGGAAAAACTTTGATTTGTTAAAAAGACCTCAACTTTCAATAGCTCAAAACCTTCAGCAAACAGAGTAAAGATACAGCTGCGAGCTGATAAGCAGTGGGAACCGGAGCCAGGGGCGCACTGCGATCGCAGTGCCTATGCCCGCTATTGCCCCGCTGTGCAGGAGGAGCCGGAGCCGTTGCCAGAGCGCGATCGAGCGCCGTTGCAGTTGGCGTTGGAGTTTTGAGGGGGGGAGTTTTACGTGGAGCCAGTGGGACAGTGTTCAGGGGGAGAGGACAGTGTTCAGCTCATGGAGGAGAGTTGGTTTCTCTTTGAATACTCAATTTAATTGTACTGCTCTCTTTGGGTCTTCGACTCCTTCTTACCAGGGATTGCCAACCATCGTAAAGGCACTCCAATAAAACGGATGCGTCAAATCCCGATCGCCTAATTGCGCCAGTGCTGGCGGTAGCGGAAAACTGCCATCTGGTGTCACCACCTGCCCGCTCTCCAGTCGTACTTCGCCGTTTAGCATTGCTATTTGTGCCCGTCGCAGCGCCTCTGCCTTAATCGGAGCCTGCCGCAACTGCCCGTAGAAGCTCGTCATCAACCCCATGGTTCCCTCATCGCTGACATTCCACAGGCTCCCCAGACCCGTCTTCACTCCTGCCTGCACCGCCAATCCTGCAAAGCCCAGTTCTGCCTCCAGGTCGCCAATGGCCGTCTTGCAGGCACTCAACACCAGCAGCTCAATTGCTGGATCGTAGAATTGTACCTGCTGCCGCAGCTGAGTGAAGCTCAGTCTTTGGTCCCACCACTGGATATAGGAATTGCTGGGTCGCCCCGGTAAAAAGTTCGCATGGGTTGCCAGATGGAGAATGCCAAAGGGCTGAACCTGACGAATCTGATGCAGCTTACGGGACGTAAAATCCTGGTTGAGCGCAGAACGCCCTGACCAGAGCGACTCGGTAATGGCTGCCAGCTCCAGTGGCACCCCTGGCAAGGGCGTTTGATCCTGACCCGGAAAATCCGCTGCACCCATGGCCAGCACCTGAACATCTTTGATGTTCGCATAGCGGGTATCGGTGAGAGACAAGCTCGGCATCAGACCAACGCTGTAACGTTCTACAATAAAACCGTCTTCATCGTGCAGAGCTGCCAGGGGCAGGGAACGCAAATCCGTATCCAGAACAAAAACAAGATTATCAATTTCCCGTGCTGCCAGTTCTGCCTCTATCGGTGCCACCAGCCAACGATAGAGCTGCTGTGCTGGAGCTAGATAGGTTGCAAGGTCAAGGCTTCTGCGATCGGTGACCCCCTTGCGGAAGCGGTCTGCCACTTGTTGTACTCGTTGCCGCGTCACGCCAGCTATCCGCCGTTGCAGAAACTCCCCATCGGACGTCACCAGTACCAGGTTGAGGGGATCGTTTGGCTGCATCGGACGATTGCGGACCGCAAGCCCCCCTTCCTGGCTGGAACTCAATCCCTGAGCCGTAAACTGCCAGAGCGCTTCTGAGGTATTCTTTGACAAGCGAACAGAGGTCAGAGTTTTTGTCCCCGCCTCTGGCACTGTAGCAGTCGCTATTTGCGGTGTAAAAAAAACATAGATCAGCGCTGGTTTGACTCCCGTTGCCCGCTCAATGTTCCCCAGAATGCTTTGGGCATCCTCTAGGGTTTTGAGCGGCGTCTGGTCTTGTTCCAGATAGCGATCGAACAGGCGGGTGAAGTAGGTTTCCAGTTCTGATAGCAGGTCCAGGTTTGCCTCCGGGAGAAACGCCTCGACCGGATAGAGAAAATCGGGTCCGACGTCGAGATCGAACTGATTGAAGTTGGGATTGACACTGATAATCTCAATATTGCCCACGGTGGTGGTGAAGGGCAAAACGCGCAAGGGTGCAATCGCGAACTCGCCGCTGGTAATCGCTGCTGCCGTGCCGTTGATTGAGGCATCGCCAACAATGAAGGGGATAATTCCATCGCCACCATGACGGATGGTGATGTCGCCGCCGCTAGTACCGCCTGCACTGGAGAGGCTGGCAAGGATGCCATTGCGGTCTATGAACGCATCGGTGGCACGGAAAAATTGACCAGCAGTAATGTCGATGTCGCCGCCAAAGGTGCCGCCATTGGTATTAATCCAGCTGACCTGGACATCTCCGGAAGGGTCGAGGGTGACAGCGCCCCCAGCGCCCTGGGCGCTACTGCTATCGAGGGTGCCGCTGGTAATTTGAGTGCTAGCATTCAAGACAATGTTGCCGCCGCCACTGGTATTGGCCGTACTGAGGTCGCCAGTGGTAATGGATCCACTGGTGCTGGTGATGTTGAGGGGATTGCCATTGGTGCTGATGTTGCCGGTCGCGATCGCGCCCTCAGCACTGAGACTGGTGCTACCATTAGCGCGGATGGCTCCCCCGACACGAATGCCGCCACCACCAGGGCCATTATTTTGCACCGAAACGGTGCTCGCAATCAAATTGCCCAGGCTAATATCGCCGCTGCTGCTGTGGCTCAGACCTGCACCGCTGCCCAAACTGGCGCTGAAGTTGCCGCTGCCCAGATTCAGCGTCACACTCGGATCGATAGCAATGACGGCATTGCCTGGATCGCGGGAGCTGTCGATAACACCGCTGGCAAGACTCTCGTTGGCCAGCAGCCTCAAATCGCCGTCGTCGGTGAAGATATCGGCATGAATCAGAATGCTGCGTCCCGCCTGCAGGGTGAGGCCACCACCACTGCCATTCGGATTGTCAGTAACAATCGCTTCATTGATAGTGATGTCGTTATTGGCCTGCAGGGTCAGGTGGGTACCCGTGTTGGTGATTTGATTAATCTGATCGGCGTCAAAGCTGAATGAGGCACTGGCTTCCTGGCTGAACTGAATCGGTAGATTGAGCACATAAGCCGCGCCAGCATCAATTGCCCCAGTGTCATCATTACGCGCTCCGACCACCACAGTACTACCATCGATTGCCACGGACAACCCAAACTGATCGTTCGCAGCGGGAGTAGGATTCAACAGAGTTTGAGTCAAGGCACCGCTATTGGTATCGAACAGGTAAGCTGCGCCAGCATCAGCCGCTCCAGTGTCGTCGAAGCGAGCGTCGACCACCACGGTACTACCATCAATTGCCACAGCCCGACCAAACTCATCACCCGCAGCGGGCGTGGGGTTCAGTAGGGTCTGGGTCAGGGCACCGCTACTGGCATCAAACAGGTAGGCTGCACCCGCATCGGTTGCTCCAGTGTCATCTCGTTGAGATCCGACCACTACGGTGCTACCATCAATCCCCACAGAGATACCAAATCGATCGCCAGTGACTGGAGTGGGGTCTAACAGTACGTGGGTCTGGGCACCGCTACTGGCATCGAACAGGTAAGCTGCGCCAGCATCGACTGCCCCGGCATCGTCCAAGAGAGATCCCACTACCACAGTGTTGCCATCGATCGCCACAGAGACACCAAACCGATCGACAGTAACCGGTGTGGTCTTCAACAAAGTGTGGGTCAGGGTACCGCTGCTGGCATCGAACAGGTAAGCAGCTCCGGCATTGATTGCCCCGGTGTCGTCGAAGCGAGATCCCACTACCACGGTGCTATCATCGATTGCCACGGCATCTCCAAATCGATCGCCAGCGATGGGTGTGGGATTCAAAAGGGTGTGGGTCAGGGCACCGCTGCTGGTATCGAACAGATAGGCTGTGCCCGCATTGGCTGCCCCAGTGTCGTCCAAGGGAGTTCCCACGACTACGGTGCTGCCATCAATCCCCACAGATGTGCCAAAATTATCGTCCATAGCGGGTGTGGGGTTTAATAGGGTCTGGAATAGAGCACCGCTACTAGCATCGAAAAGATAAACTGCACCTGAATCGACCGCTCCGGTGTCATCAAGGTGTGCTCCGATCGCTACGATACTGCCATGGATTGCCACAGACCGCCCAAACCGATCGGTCGCAGCGGGATCGGGATTCAACAAGGTCTGAAGCAGTCCCAGCTCTGATGCACCATCGGTGATAGTGATGTTTTTCGGATCCAGCAGCAGCATTCCAGCGGTGCCTGCTGGGGCGGCAGCATTGGCGGTGCCTGCAAAACGCCCTCCCTGTAGTCCAGAGACCTCAAGCGTGCCCCCATTGCCCCCGTCTAGTCCGCCCTGAGCGGAAATCCTGCCGTCGAAGTCGGTGGTGCCATCGGCCCAGAGAACGACAGTGCCCCCATCGCCATCGGTCAGAGCATCGGCAGTAATGTGGCTGCTCTGATTCACTGAGGTGCTCCGAGCGCGGCGGGTCGTTCCTCGGCCCTGGTAGTTGCCGCCCACCAACACGGTGCCACCACCGCTGTCGCCGGAGGCATCCACTTCGGCTCCCAGCAGACCAATCCGTTCTCCGAGGATTTCAGCGCGACCGCCGCGAGACCCCTCTCCCCTAGCAGAGACGTCCACCTGGCCGGAGAGAATAACGGTGCCGTTGTTGCCTGCATCCAACACGACGGTACCGCCATCGCCGTTCGTTCCGCCTGCAGCCGAGACTTCAGCACTGGCAGTTTGGGTGATGCGTTCGGTGGCCGCAATCTGGATGCTGCCGCCTTCCTCGGTGAAGCCATTAGCGTGGATGTCTCCGGCATTCATCAGATAGTCCACCTCGGCCTTGATGCTACCACCAGTTTCGCCACTGGCATCCATACTGCCGCGATTGATCAGAGTGCGAGCGTCCAGATCGATGGCATCTCCTACAATTTCGCCTTCATTGATGGCATGACTGCTGCTGCCCACCAAATGCAGGCGGCCATCCGCAGCAGTTTCAACCGCCATAGAATGGTGCAGGTTACCACCTGAGAGCAGGGCAGGAAGGTTGGTTAAGTCTTGAGTGTTGAGTGTTAAGTGTTGGATTGGGGATTGGTCTTCTGTTCCCTGTTCTCCATTCCCCATTCCCTGTTCTTCGATTTCCAAACTCAACAGCATTCCCGATTGGCTGATGCGGACGAAGCTTTCGCCGGGAACAGCAGCAACGGTAACCTGACCGCCAGAAAGACTACCCTTGTTGACGATGCTACCCGCAACCAGGGTAAGGCTCTGGTCAATGGCAACGGCTAGATCCGCCTGGTTGAAGATGGCGGCAGGGTGGGCATGACTGAAGATGAATTGATTAGGAGCACCGTCCAGAGCGCTGTAGTTGTTGGGGCCAGTGGCATTGAACCAGCTACTGTTGAAGCCAATACCAGTGGTGGTAGTGGCAATGAAAGAGCCGGAGATATCCAGACTGGCGTTGGGGCCAAAGACAATGCCGTTGGGATTCATCAAGAAGAGGTTGGCGTTGCCGCCCGTAACCCGCAGCAATCCATCGATGCTGGAGGGGGTACCGCCCGTGACTCTGCCCAGGATATTGCGCAGGGTAGGATTGGCGAGGAAATCGGCAATCTGGCTGGAGTTGAGGCCGAATTCCTGGAAGCTGTGGAACAGGTTCTGACCATCGCCGGAGAGGCTGCCACCGCCGATGATGAAGCGTTGGCCGTCCTGGGTGACCTGAGTATTGGTGCCGTCGGCAGCAGGGATGGGGGATTGGGCGCGGGCAGGGTTCCCTGCCAGGAGTAGCAAACAGAACAATCCCCGGACGGATAGGCAAAGGCATTTCATAGCAGGGTCGCTTGTTTTTGAATAATCTGATTTTGGGGAATTGCTTCAGTTTGTTTGCCCCTGGATTCGGTTAATTGTACCGTTAAACCCTACAAAAACTTCTATCCCCGGTCGCAGCTGTGGTTCTAGCGATTCCAATGGAGGATTCAGATTTGCCTCACCCTTCCCCCGGCAACTCCCCGGATCGAGACCTTTTTGCTTCAGCCCGTCCCTCACATAATTCAGCTCATACTAGGCAGCTGCTTCAAAGTCCATTGCTCCTTTCAGATGCGCGATCGCATCCTGTTTTGAGTTGATTTTTATTGCTTCTTCTACAGGGTTGCAATCGTTTTCTGGTAGAACCGATTGCGGCTGGGCTGGCAAAACATTCTGGTTGATTTGCACCATTTTGATCGCCCTGAGATCGGGCAATGTGTACAGGGCATTACCTCCCAGAGTGGAAAATGCAATTGGCAGGATTTTGTCATAGTTGGGATTGCGTTGATAGGCGTCTAGCTGTTCCTGCAATCGTTTGCGCACTACGGGGTTGCGTACCAGATACTGGTCTGCGATCGCGGCTTTAACCGATTGATAGTAACCGTTTCGCGATTTGGCATAGACCCCCATATTCGCCTGAATTGAGGTATCAAGCTCGAGTTGTTTGACCAGATGAGACTGCCCCAATACCCACAGATTGATTTTGTCTTCAGCTCCCATACAAATCAGCTCGGTCACCACCGCAAGCAATTGGTTTTCTGCCTCTTTATTCAAGCGTTTCAGCATGGACAACAGACTGTTGAATTCATCCAGGATCGCCACAATCCGACATCAAGCCGTCGGCTTTGCCGGGGGTGTCTGACTACTTAGAACCTAATAGGGCTTGAAACGTGATTGAAAAATCCCAAAAAGTAAGTAGTTGTTGCGACCTGCAAACATCGGCACCTCGACCCACAAACATCGCAATTTTGAGACCACATTATTTGCAAATAAAAACGCACTCAGACCCACATTATTTGGAAATGAACCCAGATTATCTGCAAATAGACCCACAAACATCGGTTTCGACCCACATTATTTGCACCTAAACCACTCTGCACTGAAAGTGCAGAGGTTTAGAAAGGACTGAAAGTCCTAAACCCCGCAGGACTAAAGTCCTACTCATTCCAACAGAAAATTGTCGTGGTCTTGATTAGAGGGATGACGATGATGTTCCAGATACTCCACCACCATTTGTTCGCTTATATTCCCCGTACTCCAAACTCCATATCCGATTGCCCAGAAGTGCTTCCCCCAATACCGTTTCTGCAACTGTGGATATTCCTTCTGCAACAATCTTGAGGTTCTCCCTTTCATCCGTCTCACCATCTCGCTCACTGACTTGGAGGGCGGATACTCGATTAACATATGCACATGGTCTTTACTCACTACTCCTTTGAGAATCCTGATATCCTCGGCATCACAGATTTGGATAATTAGCTCTCGACATCGCTTCTGGATTTCTCCTTTGAGCACTTGATAGCGATACTTCGTGACCCACACTAAATGCACTGTCAGACGACTAATTGTATGATTTCCGCATCGATTCTCCACCTTGTTGTCCTTTTACTCTCAGACTAAATGGTAGAGAGGTGTGTAGCAACTACAGTCTTGCACTAAAGTGCATAGTTTTGGACTAGCGTGTTTGGGACAATAAATATTAATTGTCACAATAAGGAATCGAAATGTACCATTGAGCTGCAAGTTGCAGATAATGCCCAATGAGTAAAAGGATTAATCTGACCGTCTCAGACTCCGTTTTTGAAGACCTACAATTGTGGGCCACTCAATAAGAACGTTCGGTGGGAAATCTCACAGCATTTCTGGTTGAGGTGTTAATCAGAGAAGCCAAGGAACGAGGAGAGTTCCCCATGGACTCATCAGACAAAGGGAGCAAGAAAAACTCATGACCCCAGGAGGCTTAGACGTAACCATCAAAATCAACGAACTGCCCACCCCTACCCCAATAGCCAATGGCTGGCAGCGCTTCGCCATTGACTGCGAGGGACGCGAGGTCAGCGTGAGCGTGCGTCCCAAGATCTGGAATAAGCTGGTGAAGGCATCCCAGGAGTATCCGTTGTGGGTGGCGGCGATTACGGGCAAGATGGGGGCGGATACAGCGAAGGGCTTCGTGTTGGAACAGCCGGGGGTTCAGGTGTTTGAGAAGAAGCCGAAAGAGGCCAAGGGGGGGTGAGGGGATGGCCAAGAGTCAGGAGTTGGAGGAAGCTGCACGGCTAAGCAAACAGGTAGAGCAGCTGTACGACCAAGGGGAACACGACCAGGCGCTCCCCCTGGCAGAGCAGGTACTGGCAATTCGCCAACGTCTGTTAGGAGATGAGCATACCGATACGGCTGAAAGTCTCAACACCCTGGCAGTAGGATACAAAACACAAAAGCGCTACACCGAAGCTGAACCGCTCTACATCCAAGCACTCAATATCTATCAGCGGCGGCTGGGAGCCGACCATCCTGAGACCATATGCAGTGTCAATAACCTGGCAGCATTGTACAAAGCGCAAAGGCACTACAAAAAAGCCGAACCCCTTTATCTACGCTCACTTGCCACTAACAAGCGCACATTGGGAGCTGAACATCCTGATACCGCCAACAGTCTCAACAGTCTGGCAATGTTGTACTACTCACAACAACGCTACGCAGAGGCCGAATCGCTCCATCTACAGGCCATCGATATCAGGACGCGACTGTTGGGAGCTGAACATCCCGATACCGCCAGCAGTCTCAACAGTCTGGCAATGTTGTACCATTCGCAAGGGCACCACAAAAAAGCCGAACCCCTCTATCTGCAGGCACTTGATATCAGGAAGCGGGTGTTGGGGGTCGACCATCCCGATACCGCCAACAGTCTCTGCAACCTGGCGGTCGTGTATCGATTAGAAGGAAACTACAAGCAAGCGGAATTCCTCTATCTACAGGCACTCGATATTAACAAGCGGGTGTCGGGAGCCGACCATCTTGAGACAGCCGCCACTCTTAACAACCTCGCCGTGCTGTACCAAGTGCAAGGACGTTACAAAAAAGCCGAACCTCTCTATCTGCGGGCACTTGATATCAAAAAGCGGGTCTTGGGAGTTGACCACCCCGATACGGCCTTCAGTCTTAGTAATCTCGCAGACATTTACAAATTGCAAGGGCGCTACACCGAAGCTGAGCACCTCTATCTGCAGGCGATTGACATCAACAAGCGACTGTTGGGAGTTGACCACCCTGGTACGGCCTCCAGTCTTAACAACCTGGCAATGTTGTACGATTCGCAAGAGTGCTACAAAAAAGCCGAATCCCTCTATCTGCAGGCTCTTGATATCAGGAAACGTCAGCTGGGAGAAGACCATCCTGATACCGCCACCAGTCTCTGTAACCTCGCAGTCGTGTATCGACTACAAGGAAACTATACAAAAGCCAAACCCCTCTACCTGCAATCGCTTGACATCAGAAAACGGGTGTTAGGAGAAGACCATCCTGACACAGCCATCAGTCTCAATAACCTGGCAGTCTTTTATGACTGGCAAGAGCGCTACACCGAAGCTGAACCGCTCTACATCCAGGCTCTCGCGATCAGAAAGCGACTGTTTGGGAAAAATCATCTCGATACGGTTTCCAGCTTCAACAACCTGGCAGATATGTACTATTCGCAAGCACGCTACGAAAAAGCCAAACCGCTTTACTTACAGGCATTACAGGGCGCTGAACAATGCTTGGGTCACGATCATCCCACAACAGTCGAAATCCGCAACAACCTCGATCGCTTACGCAACCCCAACTTGATAGAAACGCTGCAACAGTGGTTCAATTGAAGCTACGTCACCCACCACTACTAAAACGATTGCGGTCATTGCGACCATTTTTGACCTATTTTCATCCGTCCGCATCCACTCCATTACCCTAAACCCATGTCCTGCAAGGCTTTGCGTTGTTGTGGGGTGGAAGGGAGAAGTCTAGAGAATTAAAAGCATAACAATAGTTATATTTTTTGTTATGCTTTTCGTTATGATTACTGGGATTTTGGCTATAGTATTAAGGCTATAAGCCTTTCATAATAGAGGTCATAGCATTTTTATAGATAGCACAAGCTTAAACAATTGTTGAAGCAAATTGTATAAAAGATTAGTAAAAGGTAGGCAAGAGAAGATCTAGAATTGGATGACTTGTTACCCCTATCAGGATGTGTCATCATGAGGCTTCTACATTTATTCCGGGCTGCAACAGCGACGCCTAAAACAAAATCGGGTTTGAAGAGACTTGCAGGAGCGAAGTTTTGGGCAGCTTCGTTCGGTGCTGCTGCGTTGACTCTGATGGGGGCATCAGCACAAGCAGCTTCGTTCGCTGGATTGGGTGGCTTACCAGGTGGGAGCTTCAGCAGCAGTGCACTAGGGGTGTCCGCTGATGGCTCTGTTGTTGTGGGCAGCAGCAGTGGTACTAATGGCACTGAGGCATTTCGTTGGACTGTCACTGATGGCATGGTGGGACTCGGCGACCTGCCAGGGGGAAGCTTTGGCAGTCAGGCTAATGCTGTGTCCGCTGATGGCTCTGTTGTTGTGGGCAGTGGCAGCGGTACTAATGGTTTTGAGGCATTCCGCTGGACAGAAGCGGATGGCATCGTAGGCTTGGGCGACCTACCAGGTGGAGGCTTTAGCAGCCAGGCTAGTAGTGTGTCCGCTGATGGCTCTGTTGTTGTGGGCAGTAGCAGCGGTACTAATGGTTTTGAGGCATTCCGCTGGACAGAAGCGGATGGCATCGTAGGCTTGGGCGACCTACCAGGTGGAGACTTTAGCAGCCAGGCTAACGGTGTGTCCGCTGATGGCTCTGTTGTTGTGGGCAGCAGCAGTGGTACTAATGGCACTGAGGCATTTCGTTGGACTGTCACTGATGGCATCGTAGGTCTGGACGATCTACCAGGGGGAAGCTTTGGCAGTCAGGCTAATGCTGCGTCCGCTGATGGCTCTGTTATTGCGGGCAGCCACGCCAATACCAACCACATTCAGAAGGCATTCCGCTGGACAGCCGTTGATGGCATAGTGAGGCTAGATATACCGAGCGGACACGGGTACAGCGTTAGCCAGGCTAATGCCATATCCGCTGATGGCTCTGTCGTTGTGGGATGGATAGACATATTTGCTAATGCATTTATTTGGGACAGCACTAATGGCACAAGAATTCTGTCTGATGTCCTTACAAATGATTTCGGTCTGGATCTGACCGGCTGGAGCTTATATAGCGCTAATGGCATTTCTGCTGATGGTCTTACCATAGTAGGCAGCGGAATGAACCCAAATGGAAGGGAGGAAGCCTGGATAGCACAACTCGATCCTATTCCAGGGTCATCCCAAGAAAACCCTATTCTGCCAGAACGGTTTGAATTAATTGGAGGGCATCAGTTTGTGTTTAATAACGTTCCTAGAGGTTTTTGGTACGACCCCCCTGCTGCCTTTGGTTTCGAGTACACCATGCTCTCAGACTCCTTATTCACCCAGATTCTAGACTTCCCAGTGGGTATCGACACTGACGACCTATTCACGGTCACCGTTGGGGATAATGTTCTGGGAGAGTTCGGTCCTGGTCAAAGCGTTGATTTTGTCTCACTGCTAGGTGGTGGTGTCTCTAGCTTTACAGTTACTGGCATCGATCCGCTAGTAGACGGAAGCGATCCAACTGCCTTTCCAATCAGACTTGACTTCAACACGGAAACAGCAAGCTTTGAAATGCGGGCGCTGACGGCTTCTACTCCCGAACCCTCTGTTTTGATCGGACTCGGAACCCTAGCCCTCACCACCGGAGCGCTCCTGAAACGCAAACGCCAAGCCTAGCCATTGCCCTGCAAGGCTTTGCACCATCAGCTCTCATAATTGATTGTGGATGCTATCCCTACCCACGATTTGGA
>JGI12316J14372_10004409_pt1 | contig 12027 bp, 10 predicted proteins | sample MarCyaLeptolynsp_FD_14372 | JGI IMG/M metagenome (IMG submission 14372) | reverse complement strand
ATCTGAACATCGAACTTGAGATTCTGAACGCTGACCGGCAGCCCTACGGGATGGAAACGCAGCTTCAACAGCGCCTGGATCGGGGCGATCTTCCGGATTACTTCGTGCTGGTAAATGAATATCAGGCAGGTGGCCGTTTGCTGCAGTTGCTTGATGGGACACCGAGCAAAGTTCTTTTCCTCCTCAACAACCTGACGCGGAAACAACAAGACATCCTGGAGATGCGCAGGATCGACCTGCGCAAGATCGTCGCTTCCATCGTGCCGGACAACGAGACCGCGGGCTACCAGATGGCTCTGTCGCTGTTTGAAGCGGCGCGTGCCTTGCATCCTCATCACGACAAGATCCGACTTCTGGCGTTGACTGGGGACACATCTACACCGGCCGCGCTGTTGCGCGAGACAGGGATGCAGCGAGCCGTTGCGGACAATCCGGATGTGGACCTGGTCCATGCCATTCCTGTGAACTGGAACGAAGATCTTGCCTATAGGCGAGCCAAAGATGTTCTGGAGCGCACGCCTGTGCATGCTGTCTGGGGCGCAAACGATGCAATTGCCTTCGGTGCCCGCAGAGCCGCGGCAGAAACTGGTCTGGCAGTTGGCGATGACGTTGTTTTTGCAGGCCTTAACTGGTCAAAGCGCGCCATGAACGCTGTCCAGAGAAAGGAAATGACCATGTCGCACGGTGGTCACTTTTTTGCCGGCGCCTGGGCGATCGTGTTGTTGCGGGATCATTTTTTCCGGGTCTCGAAAGGTGAAGTCCATGTGGATGTGCGTTTTAAAATGTCGCCCATCACGCTTGAAAACGTGGAGCTTTATTTGGAGAGCCTTGGGGACGGTAACTGGGACAAGATCGACTACAGCCAGTTTTGCAAAACCCGGACCGGGCGCAGCAATTATGACTTTTCTGCTGAAGCCATTTTGAATGCGGCTGGCGCGCAGCGGTAGGATTTCCGTATAAACAGATGAAAGTTCAATCTCCGGCATCGCGCGGCTTCAACATGTTTGAACGCGCCGGCAATGCCTCGAAGGAGCGTGTCATGACCAGGAACAGCGACGGTGACAAACCCTATAATCCGCAGGATGAAGGAGCGGAAATGGGTTTCTCCGACAAGATGTCCTACGGAGACTATCTTGGATTGCCGCAGATCCTGTCGGCGCAAAAGGCACTGTCCGACGCCCCAGACGAGCTTCTCTTCATCATCCAGCACCAGACATCCGAGTTGTGGATGAAGCTGATGCTGCACGAGCTCTACGCTGCGCGCGACGCAATCGCCAACGATCAATTGCCTGAAGCCATGAAACTGCTTGCCAGGGTCAGCCGGATCATGGAGCAGCTTAATTCTGCCTGGGACGTGCTGCGCACCATGACACCAAGCGACTATACCCGTTTCCGGGACGCGCTCGGACAGTCGTCCGGGTTCCAGTCTCTGCAATATCGGCTGATCGAATATGTGCTGGGCAACCGCAATCTTGCGATGACGAAGCCACATGAACACGATCTCGACAGCGCTGCGCTGTTGGAAGCGGAACTGGAACAGCCGAGCCTTTACCAGGTCGTGCTGGAGTTNGCGCGGCGGCGNGGCTTCCANGTTCCTGAAGANGTGACGACCGTCCCGGCGTCCCGCCCGCANCAGGCAAGNGATGAAATTCGGGACGTNTGGCACNCGGTCTATCAGGATCCNAGCAGCCACTGGGCNCTTTATGAGGTCGGTGAAAAGCTGGTCGATCTGGAGGATTACTTCCGGCGCTGGCGCTTCAATCATGTCACCACCGTCGAGCGCGTGATCGGCTTCAAGCGCGGCACTGGCGGAACAGGCGGCGTGTCGTACCTGAAACGGATGCTTGAGGTCGAATTGTTTCCTGAGCTCTGGCGCGTCAGGACNGTGCTCTAGCGAACGGAACCTTTGTCGTGTGACCCCATCGGTTGNTTTCCCGGACTGCTCTGGTCAGGCAATCCGTCTCTGCATCATGTGGATTCCGTGTTTTTTTGCAGTGCATCATTGGTCCGCCAAATTTCGTTTGCACTGCAAAACGAAGCTGAAATGAAGCATTNANGCGATAAAATCGAAAGACCCGAAACCTAATTTTGCGCTATGTGAAATGTCAAATTTGTGCCACACTGTGAATCTCAGGCGCNAAGTATACGATCAATTCGTTGCCTTTGTTGTTTGNTGGTATTGCATTTAAATNAATAAAATCAATAATTTAAATANCNCTGACGAAGAAACTCATATCTACTAAAAAATTAGTTTGACATCGTGGCGATGCTGTGACCATGTATGTTCAGCCGGTTAAACACGGCTCTTATACTCACATGGGAGGAGATGCAGATGCGAAAGTATCTACTCTCCGCAGTTGCAGCCGGTGCTGTACTTGCGGGAGCAGGGTCCGCTTTTGCCGACGAAGCAGCGGCGAAGAAATGGATCGACCAGGAATTCCAGCCATCCGTGCTGACCAAGGACGAGCAGCTTGCAGAGATGCAATGGTTCATCCAGGCGGCACAGCCGTTCGACGGCATGGAAATCAACGTCCTGTCCGAAGGCATTCCGACGCACTCCTACGAGTCGGAAGTTCTGGCAAAGGCGTTTGAAGAAATCACGGGTATCAAGGTCAATCACCAGATCCTGGGCGAAGGTGAAGTCGTTCAGGCGGTTCAGACCCAGATGCAGACCGGCCGGAACCTCTATGACGCCTATGTCAACGATTCCGACCTGATCGGCACCCATTCCCGCCTCCAGCTGGCTTACAACCTGACCGACTGGATGGAAGGCGCAGGCAAGGACGTGACCAACCCGGGTCTTGATCTTGACGACTTCATGGGCACCCAGTTCACGACCGGTCCGGACGGCGACCTTTATCAGTTGCCCGATCAGCAATTTGCGAACCTCTACTGGTTCCGCAAGGACTGGTTCGACCGCGAAGACCTGCAAAAGGCCTTCAAGGACAAGTACGGCTATGACCTGGGTGTTCCGGTCAACTGGTCGGCTTACGAAGACATTGCCGAGTTCTTCTCCAACGATGTCAAGGAAATCGACGGCGTAACCATCTACGGCCACATGGACTACGGCAAGCGTGCCCCGGACCTTGGCTGGCGCATGACCGATGCATGGCTGTCCATGGCAGGTGCCGGCGACAAGGGTGAGCCGAACGGCATCCCGGTCGACGAGTGGGGCATCCGCATGGAAGAAGGCACCTGTAACCCGGTGGGCGCGTCCGTCTCCCGTGGTGGTGCCGCAAACGGCCCGGCTGCGGTCTACGCGATCCGCAAGTGGGACGAATGGCTGCGCAACTATGCACCTCCGGGCGCTGCCAGCTTCGACTTCTACCAGTCTCTGCCGGCGCTTAGCCAGGGCAACGTTGCTCAGCAGATCTTCTGGTACACGGCGTTCACCGCGGACATGGTGAAACCGAAGTCAGAAGGCAACAACACGGTCGATGATGAGGGCAATCCGCTGTGGCGGATGGCGCCGAGCCCGCATGGTCCCTACTGGGAAGAAGGCCAGAAGGTCGGATATCAGGACGTGGGTTCCTGGACGATCCTGAAGTCCACTCCGGAAGACCGCGCCAAAGCTGCCTGGCTCTATGCCCAGTTCGTCGTCTCCAAGACTGTCGATACCAAGAAGAGCCAGGTTGGTCTGACCTTCATCCGCGACAGTACCGTGAACCACGAGTCCTTCACCGAGCGCGCACCCAAGCTCGGCGGCCTGGTCGAGTTCTACCGCTCGCCTGACCGTGTTGCCTGGTCCCCGACCGGCGTCAACGTTCCGGACTATCCGAAGCTGGCGCAGATCTGGTGGCAGCAGATCGGTGACGTGAACTCCGGTGCGTTCACGCCGCAAGAGGCCATGGACCGCCTCGCGGAAGAAATGGACATCGTCATGGCCCGCATGCAGCAGGCTGACGAGCGCGCCAATGTCTATGGTGGCTGTGGCCCGCGCCTGAACGAGCCGCAAGACGCCGCGTTCTGGCTGGAAAAGCCGGGTGCACCCAAGGCCAAGCTCGAAAACGAGAAGCCGCAGGGCCAGACCGTCAACTACGACGAGTTGGTGAAACGCTGGTCCCAAAACTAAGGTTTGGTATCTACCAAACCTGAACCGGACCGGGGCATTGCCCCGGTCCATCTCCGATCCGAAAGTGACGGGCGGCGACCCCTTGAGTCTGCCGAATAGACCCGGTCCGGACGCGGGCAGATCATATGTCTCTTGAACTTAAAAACATCAGCAAACGTGTGCAGGGCATAACTCATGTCAAGGACACGACCCTGACCCTGCAACCAGGCCACTTCAACGTTCTCCTTGGAGAAACGGGTGCAGGCAAAACCTCGCTGATCAAGCTGATGGCCGGCCTCGACAGCCTCGCTTCAGGCCAGATTATCCTGAATGGCAAGGACGTCTCAAAGCTGTCTGCGCAAAAGCGCAACATCAGCCTCGTGCACCAGTTCTTCGTCAACTACCCGCACATGTCGGTCTTCGATAACATTGCCTCGCCGCTCAAGATCGCCGGTATCGCGAAATCCGAAATTGCGGGACGGGTGGAAGAGGCAGCGGACCTCATGAAGCTGAAACCCTATCTCGGCCGTAAGCCGCATGAACTTTCCGGCGGCCAGCAGCAGCGCACTGCACTGGCGCGCGCAATTGTCAAGGAAAGCGACGCTGTGTTTCTCGACGAACCGCTCGCCAACCTGGACTACAAGCTCCGCGAAGAGTTGCGTGACCAGCTGCCGGATCTCTTTGCAGGCCGCGGTGCGGTCGTTGTTTATGCCACCTCCGAACCCGAAGAAGCGCTTCTGCTAGGTGGGCATACGGCTCTGATGACAGACGGTAACGTCGTCCAGTATGGCGCGACTGCGGAGATCTACCGCAAGCCGAAGGATCTGGACGCCGCGAAGGTCTTCTCAAACCCGCCGATCAATGTCGCACCGGTGACGAAGCAGGGCGACATGGTGATCCTGACCGAAGATATCCGCTGGCAGGCTTCCGAAAGTGTCGCCGGTCTCAAGGATGGGCCCTATACGCTTGCGATCCGGCCCAATCACGTGATGCCGGTGGAAACGGCCGCTCATTCGGTCCGTCTTGAAGGGCATGTGCAGGTCACCGAGCTCAGCGGTTCGGAAAGCAGTGCCCATTTCGATCTGCACGGGCATTCCTGGGTGTCGCTGTCGCCCGGTGTTCATCCCTATTTCGTTGGCGAGGTCCACGCGTTTTATCTGGACCCGAGCCATTGTTTCTTCTTCGCGCCTGACGGCGAGCTGGTCGCCTGAGGAGGGACATCATGGCACAAATAACCCTTTCCAACCTGCGTCACAGCTACAGTCCCGACCCGAAGGACGACGCGGACTATGCGCTCAAGAAAATCGACCTGACCTGGGAAGATGGAGGCGCCTATGCGCTTCTCGGCCCGTCCGGTTGCGGCAAGTCCACGCTCTTGAACATCATCTCGGGGCTGCTGGTTCCCTCCGAAGGCAGGATCCTGTTCGATGATCAGGATGTGACGGATCTGCCTCCGGCAAAACGCAACATCGCGCAGGTGTTCCAGTTCCCGGTCATCTACGACACCATGACGGTCTACGACAATCTGGCGTTCCCGCTGCGAAATCGCGGCCGGGACGAAGAGACGGTCAAAAACCGGGTGATGGCGATCGCCGAAATGCTCGAAGTCACCGACATGTTGCGGACGCGGGCAGCGAACCTGTCTCCCGACAACAAGCAGAAGATCTCCATGGGCCGTGGCCTTGTGCGTCAGGACGTCAACGTCGTCATGTTCGACGAGCCGCTGACCGTGATCGATCCTCATCTGAAATGGAAGCTGCGATCCAAGCTGAAGGAACTTCACCAGCGGGTGAAGGCCACCATGATTTACGTGACCCACGATCAGACCGAGGCGCTGACATTTGCCGACCAGGTCGTGGTGATGCAGGACGGGGAGATCGTCCAGATCGGCACGCCGGTGGAACTGTTCGAGCGTCCGGCACACACCTTCGTCGGACATTTCATCGGCTCGCCCGGCATGAATGTGCTGCCCTGCGACGTCAAGGACGGCGGTGCGTTCTTCGGCGGCGACCTGATCAACCTTGAGGGGCCGCTGAACAACGTCGGCAACGGCAAGGCGGAGATCGGGATCAGACCCGAATTCGTCGGGGTGTCATCCAACGGCCACGGCCTTTCCGCGCACGTCCGCAAGGTCGCTGACATCGGGCGCCACAAGGTGGTCGAGGCAATCGCGCATGACAAGCGCATTCACGCGATCCTGGAAGGTGAGGCGCCGAACGCCGGCGACCAGGTAAGCCTTGAATTCAAGCAATCGCAGACCCGGCTTTACAAAGACGGCTGGCTGGCAAGCACGCCAGGGGAGGGTGTCCAGTGAAGACCCAGAATCAACGCGCCTGGCTGTTCGTGACGCCAGTGCTTCTCCTGGTCGCGTTCAACGCGCTGATACCGATGATGACCGTGGTCAACTATTCGGTTCAGGAAACCTTCGGCGACAACCTGTTCTTCTGGCAGGGGCTCGACTGGTTCGCGCAGGTGCTGAAGTCGGAGCGCTTCCACAATGCCCTCGGGCGCCAGTTCCTGTTCACATTCCTGATCCTGATCATCGAGGTTCCACTCGGGATCGCGATCGCGCTGGCCATGCCGCGCAAGGGGCCCTGGGTGCCGTTCTGTCTGGTGACGATGGCGCTGCCGATGCTGATCCCGTGGAACGTGGTCGGTGCGATGTGGAACATCTTCACATTGCCGGACATCGGCCTGCTCGGCTACTTCATGAACCATACGCTGGGCCTTTCCTATGACATGACCCAGGATCCGGTTGCCGCATGGGTGACGATTATCGTCATGGATGTCTGGCACTGGACGTCGCTGGTGGTGCTGCTTGCCTATGCCGGGCTGGTGTCGATCCCGAATGCCTATTACCAGGCTGCGGAAATCGACGGTGCCTCCAACTGGGCGGTGTTCCGCTTCATCCAGCTGCCGAAGATGAAGACGGTGCTGACCATCGCCATTCTGCTGAGGTTCATGGACAGCTTCAACATCTACACCGAGCCATTCGTCCTGACTGGTGGCGGACCGGGCAATTCGACCACGTTGCTTTCCATCGACCTGGTGAAGATTGCTCTCGGTCAGTTCGACCTCGGCCCGGCGGCCGCCATGTCCCTCATCTACTTCGCCATCACGCTGCTGGCCTCCTGGCTGTTCTACACGCTGATGACGATGAACGATAACAAGTCCTGAGGAGAACCGTCATGAGATTGAAAAGTCTGGTTCCCGCGCTCTACATTCTCTTCCTGATGCTGCCGATCTACTGGCTCGTCGCGATGAGTTTCAAAACCACCAATGAGATCCTGGCCGGGTTCTCCCTGTTCCCGCAAACCTGGACCTTCGACAACTATATCGAGATCCTGACCGACCCGACCTGGTACTGGGGCTATATCAACTCGATCATCTACGTGACCATGAACACAGTGATCTCGGTTCTGGTGGCGCGGTGATCTCGGTTCTGGTGGCGCTCCCGGCGGCCTATGCCTTTTCCCGGTATTCCTTTGTCGGCGACAAGCATCTGTTCTTCTGGCTCTTGACCAATCGGATGGCGCCTGCTGCCGTGTTCGCGTTGCCGTTCTTTCAGCTTTATTCGGCGGTCGGACTGTTCGACACGCATATTGCCGTCGCGCTCGCGCATTGCCTGTTCAACATTCCGCTGGCTGTCTGGATCCTGGAAGGTTTCATGTCGGGGGTGCCCAAGGAACTGGACGAAACCGCTTATGTGGACGGCTATTCCTTCCCGCGTTTCTTCGCGACCATCTTTCTGCCTGCCATCAAGTCAGGCGTCGGTGTCGCCGCCTTTTTCTGCTTCATGTTTTCATGGGTGGAGATGCTGCTTTCCAAGACGCTGACAGCCGTTGAGGCGAAACCAATTGCCGCCGTGATGACCCGAACCGCTTCCTCCGCGGGTTATGAACTCGGGTTATTGGCGGCCGCCGGGACCCTGACTATCATTCCCGGCGCCATCGTCATCTATTTCGTGCGCAATTACATTGCCAAGGGCTTTGCCCTGGGGAGGGTATGATGCTGGGCTGGATGGCATGGACCTGGCCGACGGCGCTATTGTTCGTCGGCATTTTCTCCGCGATAGGCTTCCTGACTGTGCTGGAAATCAAGTTTCCGGGAGGACATGCCCGCAAGGGTGTGCTCGGGCTGGAAACAACGCGCGGCGATCGGCTGTTCATCACCCTTTTGGGCACCGCTTACATCTTCCTGGCCTGGCTCGGGCTGATGGGTGAACCGTTGTGGTGGCCACTGGCGCTCAGTATCGCCTGGGGGACGTTCTGTTTCTGGAAGGTGTGAGGCGGACGGGACGCGACAGCAAAACGGTGTCGTCCCGGACCTGATCCGGGACCCGGAATGGAGATGGAGTGACAAGGCCCCGGATCTTCACTGCGTTCCGTGCGGGGCAGCAAATGACAAAGTTGACAAGGAACTGAAAATCGTCGGGACCGACTAAAACAATAGTATTTTGGCACCCGATCGTGCATGAATAGGTGTCAGGGGCGTGCAATCATAAATTCCACCGGAGTTTTCGGGGGCACGGCCTGAGCCACATCCATACCGCAGGCGGCACAGGGCTGTAATGAGAAAGCGTAAAAGCAACGAGTTTCTGACTGAAGTCGAACTTGAGTTCATGACCGAACTCTGGAAACTCGGCGAAGGCTCTGTGCGGGATATCCTGGCATCGCTACCGTCCGATCGGCAGCTTGCCTATACCTCGTGCGCCACCATCATGCGGATCCTGGATGAAAAAGGCTTCGTGGACAGCCGGAAAGAAGGCAAAACATTCATCTATACCCCCCGGCTGACCAAAGATGCCTACCAGTCCCGTTCTCTGAGAAACCTGTCTGAAAAACTGTTCGACGGCACGCCGACGTCACTCGTGGCCCGGCTCGTTGACGAATATGAACTCTCTGAGAACGACCTGGAGGAAATGAGAGCGTTGCTGGACAGGAGGAGGACAGATGACGCTACTTAACCAGATCTTCGACATTTATGTCGATCTCAACATTACGCTGGCCTTGACGGCCATCATCTGGCTTGCCGCCAAGTTGGCCTTGAACCGGTTCGGTAGAAAACTGGCTTTCAACTATCAGCTTGCCATTTTGAATGGACTGTTCGCGGTCATGGTGCTGTCGCCGCTTGCGGTGGCGGTCTACCAACATATGCAGGTCGCGAACGTTGTCCCGGTTGCCGGGACGGTCAACCTTGCCGACTATGCCGTCTCTCAATATCTGCGCGGCGGCATCGCAATCCCGGCAGAGGATTTCCAATCCCTTCTCGGGCTTCGAAGCCGGGTGACGGAGAGCATTCTTACGTTTGCTCCCGGTGTCGGGATGGCGATCGACCTGTTCCTGCTCGCAGGCTTTGCCTATTTCTCGGCGCGGCTCGCGATCAGCGTCATGCGGCTGAGGCGCATGCTGTCGGGGTGCCACAAATGGCGCAGGTCGGGGCGTGTTAGTCTGCTCCTGTCGGACCGGGCTCTCGTTCCGTTTTCAGCGCGAGGGATTTACCGCCACTACGTCGTTCTTCCGTCCGACCTTCTGGCCAGTCCTGAAGATATGAAGCTCGTTCTCAAACATGAGCTGCAGCATGTGCGCCAGGGCGATGTGACCTGGGAAATAGGGCTGGAACTTCTGCGGCCGCTGTTCTTCTGGAACCCGTTTTTCTACGTCTGGAAATCCGAGGTGGAGCGGCTGCGCGAGCTGGCCTGCGACCAGAAGGTGACCGAAGAAGCCGGTGTGGACCTGAAGTCCTACTGCATGTGTCTCCTGCGTGCTGCGCAAGCGGGCTTTAGAAAAAGAGAGCTTCTCAAAGCCAAGGATCGCGTCGGCAATGTTGCAGCCGTTGCGCTCATCGAAGTTCAGGATCGGGTCTTGCGCAGATCGCCTGCCCAGAAGCTGCGCCGACGGGTCGAAGCCCTTCTCGAAAGGGACCGGTTGCGTCCGCACTGGAGCTTTGTCTGTCTGGCCGTCCTGCCGATGATCGCGATCGTGTTCTTGTCTGCGCTTTCGATCCAGAAGCCGGCGGACTGGAGCCAAGACCGGATCATGCTGTCGACGATCATCAATCTCGACCGTATGGACCGATCGACACCGACATTCGGACAGCGCCCGTTGCGCTGAAACAGACAGCGGCTTCCAAGCCGGTAGGCCGGGCGGTTGCCGCCCGGCGCGTGTGTGCTGGGACTATCGCTCATCGATCCACAAGCTCAAGCTTGCTTCGCCGCGCCGCGCGCCGTTTCGGCGAGTGATGTCGTTGCGCGTCCGCAAACAGTGTCCATCTGTGATTTATGATCAACCACCTGCCTGATTTCAGAATAGTTGATATTGCTCAAAGACGATCCGCGTCAGTTTTGGGAGCGTGTAGCAGCTAAGAAATTTCACGTCCTTGTTGCGGAACCTCTTCATCATGTGCTGCAATTCAGGAAGGCCTCAAATCGATTTAGTGCATCGCTTGCGGCCGAGACAGATCGGAGAGGAGATGCGCCATGGATAATGGTCAGAACGGATCGAACGGCGTTGCCAGTCCGGTCTGCAATGTGGCTCCCGTACCCGAAGCTGAGATTGCTGCGATCTGCGCCACGCACGGAAACGATCAGCACCGCATGCTCGATATTCTGCGGGAGGTGCAGGACCGTTACCGGTGCATAGCACCGTCCACCATGGACATGATTGCAGCGGAAACCGGGCTGACCCGGATCGAAGTGGAAGGCGTTGCCAGCTTCTATTCCTTTCTGTCGCTGACACCGAAGGGCAGGATCACCATTCGTTTTTGCGACGACATCGTCGACCGGTATTGCGGCCTGAAAGATGTGGTTGAAGCCTTTGAGGACGTGCTCGGGATCAAGACCGGAGAAACAAGTCCGGACGGTGAATTCTCGCTGGAATACACACCCTGCATCGGCATGTGCGACCAGGCGCCTGCCGTCATGATCAACGATGTCATAGTGACCGGTCTGACTGTTGAAACAGCNCANTCNACTGCCGAGGCACTCAAGCAAGGGACGTCTCCGGAACAGCTTGTCAGCGACCGCTTCAAGGATCTGACGCCGCATGAGCGCGCCTTGCGCATGGTCGAAAACAATATCCGCCATGCGGGAGAAGTTCTGCTTGGCCCGGTTCCCGAAGATGCCGGGCTGAACAAGGCCGCTGCGATGACGCCAACCCAGATCATCACAGCGGTTGAGGAAAGCGGTCTTCGCGGATGCGGCGGGGCGGGCTTCACGACGGGCCGCAAATGGCGTTTTGCCGCCAGCGAGCGGGCTGAAAAGCACTATGTCATCTGCAACGCGGACGAAGGAGAACCGGGCACATTCAAGGACCGGGTTCTGCTCACGGAACGTCCGCATCTTTTGATCGAGGGCATGACGATTGCGGCAAGAGCCGTCGGTGCTCGTCACGGCATCCTCTACCTGCGCGGCGAATACGTATACCTGCGCGAACTTCTGGAGCAGGTGCTCGAAGAGCGCAGGCGGCGCAATCTTCTCGGCAAGGCGATTTTAGGGATCAAGAACTTCGACTTCGATATCCGCCTGCAACTGGGCGCGGGCGCCTATATTTGCGGCGAGGAGGGAGCTCTCATCAGTTCCTGCGAAGGCCTGCCGGGCGAACCCAAGACGCGCCCGCCGTTCCCTGTCAATCGGGGGTATCTCGGCTATCCGACAGTGGTCAACAACGTCGAAACCTTCTGCCATGCCGCGCGCATTCTCGATAAGGGCGCCAAATGGTTCCACGATATGGGAACCGAAGGCTCGCACGGAACCAAGCTCTTTTCGGTCTGCGGCGATTGTCTGAACCCGGGTATTTATGAACTGCCTTACGGCCACAGCGTCTGGGAGCTTCTGGAGATGGTCGGCGGCGGCGACGCTGCCGCGGTTCAGGTTGGGGGACCAAGCGGCACGATGATTGCCCGCGACAGCTTCCACCGCAAACTGACTTTTGATGACCTGGCAACCGGGGGTGCCATTATCGTCTTCAATGGTGATC
>JGI12316J14372_10004408_pt1 | contig 12029 bp, 6 predicted proteins | sample MarCyaLeptolynsp_FD_14372 | JGI IMG/M metagenome (IMG submission 14372) | reverse complement strand
GCCCGCCATGTACAGGCGGGTCGATACCGCCGTACTGATGGCCAAGCCGGAGCGTCAAGAGGCGGTGAAGACTCACGTCCGGTGGCTTGTTCTACCACTGGCGATTGTGCTTTGTGTTCTGCAGGTGGCAGTGACGCTTTTTGCAGAGACTTTTGTCGAACTCTACCCAACTGCGACGTTGATCACAGTCCTGGGATTGGTCGCGATCCTCGCGATCGTTTTGACAGTGAACGGATTTTTGTCGCTGACGGGGCTGGGCAAGCTGGTGCGACCTTTGTCTCGCGCAGAACTGGCGTGTGTCGCCGGCGCTTTGATCATCACTGCGGGCATTCCGACCTTTGGGCTTGCTGATGCGCTCGTGCCGATCATTGCAGCGCCCTGGAATCCTGAATGGAATACGCCTCAGCGCGGTTGGGATACACAGCTTCATCCGCATCTGAACGAGTCGCTGTACATCACCGATTCTGAAGTTATTACCCAGTATCGTGAAGGCATTGGTGGCATGCCTCTTGAAGACGCCGGTTGGTCGCAGTGGCTGTCGTTTTACGCTGAAGCGGCAGCGACAGTTCCGTGGAAGGCGTGGCTGGTGCCATTGGCATGGTGGATGTTATTTGTAGCCGCCTGCTACGCTGCTTTTTTCTTTCTATCGTCGATTGTTTTGTGCGAATGGTCGGAGCGTGAGAAACTTTCCTTTCCGCTTGCGAAATTGCCCGAAGCGCTGCTGCCGGAGGGAGGAAATGGCTCAGTGTTGCCTGTGATCGTGTGTGCCCCCTTGTTCTGGTGGGGGTTTGCTTTCAGTTTTCTTGTTACTGGTTACAACGCTCTGGCTGTCGGTGATCTGATCCCGCTCGAGAAAGTTCCACTTGGAATGTCCGGCATCAACTTCATGTTGATGGTGAAGTACTCGTTATTTGAAGGGCTTGGAGCAGTCAGCTTCCTGATTATCTTTACCGCGATTGGTCTTGCGTTCCTGCTGGCAAAGGATGTGAGTTTTTCCGTTTGGTTCTACTTTTGCGTGGGGCTGATGCTGAAACTGATCCTTTGGAACATGGGTTACCGTAGCTTTTCCAGCGATTGGACATGGAACCAATCCCCGGTGGAAACTCTGGGAATGGGGGGCATTCTCTTTTTTGCAGGCATTACGCTTTCGCGCGTGCTCAAACATATGTTCCAGGAGCTCCGAAGTGAACGAAATAATGGCCATCGGCGGATTTCAGGGCCGGTAGTGGGCCTGGCGATAAGTTTGACTGTGATCATCGGCTGGATTTGCTGGAACAAGGTGCCTTTTGGCTGGGCTATTGTATTCACGCTTTTTCTGTTGCTGATCACAGTTGGGTTTATGCGTATTGTTGCCGAGACTGGAATCTTTTGGCTGCAGTCGAATGCGAGTTTCTTTCATTTCTACAAAATGCTTGGCTTAGGTCGTTTCTTCCCGCCAGTACTCCTTGCGCCGTTAATCCCGATCTATGCGATCCTTTTCTTTGACATCAAGACCTTTATCGCGCCGAACATCTTGAATGCGGAGAAACTCCGCGAGGATGCGGGCGCGAGTCGATTTCGATACCACATCATTCTGCTTTCATCTTTGTTGGCCTCGATTGTCTCTGCGGTGGCCGGGTCAATTGTGCTTGCCTATGCTCGTGGCGCCCGGGTCATGAATCAGTGGTTTTACAACGCGGCTCCGCTTCGATATCTGGATAGCGCCAACAGTGCGACGACCATGTCGTTCCCATTTCAATGGGGCACATTTGGTTGGTTTTGTGCTGGTGCGGGATGGGTCTATTTCAGCATGATGATTCGCCAGTCTGTCTTTTGGTTTCCGCATCCAATCGGATTTCTGATGAACATCAATCCATTGGTCGGTCTTTTGTGGTTTAGTTTTTTTATCGGTTGGTTGCTGAAGAAACTGGCGGTGCGATATGGCGGTAAGTGGACCTATGACCGCATGAGGCTGGTGATGATCGGCTTGATCATGGGGGAGTTGGTTGTCATTGCGATCGCCAGTGTTGTGACGATGCTGCCGTTTGGGATTCAGATCAACGGTATAGACCTGAATCGGTATGGCCCGTGATGTCTGGCATTTTCGTCTCATTTTTTCTGATGTTCGCTATTGCGTTCTGAATGCAAGCCGCTAAAATCATGTATGTAGCAAGTAGGCATCTTTTTGGGAGAGCCATGCCTGATTCCATTCCACAGTATGTTCGCCTGCAGCAGGAACTAAGAGAGCGGATTCTCGACCGGCAGTTCAAGCCGGGGTCTCGGATTCCAAGCAGAAACGAGATCATGGAGAAGTTTGGGTACGCTCGTGTCACCGTGGATCGGGCGATTTCCGGCCTGATGAAGGAAGGCTATCTACGCGGCGAACGAGGTAGTGGCACGTATGTCGTCGACGTCGACAATCACGCGAAAACACGGACGACGGTGTATGTCGTCCAGCACCGGCCTGCTGCGTTTACCGAAACAGCGATCGGCCCGATGCTTGAGCGAATTACCCGCGACTTTGATCTGCCCTATGAGTTGGAGTTTGTCGCTATTGGGGATCTTTGTCGTTCCCCTGACAGATTTGTCAGTAATGCAAGGGCAGCTCTGTTCTGTCAGCTTGACCCTCGCTATCTCGATTTTGTCGAGTACTTGAAGGATCAGCATTGTCCGGTGCTGCTGATCAATCGTCGGGACCAGGGCTACGACTACGTTGCCAACGATGTGCTGGGGGGTATGCGTTTGGCACTTGATAATCCTTCGATCAAACGTGTCGGGATCATCGCAGAGCGACCCCGGTTGCAGAAACCCTATCAGCAGGAATACATCAGCTGCTTCTATCAGGCTGCGGCAGTGGCTGGGCTTGAAACACGGATGGACTGGCACTTTGAGATTGAGTCATCTCGAGTCGTTGAAAGCGTCGACGGAATGCTTGCCTTGCTGCGCATGGACGACCGCCCGGACACGTTCTATACATCTGCTTACGCAATTCCATATCTCATTTCCTCAATTTGCGCCGCAGGTTTGGAACTGGGTAAAGACATTCGAATGTTCCACTATGACTCGGTGCCCGAAACAAACAACCGTTTGGGAGTCACGTCCATGACGCAGGACTTCGAGCGCATGGGGGTCGAGGCCTTGAACTGGTTGCGTCGAATAGATGCGGGGGAAAGCAAGGAGCCTTTTCAGGTTCTTGTGCCACCAATCATTGATTCAGACTACGCGAATCAGCCTTGCGCATGACTGTGAATTGAAGGACGAACAGTTCAGAAGGAGAGTCACCATGAAGCCCTGGAAGAAAGCATTTACGCTGATAGAACTATTGGTTGTGATAAGCATTATTTCCCTTCTGATCTCGATTTTGCTGCCGACACTTTCCTCCGCACGCGCTGCTGGCAGGCAGGTTCAGTGCCTGAGTAATATTCGCCAAATTGGGTTTGGCGTAAACGTTTATACGGATGATCATCACGAGTATTTTCCGCCTGGAATCTGGGCCGCGAGTTACTTCACGACATATGCAGAACTGGTCAGCCCATACATGGGTATCGGTGAAGGCTTATCGCCACAGAGTACCGTCAGCACCACGCCGAACTATCAGCATGGCACGTGGGAGAACGCATTGTGGTACTGCCCGGTGAAAGGCAGGATGAACGATTGGGAATCCGATTCGAGCTACAGCGGCCATTCCAGATCGTATGGGGCGTATGGCGCCAACTCGATGCTCATGCCGTTCTGGGATACAGACCATTGGTACTTTGCATCGCATGGTGTTAAAGACTTCGGTCGTCGGACGGATCAAAAGAATATCCCTGATCCCAGTAAGACCATTCAGAACATGGATCATTACAGCATGACCCTTGCGCCGCAGGCGCGTTACTGGAATGATGCGACAACCACTTTCAAGTTTCGGCATATGGGTACCGTAGATACCGACCAGGTTGCGTATACCGTTCCGGATACCGGCAATGCCTCCACTGTATTTGTTGATGGACATGCGGAGTTGCTCTCGGCTTCCGATGTGCCGACCACGAAGGCGAATAAAAACTGGATTCTTGATTGAGCTGCGAATTATCAAGGTCAAGTCATTGATATGGGACTGCCCAGGAATAAAGCCGGCGTTGTTCTTTCAGGTTGTATTTTGCTTCTTGCCATCGTTATATGGCTGGTAAGCGCATCCCGCCAGCAAAAGCCCTTGCCCGATTCTGTGTATGTTTACGATGTTTCTACCGGTCTTCTATCGTCAATCGCTGCTTCTGAAAATCCATCCGACGGAAAGTATCGTGCCTATGTCTTTAGTTGTGGCAGTTGTTCTCCAGACGAGTGGCGTGTGACGTATATCACGGACCTGCAATCCGCGACTGGTTCAGGCGTATCGGAGAGTTCCTCGGTTTATGCCGTAGGCGCGAATCGCTCACATCGAATTGCGCAGCCTCCTCCTGCGGGTGGGCAGCCGAAATGGCTGCCGAGCGATGACATGGAGGCTCAGAAGTTGACGACGAATTACCTGCGAATGTGCGATGGCAATCGCGCAACTCAATGTACACCCTGATTTGAATTGCGCAGCAGAATCTTCTTGGATGTCCGACACCTATTCCTCTGCCTAGTTTCACCAGCCCAAAAGGAAGACGTAATGAAGTTCAGTCGCATTCTAAAACTACCCATGATTGGCATCGTTCTCCTTGCAGTTGTCGTTCTCGAAAATGTCTCCCTCGCGAGTGGGCGATTTTATCCTGTCTTCCAGGCAGCTGATGCGATCCAGATTGATGGCAAGTTGGCCGAACGATCCTGGCAGGGTGCTCCGCAGGCAGGGGATTTTCATTCGCTGTATCCCGACAGTGCAATTCAGAAGACTACTTTCTACGTCCTGCATGATGACCGAAATATTTACTTTGGAATTATTGCTTACGAAGCAAGTTTGGATAGTCAGGTGCTTCAGCGCTTTGAGAAGGAGGCAGTCTGGACAGATGATTCAATTGAATTTTTCTTGAAGACCTCGCCTCGTAAATACATCCGTTTTGCTGTCAATGCGAAAGGTATTCGGTCTGATACGAGAGTAGAAGCGGCCGTCACGCGCCATGATGACCGTTACGTTGTCGAACTGCGTGTGCCGTACACCATGCTTGATTCTGCACCCCAAAGCGGTCAGGTTTTCACGGGTAACGTTTGTCGAAACACCATGACCGGCGTCAAGCCAAGGCTCAGTAGCTGGGCATTGTTGGATGAAACTTTCCATGAGCCGAATAACTTTGCTTCATTTCTGATTCTGCCAGGATCAAGTACTGCTCCTGCCATCAATGCGATTCAGAATTTTGTCAATACCGATTTGAGCCCCCGGATTATTTATGGGCTAAGACAGGCCTCCGGAAAAGATTCGCAGGACGAGATAGTGACGTATCTGAAGTATGTCGATTTGCTGGCCGACCGTCGGCGTGTCCCTCGTTTCTGGAAGCAGGCACATGATTTATCACTCCCTGCCATAGACTGCCCGTCAGCGACCAGAATGCCTAAAGGCGCGCCGCCGCCCGGCGTGCTGGCGGGTGAAAAGCGTGATCCGAATGCAATCGTGGTCGATGTTGGACCGCAGATTTTGCAGCCGTCCGAGCAAGTTGTAACACCTCATATTCGGTGGGCGCGCCCTTTGGCAGGTGGTCCGCTTCGTGTGATGTTCCTTGATCGGGCGGTGAATATGCGTGAAGTTGTTGAGTTTGCGCAGCGGCTGGATATTGAATATACGTTTGTGCCCACCCGTGCTTCTGGCGGGAGCATGTTCAATACGAGCTACTTCCGTGGCGGCTACTACCTTGGCGATGAACCGGGCGACAAACTGCGGCTGTTGATGGACGCGCTTGCGAAACCGCATGACATTATTGTCATTGGCAATGTCACTTGGACAAGCATTCCAGATTGGGCGCGGCAGGATATCTTGAATCACGTTCGAACGGGTACGAGCCTGATCCGTATGGGATCTGGCCATGTTGGCTACCGTGAAGACGAATTACTCAAATCGATGCGTGAAAATTCAGTTACGCTGAATCCGGACACGCTTTCCGGCGTTCCGTGGCAAGCGCTTCCCGTGTTTTCCCATTATGACAATTCAGCTGACCTGCTTGAGAAGACATTTGATGCCTTCCAATTTGGTAAAGGCTTGTTTCTGGAAATCGTCGGCTATAAACCCGCTGATCGTCAGATCATCAGTCCGGGTTTTGTTCCCGATCCACTGTGGCACAAATGGGCGGATCTTTGGTGGGTGAGTCGTAAGCTTTACAAGAAGCCGCGCCCTGACATCGAGCTGCCAATCACGCAGATTAAACCGCTTGACTATGACTACAACTTGGCATTACTGATTCGCGTGATGTTGGAAACGGCAGGTCGCCAGCCATCAGTGATCGTGCAGACCGATGGCAAGTGGGAAACTTTTGAACGAGAGGCGCTTTCTTCCCTCAAGTTCGACCTTCAAGTTGATCAACTCAAGAGCGACGCAGTTGAGATGCATTTCGTTCTGAGGGACCGTGACAATGCGATCCTTCAAGAAGTTCGACAAAGTCGGCCTTTGCAAGAACCAGTTTCATCTGTCTCCATTCCGATTAAGAACATTCCTGCTGGGGCGTATTTCGCGGATATGATTATCCGTCAAGATGGGAAAGTGCTCGGCTTTGGCAGTCGCGCATTGAAGATTACCAGCCGGACACGCATTACTCATTTATCTTCTACAAGAACGTCATTCAGGTGCGACGAGCCGACCGAGGTCAAGTTGTCAGTTGATCCCGGTGGCCGTGAACTTGAAGACTTGTCGCTATTGGTCGAACAGCGTGACGGTCATGACAGGCTTGTTCGACGAGAGACGTTTCCGATTACAGACCGGAAGTTTGTATTGAGCTTACCGCCGCGCAGCCGACCGCTGACTGTTTGGCAGCATTTTCAGTTTCAGCTACTCGATGCAAGTGTTGCTTGCGATCGTCAAAAACTTTCAACGACTGTTTCAGATCTTTATCTGGAGGATACGATTCGGATCGGCGCCTGGGAATGGCCCCGTATGTCGTACATTCAGTTCCACCAGTATGAGCGCATGTATGACGTTGGTTTCGATTGTACTGGCGTCTTCCAGACAATCAGTCGAGCCAAGAATGACTATTACGGATTGGGTCCTCATTCGATCTTCATCACTGGGCGGTGGGAGATGGCAACATTGGCGAACCTGCGATTTATGCCTTCGCTTGCACGTGTTGCGGACGCGGGAATCGGTGAGTGGGGCAAGCAGACGTATCTTGACCATCTGAAGAAAGAGAAACTCCAGATCAAAGACCACATTCGTTACCCCTGCATCAATGAGCCGAAGTATCTGGCGGCGATGGGTAAACGGGTTGATGATGTCGTTGATCATTACGGACCGCATGCCACCAGAGAATACTTCTTTGACCAGGAACCGTGCTATACGCAGCCATTTCATCGTGACTACAAGGATGTCTGCCTGTGTCCGCTCTGCCAGAAGTACTTTCATCAGTTTCTTCGGCGAACATATGGCGACATTTCGAAAGTAAATCTGCAGTATCAAACGACGTATGAATCGATCAGGCAGGTTCCAGCGATAACACTGGAAATGGCAAAAGCGGACCGTTCCCTTGGCCCGATGTGGGTCGATTATCGCTTGGCAATGATGGAGAGCTTTGACGCCTTCTATAAACGGTTCAATGACCAGATTCAGGGGCGAATTGCATCGGCGCGGGTTGGGACGGCTGCGCCGATCTATGACGGTTTCCGATCCGGCGATGCCGTTGATCTCTGGAAGTTCAGTCGATGGATGAAATTGGCCAATCCGTACCCTGCGGCCAACGAACAGATTCGTGCAGACTTTGCGCTGGACGGAGCGCTTATGAATCGAGGCGTGTGGTGGGGGCCTGCCAGATCACGTAGCCAGGCGTTTGCAAAGTGGCATCCCTGGAATGACCTCTTTGAGGGCTCGAACTTCTGGTATTCGTACTATGGCGATACCGGCTCGACGTTGGCCAATGATTTGAGCATGTTCAAAGACTTTGCGCCGCGTATGGCGCAGTTCAATGAAATCAAGTCCGGGATCGGCCAACTGATCCACGATGCCAAGCGTGGCGACAGTGGTGTTGCTGTTCTTTATTCTCCCGCCAGTGCGCACCAGTGGACGCTTACCGAAGCTTGGGGCGATATCAACTCTGGCAAGAAGCGCTATGGCCGGCTTGCTTCTTCCGCATTTGGTGACAATCACACGGCATGGGCCAAGTTGCTCAGTGACGTGATTGGTCCATTCACGAATGTCTCATACGAACAACTTGAGAATGGCGTGCTGGATAGAGGGTCTTTCCAACTGCTGATTCTGCCTTATTCTCAAGCGCTGTCTCAGAAACAGGCCAAGGCGATCCAGGGCTTCGTTGCCTCGGGCGGTGCTGTGATTGCAGATGTTCGTCCGGGCGTCAGTGACGACCATGGAAAGCCTTTCGATTCATCTCCGCTGGATTCTTTGTTTGGTGTGAAACAGGACACTCATAAGGCAGTCTTAAGGTCAGCTGTTGTTCGATCAGGTGTCGCATCGCATTTCGACAGTCACGTCGACCATTCGCTTCAGGTTGGGCGTGGCATCGCTCATGCAACAGCAGGTGACATACCGATTCTCGTTCGCAATCGCTACGAGAAGGGACGAGCACTATTGCTCAATTTCAGTGTTATCGATTACGTCGAAGTCGAATCCGGCAATGCAGAAAGATTGGCGCTGAAGCAGATTATCGAAGCCGAGTTAGAGAACATGTCAGTCAGGCCACGCATTGACATCGGCAATGTGCCGGAAGGTTTCAGGCGATACTACTTCGTTAGTGGTGATCTGGGATACATCGGGCTGCTACCTGATCTTCCCGAGCCGATTCAGTACTACGCAGGTGGTGTTGCCAAGCCGCTGAAAACGTTTAGTACTCAGTTAAATCTCCCGACGATACAGCATTGTTACGACATCCGTTCGGGAGAATACCTTGACCATACGAAACAACTTGAGGTCAAGGTCAAAGAAGGTCATGCGCGCCTGCTCGCAACACTGCCCTACAAGGTCGAGAAGATCGATTTGGCTGCTCCAGCCCAAGTCGTGCAAGGCGGCTCAATGACTTGTCAGGCGAACATCCGCGCAACCGCCCCGGTACAACGGCATATGTTGCGCATTAGCCTGCGGGATGCCACTGGGAATTCGATTCGACACTACACAAAGGTATTGCCTTCCGAATCAGGTTTGGTGAAGACGACTTTTGAACTTGCTCTAAATGAAAAGCCGGGCCGATATGTGCTGGTTGCGGAGGATATCGCGACAGGCGTCGAGTCGCGAAAAACGATTGAGGTGACTACCCAGCCATAATGCGGCCATGGAGCTTTTGGTATGAATCGGTTCAAGTCAGTTTTCAATGACGACGCGACAATGTTGATGGACGTGCAGCCGGGGCGAGCGCGCGAATCGCTGGTCGAATTGATCGATCGCATCATCGACAATGTGCCCGTTGATATTTACGCGATTGAATGCGCACTGCCGGATATATGCGAGTATGAAACCAAGGTCGGTGAAGTGCGTGGCCGTCGGATGTCACAATCGCAGAAGGATAAGCGGCTGCTGGCCATTGATGCACTTCGCGACGAAGGGACGGATCATCTGACCGTCTATCTGGAACGACTACACGAACGTGGAATTGAATGTCTCGCGGAGGTGCGAATGAACGATACGCATCACCATACGCTGGACCCGGAGGTCAGCAGTTGCTCGATGTTCGCAATTGAGCATCCGCAGTGGGTCATACGCAGGCATGATGGTGTATCTGAAACCGCACTTGACTACAGTTTTTCTGAGGTGCGAGAACATCGCCTGTCAATCATTCATGAACTCGTCAACGAGTACGACATTGATGGCCTGGAACTGAACTTCAACCGATGGGCAAAGCACTTTGAACGCGGTAAGGGGCGAGAGAAAGCCCCAATCATGACGGAATTCGTCGGCCAGGTGCGCGCTCTTCTCGATGAGGCTGCTCGGCGTCGGAATCGGGACTGCTTGCGTCTGATGGTATGGATGCCAAGTACCATTGACGAATGCTGCGAAGCAGGGTGTGACGTGCGCAGCTGGGTTGAGAAAGGTTGGGTCAACGATGTCGTGGTAGCAGAATACAATAATACCTGGCCCGGTACGCAGGTCGATCAATTTGCTGAGTTCTGCAATGGACGATGTAATCTTTACGTGCAAATGTCGAACCAGTGTGGTGCGATTCAGCGTGAGCCAAGACCACGTATCACAGGACGCGGCCCCTATCAGTCTTCCAAACGAGGTGAGGGTTACAACGGGATGCTTCTGATGCCCGATGAGGCGCGCGGAGCGGCTGCCAATTACTACGCATGGGGTGCAGATGGCATTGCATTTTGGAATATCGCATGTACCACCGGCGATAGTTCACGAAGCGAAGGCGGCCAGGCTCATCGGTCACGCATGTTTGACTGGATGAATCAGGTGCTCGACCCGAAGACGATCGATTCCGGCCCGCGACGCTATCACTACATTCCAATTTACAAAGGGATCGGAGCATTACCGGCTCGTAATTACGCGTTTCAAGCCGAAGGTCACAGCCCGGCCGGGGCTTGTAAAGGACAAGTCATCTCTTTTGATTGTTCAACAATCGGCAAAAGACAGGCGTTCGCGTTCCGAATGGCAGATGGTCGCGACGGAAGTTCTGTGCAAGGGCGTTTACGTTTTCGAACCTTTCAAATTCTGGAGCCTAGGCAACTGGAAGTGGACATAAATGGCCGACTTGTTGATGATTCATTTCTGGAGGTTCAGAGTGATTCAGAGAATATCGAAATGGAATCGATGTGGTGGTCGATTGAACTGAATTCGGAATTTAGTTTTCAAGGCGATAATGAACTTGGGCTTACCTGGAGGGGCACCGCCTGCGACACAGATCCATATATGGAAGAGTTGGATATTGTCATCTCGTAGGGTCCAGTTATGCAGTTGGTATCGTAGAAAACGCAGGTAGATTTCATGTGAGCGAACCCGTTTGGCGGCGTTGCTGCTGTAGTGATGGCGAATCCCGATCGACTTTACTTCGTCAGCCCACAGGAAGCTGACAGGATTCTGGCCATTGGTGGTATTACTTTCCCGAGCCTCGATACGGCAATTATCTCATGACGCTTGAAAACTTCGGTGCCAAAATACCGGAGCGACAGACAGCCAACCAACAGATTGAAAACCAAATGTCTCTACTTTAATACGCTCGGACAATGGAGAAGGTTACGGGTTTGATTATCCACCCCAGCCGTTGTGCTGGTTTATGTTGAAGCAGGGCGAGATCCACCCTTCAGGGCTGCGTCAATCACCTGAACCACCTTTCCTCTCGATGGAACTCTTTACCTTTATTTAAGTGTTTCCCATTGATTGAAAAGGTTGCATCCTTTTTATGCCCGTGTTTGCGGAATAACCGCGACCGATTTTCAGAATTTATATGTGATTGTTCCAAATCTGCCTCAAAAATCCTTGACGATGATAGTTTTATTAGTATTGTGTTAATAAAATATATTATTGTCTTTATATATTTTGTGTTGAGGTTGACGTTATGCAGGATGGAATGGGTCGAGGCATCGGTTATCTGCGTCTTTCTGTGACGCGAGAATGCCCGATGCGTTGCATCTATTGCAGACCGGCCCACCTCCGTATGTTCAGTAATAAGCATGATTTGACCGCAGATGAAATCGTCATGCTGGTTCAACACCTCGCCCACCGTCATGGGGTCAAAAAAGTCCGTCTTACCGGTGGTGAGCCGACGGCCCGCCGCGACCTGGTAACGATCATTAAGCGGCTGGCTGCCATTGATCAAATCGATGAACTGGCCATGACCACTAACGGCCTGACGCTTTCACGCGATGCTGCCCGGTTCGTGGACGCTGGGCTTGGCCGTGTCAATGTGAGCCTGGATTCGCTCGACCCCGTTCGATTCAAGCGGCTGACGGGTGTCGATGGCTTGTCACGTTTGTTGGCAGGCATTGCCGCGGCCCAGGAGCGGGGCTGA
>JGI12316J14372_10004407_pt1 | contig 12030 bp, 8 predicted proteins | sample MarCyaLeptolynsp_FD_14372 | JGI IMG/M metagenome (IMG submission 14372) | reverse complement strand
CATTGGAAGATGCCGACTACGGCTTGTGTTTCGCATCGGGTACTGCCGCCGCCGATGCCGTGATGAAGCTGCTAAATCCGGGCGACCATGTCGTGTGCGCCGACGATGTGTATGGCGGCACCTATCGCTTGTTTGAGTTGGTGCTGAAGCGCTACGGTATTGAGTATTCGTGGATCGACATGACCGACGCGGCGAGCGTGAAGAGCGCAATGAAGCCGAACACGAAGATGGTGTGGATTGAAACGCCGACCAACCCCCTACTCAATCTCGTCGATATCTCGGCGGTCGCGGCGCTGGCGAAAGCCTCGGGCGCGATCACGGTCGTCGACAACACCTTCGCGAGCCCTTATTTACAGCAACCGTTGGCGCTGGGTGCGGATATCGTGCTGCACAGCACGACGAAATACATCGGGGGCCATTCCGATGTAGTGGGCGGCTTCATCGGCACCAGCAACAGCGGCTACTTGGAAACGATTAAATATCACCAAAACGCCGTCGGCGGCGTGCCGGGTGCCTTTGATTGCTGGCTGACCATGCGCGGTGCGAAGACGCTGGCCGTGCGCATGAAGCAGCACTGCGAAAACGCGCAACGCGTGGCCGACTTTCTGATCGAACACGACGACGTCGAAAAGGTCGTCTACCCCGGCTTAGCGAGCCATCCGCAGCACGAACTAGCAAAACGACAAATGTCGGGATTCGGCGGCATGGTCTCATTCGTCATCAAAGGCGGCGAGCAAGCGGCCCGCGCGATTGCCAATAAGACCAAGCTCTTTTCATTGGCCGAAAGCCTCGGCGGCGTGGAAAGCCTGATCGGTCACCCGGCTACGATGACGCACGCGAGCATTCCTGTCGATGAACGCGAAGCACGCGGCATCACGTGGGGGCTGTTGCGCTTGAGCGTGGGTATCGAAGACGCGGATGATCTGGTGGCGGACTTGAAGCAGGCCTTTGCGGCGGCACGACAAGAGGCGGTGCCGGCGTAATACTTTCTCATGGAATCGGCTCACGGGTTCGCCTGATCTGCTGGCATAAAAAATTGTACATACGGAGTGCCCTTCAGCGGATTCGCTTCGGGGGTGTCGCGATGACGGACGCGCATCTCGTGATAATTGATACTGGTTGGTTCCCGCTTCGATGCACCGGCAGCAAGCTGGCCCGTGGTAACCGGCGTAGGTTTTGTTGGCTGGAAGAATTGCGGGCGGGGCAATAGGATGAAGGACCTACTCGACAGATCCAATCATCTTACCTGTGTGACCGCCTAAGGGTCTGCCGCGCGGCGCATTTGCAACATGCGCCGTATATGTTCGGCGCGACCGACCATGCCCGCTCGTTGATAAAGGGTGGCAGCCTGTTGAAGCAGCCACGTTACACGAGGATGGTTACCGCCCAACCGTGTTTGCAGGCGTTCTAAGGCGCGGTCAAATGGCGCTGTGTTTAAGTTACGCGATTCGTTCAAAGACGCCACCAAATTTATTACCAAGTTTGCTTCTGCCAGCCGCCAATGGCCTGAAGCCAAGGCATGCTGGTAGATTTCATGAGCGGCAGTCGCATGGTGGTTGGCCGCAATTAGGTCACTTTCAATCAACGCAACGCGTGCGCGTTCGAAGGCAAGCTCTCCGAAGATCGGATGATCGGATTGCAGCAAGGGCTCTAGCAAGCCTTCCGCGATCGCCAGCGATTCTGTCGCTGAAACGGGCTGATTGGCAATCGTCAGGATGTGGGCGCGCGATATGTAAGCGCGGCCCAACGGATACTCCTGCCCCGTGCCTTCGAGACGCAACTGTCTGGCAATGCTGTCTTCGATCAACACTTGCGCCGACGCATGATTTCCCTGATAGAGATCGCAAAGCGCCAATCCGCGTAGCGCGCGACCTGCATACGCCCTACCGATCTTGGGATACGTTTTTTCGATCTGTTGCTGCGCTTGCGCAAATGCCCTAGATGCCTCGACAACGCGACCGGCATCAATCAACGCCCACCCCAAATTGCATGACAGCCAACACGCGCGTTTGGGGTCAACGTCGACATTTTCATAAATCGCGCTGGCTTGTTGTAACCACTGGATTGCTTCTTCTGTCCGTCCACCGTATTCGCGCGCCAGTTCGCCCAGCTCCTTCATGGACTCGGCCGTCATCGGATGGTCCTCACCCAATCTATCTCGACGCAATCGATAGGCCTGTCGCAAATGTGCTTCGGCATCGTCAAAACGTCCGTGGCGACGTAGCACAAAGCCCAAGAGCGCATGGGCGTCAGCCTGTAGATCCGGGTGCGGCGCGAGATCGTTCGGAATACGGTTCGCGGTATAGGCCACCGCGTCGAGAAAGCTCATCGACGCCCCGCCGATCTCCGGATCGGCACCGAACACGGTAGCCTCCAGAAATTGCGTCATCGCGCGAGCCCGGGCGGCGTCGCTAATGGCCTCCTCGCGGGCATGTTTGGCATCGTTTAGCGCGAGCGATGTAACGACAAGAGCCGCGATGATTGCAAGACTCGCGGCCAATACACTAACAGTCGCGACGCGATGTCGCTGGGCGAAACGCAGCGCAACGTACCATCCATTGCGACTGCGCGCTTCGACCGGTAGGCCATCCTGCCAGCGGCTGAAGTCGTCGCGCATAGCGCTAATGGAGGCATACCGTCGCTTTGGGTCCGCGCTCAGCGCTTTCATAACAACAGTCTCCAGATCGATCGGCAAGGACGGATTTTGCACGCACAAGCGAATCGGATCGTCGCGCTCTATTGTCAGAATCGCGTGTGACAAAGATTGACCGCGAATGTCGTATGGTAATTTGGCGCAAAGTGTTTCGTAGGCGAGCACACCCAAGCCATACACATCGGTGCGCGTGTCGATATCCCTACTGCGTCCGGCGAGTTGTTCGGGACTCATATAGGCCAGCGTTCCCAAGAGCGCTTGGGTCGCACCATTGCTGTCTGTCGTAAGCGTGAGGTCGACATCCTGTGCAACCACCTTGGCGATTCCGAAATCGACTAAAATAGCGCGGCCTTCCCGATCAACGAGCACATTACTGGGCTTGAGATCTCGATGAATGATGCCGCGTTGATGGGCATGTTCGACGGCGTCGCAGATTTGCATCAGCAACGCTACTCGATCGTGCACGGTAAGCGCTTGTTTCGTCAGATGTTCGCTCAACGTTATTCCTTCGACGTACTCCATAACGAAATACGGACGAGGGTTTACGCCATGAACGGCGTCAGTGATGCCTGAGGCAAACACCCGCGCAATACCTGGATGAGAAAGTTGCGCAAGAAGTTCTGCTTCGCGCTCAAACCGCATTAGCGCCGCCCCATCATGCGTGCCGTGATGCAACACCTTTATCGCGACATCGCGCGACGGGTTTGATTGCCGCGCAAGATATACGACGCCCATGCCGCCGCGACCAATGACCTTCTCAATCTTGTAACCCGCAATCTCCTGAGGAATCGTCTCGGAAACAACCCGGCTCAGTTCACGTGCAGCGCGTGGCGCGAGCGGTTCATCCGAATCATGGGCGAACAAGCGATCGACGTATTCGCGTAGTACCCTATCTGCAGCGCAGTACTGGTCGAGAAACTGGGACCGCTCTGAGGCATCCATCTCCGATGCAGCGCCGAATATCTCGGAAGCGCGTTCATGAAGAGTGCGTTCATTCATGCGCCGGGCTCCTCAAGACGGGCACGCAGCCATGCGCGCGCGACGCGCCAATCCAGTTGCGCGGTGCGCTCTGAGAGCTCAAGCGTGCGTGCGGCATCTTGCACACTGAGCCCGGCGAAAAATCTCAATTCGACCAGCTGAGCCTGACGTGGGCTCACTTCACCAAGCGCTACGAGTGCATCATCCAGATCGAGTAACGCGGAAGCGTCCATAAGCGATCCGTCTGAAAAAGTCTCAAGCATAACTTGTTGGCGGTCGCCGCCGCGCTTGGCAGCGGCCTTGCGCCGTGCGTAATCCACAGCGATATGGCGCATCGCTTTGGCTGCGACGGCATAAAACTGCCCCCGGCTGCCCCAGCCCTCTGAGGGATGGGCAAACAACTTAAGGTAGGCCTCGTTAACGAGGACGGTTGCGTGAAGGGTGCCCCCTGCCTGCTCATTGCGCAATTGGGCGTTGGCCAGATACTGCAGATGTGGTTCGACCACACGCAGGGCCTCCTCGCGCGCTTCATCGTCGCCGCCAGCCGCACGCGCGAGCAGGCCGGTTAACGCGTGGATGGGATCGGTGTTTTGCATCGCAATTGATTATATCACAAGCGGTTATGTAAATGACTCATTCCGCTGCCGGATTGATTCTGGCGGACCAATCCTGAAATATAACGTTTTTTTGCGCCCTTGATCATCGGTTTGCGTCCCTAGTCATAGAGGGTACCGCGTCAATCTACGCCATTTGCGTTTGAGCGGTGAAATATAAGTAACCTGCCCCGATAAAAGAGGAATCACTGGCGTGAATCAACATTACTTTCCCAAAATGAAATCTGTCCATGTTGTGATGCTAATGGGTGTCTTGACCGTCTGTATGGGACAAGGCGGCGCTGATTGCGATTGCGACATCGTTGAGCTCATCAACAATGGGGTTAGTCCCGACCAGTTAGGCGACCAGGGCGCGTGCTGCACTGACGCAATGGACTGTAGAGAAAATACATTCAGGGTGGATTGCGCCGGTGATAATCAACGGTTCTTTCAAGATAGAAATTGTGGAGAGGTTGATTGCGAGACAGGTCTGAGAGTGGGTGCGTGTTGTCTCGATGATGGCAGTTGTGTGCTGCTAATATCGAACATCAACTGCGACGGAGAATTCTTAGGCCAGGGATCGGCTTGTACGGATTGTGGCGAGGGAACGACCGACGTCACCGAGCAGGCGTGTTGTTTACCCAACGGTGCATGCGAGTTGGCCACGGAAACGGATTGCGCGGCGCGCGATGGCACAGCGCAAGGCCCTGCGGTGGACTGCGACAGTGCCGACTGCAGTGAGAACCTGTCCGACGAGTTTGGTTGTTGTCTCTCCGATGGTATCACTTGCGAGAATCAGACGATGGAGGACTGTATGTCCGTTGGCGGCTTTCCCTCGACCCAACGGTGCATCGACATTCTCGATTGCGGCGTATTTATTAATGGTGCTTGCTGCATCGGCACCAATTGCCAGATTCGGTCGAAATCCACCTGCGACGCCCTGAGCGGCAGTTTCCAAGGGGGTGACAGTGCGTGCGATCCGAGTCCTTGCTCCTAAGTCAAAACCCTGTCGATGTAAGACCTGCTAAGAGAACAGGTCAACTAAAACAACGGCGTTGCCATAATCGGGCATGGCAACGCCCTTCTCATGTAATCTCTATGACTTATTGTTCAACCAACGGTACGAACTATGGTTTTCTGGGCCTTTATGCCGCTTAGCGCACCGTATTTCCTAACGACATTCCGCCGCCCAACGTACCCTAACAAAACACGGCCCCCAAAATGCATGGTCTTCGTGGGTGTGGATCATCGTCCATGAAAAATCCAACGGAACGATGGCAAACTCCAGGCTCGCAAAGGTACAGAGGTCAGGCACGGTTCGTTCTTTTTCGCTGCGAATGGAGAACCCTTGGGTAAACGAACTGAGGCGGCCTGCACCTGGAGGCCTTGCTGGGCCTTCGGGTAATGCGACGATATGCAAGCTTACGGCCATCTGGTCGGCATAAGTAATTTCGGCCTTGGCCCCATGAAGTTGTCGGCTCTTGTTTTGCCAGCAATGACCGTATACGTCCGCCCAACGAGCCGTCATCTGTCGGTTCTTCTCGAACGAAAACGGGGCAATCTGGTAGCCTAACTGAATGAGGTGTGTGTGGATCTTGTCTGTGACGGTGGATCAAGCTCCGTGGTTAGCGCCTTTTCTGATACTCAAATGTCGTTCCATATTACCTTAAGAGAAATATAATCAATAGGTCTGTGCGAAACGATAGAGTGAACCCCACCACCCCCTACCATCATCATGTCGGCCTCAACCGATTATACCGCTACGCCCTCGGCCGTACCGATCGCGTTCTGCGGCAGAACGTCGGAACAAGATCGCAAAGTACTTCTGCGCCCGTTTTGGGTACATGGTATATTTGTGTATTTGCTCGCGGGCGTGCTTTGGTTAAGTAGTTTCGGTGTATTGAGCACGCTGCAGCTCATAGGCCATCGTGTATTTTTTGGCTTGATAATTGTATTCATGGTTGGCTTGGCATGGCGCCACGTTGTGCGAATGAAGCGTCGCAAACGTTTGGAAGAATTGCGGCTTCCGGAGACTGATGTCGACGCAACCCGATTTACCGTTATTGGTGATCCACGCGTATGGGAGTGGCCGTCGGAAATCGCTGTCACGCCATTCGAGACACGCGAGTTTCCCGCGCTAGCATCGCGGATTCTCAAGAAGCATCCATTTCTCTTTCCGGCGATTCCGTTTTATTCGATGCTCTGCTTGGAGGAATTGATGGATGGAAGCATCATGACTTGGTTCGTTGTCGCAATCATGACGCATCTTATTGTGACGAAATTCCTTGATCCCACGCGCTACGAGATTATCCCCGGTAGGCTCAACATTCGCAGCGCCACGCATTTTGGGAAGAAGGACAAAATCGACGAATCGATTGACATCTCTGGCTGGACCTGCGTTGCTGACTTCGACGACGGGATTGTCTACCTCGTGCGTGACGATGAGACCAAGACAATTCCGCTCCTTGGGATCAAGGAAAAGCAGGCGTTCGTTTATTATCTGATGCTCGCCAGTCGGCTGCGGAGTGACTGACATTGCGGAACGCGGGTCCCCGCATACGCGAGGATGTTTCAACGTATTGAAGAACATCCGCACTAGCAGGTGGTGGCGTCAGCTTTTGGAGATTGGCGATCCGTCCGACTTCCAATAAGCTAAATCGGATGGGTGTTTGCCAAGCCTGCGACAAGTCGATTCCCGCCGATGCCCGGTCGTGCCCATATTGTGGCAACGCCTTGACAGGAGACGCGACCGGCGATGATCAACGCACGTCCCATTTGGACGATGCCAATTTGGGAAAAACTGTAGATTCGGCCACCGACGCCACCGTGACAACGCCCGGGCCGAGCGCCGATACCCCAACGCTAAGACACTGTGAACCTGATTTATCCATCTCTGATGTGCATGGTCGCTTCCTGCCCGGTACGGCACTGACCGAGCGCTATCGCATTGTTGGGCTACTCGGCAAAGGCGGCATGGGTGAGGTCTATCGGGCAGACGATCTTGAGCTAAACCAATCGGTCGCGCTTAAATTTCTGCCCGCTCACTTCACTCAAGACACTGCAAGGTTGCAACGCTTTCGCGGCGAAGTGCGGATGGCGCGGCAGGTGTCGCATCCCAACGTCTGTCGTGTGTATGACATCGCCACCTATGGTGACGATGTGTTTCTGTCGATGGAGTACATCGACGGAGAAGACTTATCTTCGGTACTGCGGCGCATGGGGCGGCCGTCGGAAGAAAAGGCTATCGAATGGGCGCGGCAGATATGTTTGGGGCTGGGGGCGGCGCATGAGAACCGCGTGTTGCATCGGGATTTGAAGCCTGCCAACGTCATGATCGATGGCCGCGGTCGAGCGCGGTTGACTGACTTTGGCTTGGCGGGTGTGGAAGAAGAATTCACCGGGCGCAAGGATCATGCGGGTACGCCTGCCTACATGGCACCGGAACAATTGGTCGATGGTGAAACGACGATCAAGAGCGATATCTATTCGCTGGGTTTGTTGCTGTACGAACTCTTCACCGGAAAGCGAATGTTTGAGGCCGAGTCGCTGGATGAACTCATGCGCTTGCGGCGCTCGGACACAATCACCACCCCGACCAGCGTGAGCGGCCAGATCGATCCGGCAATCGAGCGGGCGATTCTGCGCTGTTTGGAACGGGACCCAAGTCGACGCCCGACTTCGACGTATGAAGTGCTCGCCGCCCTACCCGGTGGCGACCCTTTACAAGCGGCGCTGGCGGCAGGCGAAACGCCGTCGCCGCAGATGGTGGCCAACTCCGGAAAAGAGGGTTCTCTGCGGCCCGTGCACGCGCTGAGTTGTTTACTCGTTTTTCTTGTCCTTGCGATTGCAAGTGTGCCATTGACTACCCTAATTTGGCACGAGGTGCCGCTCGAAAAACCGCCCGCCGTACTGGCGGAGAAAGCGCGCACGCTGGTCGCTTCGCTAGGGTATCACGAGTTTGCTCTTGAAGAAGCATTTGGCTTCACGCAATCGGAGTCTAAGTTCAGCGCGCCCAACACAAAAGTAAGATTCAGCGATTTAGAAATCACTCAGTTGCGCGAGCATCGACCGCCCGCGATCCATTTTTGGTTTCGCAACAGCCCCGACATGATCGTACCGCTGTCTACCAAAGCACGAATCACGGTACACGACCCGCCGATGACCGTACCCGGCATGGTTACGGTGCTGCTCGACCCACGTGGCAGGCTCGACAAACTCACTGCCGTTCCGCCACAACATGACGACACCGCAACAACAACAACAACAACAACAACAATCAAACAGGATACGAATTGGACAACTTTGTTCGAAGCAGCCGGCCTTGACATTACCAACTTTGAAGTCGCAGCTTCCGAATGGACTCCGCCGGCCTTTGCCGACGAACGCCGCGCATGGGTCGGTTCTTATCCCGATTTTCCCGGGACGAAAATACGAATTGAAGCCGCCGCCTATCGGGGGACGCCAACATTCTTCCATGTCATGGACGCCACGGCAAAAAACACCGTAGCAAGTTCCGCAGGAATGCCAACGGGGTTTGGCATCCAAATCATCATGCCGGCATTTATCATCTTAGTGGTGACAACCGGCGTCTGGATGGCAAGGCGCAATATTCGACTGCAGCGGGTTGACCGAACCGGCGCCAATCGCTTTGCGATTGTATTACTTGCCGCCGGCTGCGTGGCGTTTATTCTCACGACAGACCATTCGACAAGTATGGCCGTTGAGGTTGAGAAGATGATGGTAAATGTCGCCTTGGCGATGTTTGCCGCTGGTGTTATGTGGCTGTTTTATCTCGCGCTGGAACCGTACGTCAGACGGCGCTGGCCGGAGACGCTTATCACCTGGACGCGCATCTTTTCCGGTAAGGTTCGCGATCCACGAGTCGGTCGCGACATTTTGATTGGCGGAATCATCGGCTTGCTTCAGCACTTCATCTTCGAAGGCAAGTTGATCGCGGAAGCACACTTTTTCGGTATCCCCATTCCGTTCAATCACTTTCGGTCATACCACACGTTTCTCGGCGGTCGATTCTTGATCGGCGAGTTCTTTATGCCATATGTGGTAACGCTACCGATTGTGGTATTGATGGCGCTATTTGTTTTTCGGTTGATTCTCAGACGCGACTGGGCGGCGGCGGCGTTTTTTGTCGCGCTTACTTGTTTGCCGGAATTTCTGTCTGACTGGTCCGAGCACGGGCCTGTGGTCGGCCTACTGCAGCTTGCCGCGTCGATAACCGATAGGTTGCTCTTTATCTTCTTGATGTTTCGCTTTGGTCTCTTCGCCGCTGTTGCTGCTGTTTTTATTCATGAAATCTATCACCGCTTTCCTATTACACTCGATCCCGGCGACTGGTATTTCAACATCGGATTGGTGCCGTTGATGGTCGTCGCGGGCCTGGGAATTTACGGATTCTTCACATCGCTGGGTGGCCAATCATTGGTGAAGGATGGGGTACTGGATGGGTGATAATTGGACCTGTTTGAATTGTTCACCCTCCCAGAAAGTCATCAAATTAGCGAGCAAATTGTTTGTTTCGCATGAGCGAATCAACCCGTGTGTGGTGGTTACAGCAGACGGTGAAGGAATCGGGAAGTTGATTCACCTATCCTGCTATAACGTTCAGTGTTGTCGTTAAACGACGCTATTACAAATATGTACTGTTCGTTCTCGCCCGAATAGAAAACTGCACGCGAACGCTTAGGCGTCCGCGTGCGGTTATAATCAACTTTGAAAGAAATCTGAGATTGCCCAACGGTAGTTATTCTTCAAACAAAAACAAACGTTCCGGTGTTTGCAGTTCATCGGCCTCATTCACACGATCGGCCTGAATCATGCCGCTAGCAAGTTGGCTGACGTTGTCGATCGTATAGATCAGGTTGCGGCTACGGTCTGCGGCGTACATGCGATCGTTGGCATCGATGACGGCCGAGTCGATGCGCACCGCATCCTGAATCGTCAGTTCGAGATCGGGTGCGGGGCTGCCGTCCACGGTGGACGCGTCGTTCCAAATTCGTACCGAGTCGTCCTCGTTAGCGACAATCAACCGTCCCATCGAATCGATGGAGATGCCTGGTTCATCCACCAATGGGCTGGTGAAAAGCCGGTCGGCGGTGAAGTCGTTGGTGTCCAAGGTTGATGCATTTTCGAAGATAAACACACTTTCACGGCTGACAACGTACAGTGCGCCGCCAAAGAAACGCATCTGTTCGGCATCGAATGAGTTGTCATTGGTGCCAATGGTTCGGCTGGGTTGCACATCACCGTCGAACGCCAACTGGGATACGTTATCGAATACGAGAATTTCGTTGCTGTTGGTGTTCTCGCTGACGAAGAGCACGTCGTTGTCCGCGTCATAAGCGACGTCCACCGGCGTGCTGATGCCCGAGTCGGTGCCTTCGACTATGCGGTCGGCCTCTCTCGGACCGGCGGCGGTGAAGGCGTTTTCGAAAATGGAAATCCCCGCCCCGTTGGCGACGAACATGATGCCCTCGGGCGTGACGATGGCGTCTAGCGGGCTAACGATCTGACCGCCAACGCCCAGTTCGAGCTCGGTCGTGGGCATGACGCCGGAACCGTTGAGGACGCTCGGGTTAGCGAAGGTGAGCAAGCTGGTATTTGGCGAGACAACGAAGAGCGTGCGCGGGTTGGTGGAGCCGTTGCCACCTCCGCCGCCACCACCACCACCACCACCACCACCCATGGGCATATCCATCGGGCAATCAGCGCCGGTAAGCACCGTGATACAAATGGCGGAAGCAATGAAACACGACACACGCAACAATGAAAGTTTGGACATCATATTCTCCGGGTTGACTATAACCACACATGCATTACGAGCTGCCGAAGCAGGCCTGTTCACTTCTTCAATGGTCCGTGCTTCGCCCCAGCACTAGCGGAACCGTATTCCCGACGTGAGCGGATGGCAACAGTGTCGCAGCCAGCACGTCCTTAACCGACCGCTTCGGATTAGACGGATGACGTTGAATGGTGGCTACTCAAAAAATGAGACGCTACTTGAGAGGTGGCGCGTGCATCCCGCATGCCGCAGCGATCGATTGATGGCACGCACAGCGTACCCTACAACAGCACGAGACGCGTTACGCCAACGGGGATAGCCGAAATCGCACTGAATGTCGGGGCGCTATTGCCCAAAACTGCCGTGGCGTAAGAAATGATCCACGTGCCCCGCCACATCTTCGCGCATCACAATGAAGGTATGAATCCCTGGCACCACCATGTGATCGGCTTCACCTTCAAGATGGGTGTCGTCCAGTTCAACCCTGCCATCATCGGCGGCGGCGATGATACCGATGTCGATACCTTGCGGTACCGGCAATTGGTTGACGAAGCTGTTCTGATCGTCGGATAGCTCTTGCAAAGGCTTTACCACATCACCCAGCAGCGGCGTCCAGAATGCGGCATCGGCTGAACCCTTATTGGGCGGAGCCAGCATCACGATGCGCCCCGGTTTGCTGGGCGGCTCCTTTACCAGCGCCGCTCGGATGATGATATTGCCGAGGCTGTGCCCAACGTAGTGAATCGTCTGGACGCTATCGTCTGCTTCCAGTTGATCGATGAATTTAGTGAGCGCGGCGGCATGGCCGTCGATGGTGTCGCCGAAACTGCCGTAGCCAAAGTTTTCCACACGGTAGCCCTCATCGGCGAGACGCCCCGCAAGAATCGACATCGACGCCGAGGTACGGGCCAAACCGTGCAGCAACACGACGACTTCCTTGCCGTCGCCGCCATTGGGGGCGGCGGTAGCCGGTCGGAATTGGATTGCGAACATTGCCGCCCCGACTGCGA
>JGI12316J14372_10004402_pt1 | contig 12043 bp, 17 predicted proteins | sample MarCyaLeptolynsp_FD_14372 | JGI IMG/M metagenome (IMG submission 14372) | reverse complement strand
TTCACTGGTTTCTTCAAATATGTTTGATTGAGGTTGAATAACAATTTTAATGCGGTCTTTTTTAGTGCCGGTATCGATCAGGCCTTCTTCGGTCAAGTACAGGATGTAATCACTTCTGATGACATTGCCTACTTGGGTAATTTTGCCTTTTCTGAATAGCTCGATTTTCTTTTCTGCACTGTTATGAATCATTTCTTCGGATTCTGCATACACAATGTCGCCATCATCTGTTGTTTCCTGGTAGGTGGCAAGATTGCCCACAGAGATCATTTTCGTCACTTGCCCATCTTTGGTATAAACCGTAATGATGTCACCGGTTAGGATTGTCGTGCCTTGCACCATCTCTACATCGCCGCGATAAATACTTACACCAGTTTTATCGTTTAGTTCAGCAGTATCAGCAGTGATATGAATCGGCTTTTCGCTATCGTCTGAGCGTGCGTGCACATTGCTGAATGTATTCAAGCCAACCAAGAGTGCAAACAACAAAAGTGTTTTACTATTCATAAATACCACGTACTTTGTTTAAAAATTTTATTTGTTTGGTGTGCGGATTGAATTCTAAACCAGTCCCTTGCATATTACCTTTTCCGTGAAGAATGGTAGCCGGTAAATCAGTTTTGGCAGTCTGGGTACGATTATCGAGTGTCAGTTGCTCAGTCGTCATAATGATATTATTTTTATTTTCACCAGGCATTGTAACCCTAACGTTATCTTGCAACGATGTCAGATGCTCATTATGAAAAATTTGTGCATGATTTGAAGTAATTTCAATAGGAGGCTCTTGCTCACGGTACATGATGATTTTTGGATCATCCATTAAGGATTTTTGTTCCTCAGTCAGCATGCGGGTGGATGGTGAATAGATGATTGACTGAGCTTCGCCATGAGTGTTTGTGTTAGTTAAAGAAAAGTTTTTAAATTGATGTGAATAGTAAAGTTGTTGCGGATTGCTGAGTAACTGCTTGGTGTATTCCTTTTCCACAGAAAGTAAATAACGACCGATTATCGTAATCGTTAAACTAAACAATAACAGTATTAATAGTGGTTTAATCATTGCACATTATGATTGAGCGCTTTTTCTAATAGACCTTTAGCATCCATAATCAGTTCACATACTTCCCTTACTGCGCCATGACCACCGCGTGCGGCAGTGGTATGGCTTGCATGGCTAATCACCCAAGGATGTGCATCTGCTACCGCAAATGATAAGCCCGCCATCTGCATGGCCGGCACATCTATAATGTCGTCGCCAACAAAAGCGACTTGTTGGCTTTGTAAAGCTGAATTATTAATTAATTCCGTCAGTGCAATGCGTTTATCAATATGTCCCTGCATAATAGTGGGGACACCTAATTCCTGCATGCGTACATTAACGGCTTTGGACTCGCGTCCTGATATCACGGCGACATCGACACCATAATGCATAAGCATGCGCACACCGTGACCATCGCGTACATTAAAAGACTTGGTTTCTTCGCCAAAGTGATTAATTGAAATAGTGCCATCAGTGAACACGCCGTCGACATCAAATACAACTAATTGAATATCGCGGGCTAATTTATTAAGAGATTTGATATCCATGTGCTGATATTTATTTAAATCACGCCTGCATTCAACAGGTCGTGCATATTTAGTGCGCCAATTAGCTTATTGTCTTTATCCGCGACCGGAATAGAGTTAATGCGTAATGTTTGCATAACTTCTAGTATTTCTGCTGCAAGTTGCTCCTCGCTGGCTGTGTGGCAGTCATGTGTCATGACATCTTTGATCATTGTTTTGTGTAGATCAATGTCTTCATCTAATACACGGCGCAAATCTCCATCGGTAAATATACCTAGAATTTGATGACTTGCATCGATTACTACCGTCATGCCTAGGCCTTTGCTAGTCATTTCCAGTAAACCTTGTTTGAGACTCATATTCTCTGCGACCTGAGGTATTTCTTCGCCTTGATGCATAATGTCGGCGACTTTAACTAAAAGACGTTTGCCCAGGCGTCCGGCAGGGTGGGAGCGGGCAAAATCACTTTCATTAAAGCCTCTCGCATCGAGTAAGGCGATGGCTAATGCATCTCCCATGGCAAGCATCGCGGTAGTACTTGTAGTTGGTGCTAAACCCAAAGGACAAGCTTCATTAGTCACAGAAACGTCCAGAGTAATATCAGCATTAGTGGCTAAACTAGATTGCTTGTTTCCGGTGAGTGCAATTAATCGAATACCCAGTCTTTTAAGTGGCGGTAGTAAAGAGACTAATTCATCTGATTGACCTGAGTTGGATAACAAGATGGCGACATCTTGTTTGTCTATCATACCCATATCGCCATGCGCGGCTTCAGCAGCGCTGATGAAAAAAGCCGGACTGCCAGTGCTTGCAAGTGTTGCCGCAATCTTGCGCCCTATGTGTCCCGACTTGCCGATTCCAAGCACAACAATACGGCCTGAAGTCGTTAATAGATACTCACAGGCAGTAACAAAATCCTCGTCGATGCGGCTGGATAAATCCAGCACAGCATGGGCTTCTTCTTTGATAACTGCCTGTGCTAGCTGAATTATTTTTTGCTTATCTAATGTCTTCATTGTGGTCATGCAACATTTTGCACATATAATGTTACTTGGAAACCAACAAAACACATAAGTAGTACTAAACCAGATAGCCGATGCATGCCATTTCCTTTATGTGTGAAATAAGCTAATGCAAGTAATAATAATGTTAGCCCAACCATAATGGGCAAGTCGCGTGTGAGCACTTCGTTTGGAATACTGTAAGTATGTATTAATCCGGGTACGCCAATCACACCCAGGGTATTAAATATGTTTGAGCCAACGACATTGCCAATTGCCAGATCGGTATGATGTTTCAAAGCCCCAGTAACTGAAGCGGCTAATTCAGGAAGACTTGTTCCAATGGCAACAATAGTTAAGCCAATCACTAAATCGGAAATTCCAAAAAACTGCGCAAGTTTTACACTGGAGTCAACTAGAATATTTGAACTAATAAGTAATAATACTAGCCCTATTACGGTCCAAACGATTGACATCGCAAGGCTACAGTATTGTTCACATTCTTGTTCTTCCTGGTTGCTGGAGTGAGTTGCTAAGTAGGTAATCACAATTATTAAGGTTGCTATAAGTATCAGTGCATCCATTAGAGACAGTTGCAAATCTTTAAGCAGCAACAGTGTAATTCCTGTCGCGATGAATAATGCAGGAAATTCGCGTAGCAACGTCTGACGAGCAACAAGAATAGGTGTGAGTAAGGCAGTCACACCAAGAATGAGAGTGATATTTGTGATGTTTGATCCAATGGCGTTACCAATAGCCAGGCCGCTGTTACCTTGCCAGGCGGATACGCCTGAAATTAACAGCTCGGGCGCTGAAGTACCAAAACCAATAACCACTACGCCAATAACAATAGGAGAAATATTAAAGTTGTGAGCGAGGCCGACTGCTCCTATGACAAAGCGATCAGCACTCCAAATTAATAATGCGAATCCAAATAGGAGTCCAACAATAATCGTAGTCATAGGGTATTTCTTTGAGAAAGAAGCGATTATACATGTTTTGATTTTGCCTATATGGACAATCCAGGGACAGCCGACCACATTATGATGAATAAATAGTCATATTCACTAATACTTATAGACCACGTATGATTGCGGTTTGAAAAATTTGCCATGACTGACACCGATATACATATTAGTTCCGAACCCCTTGTAGAAATTCGCGATCTGTATTTCTCACGCGGTGAGCGACCCATCTTTAAAGGACTCAGCTTAGATATTCGTCGCGGCCAAGTGACTGGTTTCATGGGTCCCAGTGGCACAGGCAAAACGACGTTGCTGAAATTAATTGGTGGTCAACTCAAACCATCCGATGGCAAGGTCTATATTCAAGGACAAGATGTTAATGCGATAAGTCGCGCTTCTCTATTTGAGTTAAGGAAGCGCATGGGTATGCTTTTTCAAAGTGGCGCACTTTTAACCGACTTAAACGTGTTCGAGAACGTAGCTTTTCCATTGCGTGAGCACACTAAATTACCTGAACAAATCCTGCGTGATCTGGTATTAATGAAACTGGAAGCCGTGGGCTTGCGCGGTGCGAGAAAACTTATGCCAAGTCAATTGTCTGGAGGCATGGCGCGCAGAGTGGCACTGGCCAGAGCCATTGTTCTAGACCCTATGATGATAATGTACGATGAGCCGTTTACTGGTTTAGATCCGATTACTAAGGGTACTATCGTGACGCTCATTAAACAGCTCAATAATGTACTGGGGCTGACCAGTGTGATTGTGTCTCACGATGTGGAAGAAACATTATCTATTGCAGATTATATTTATGTTATTTCAGATGGTGAAATTGTCGAATCAGGAACGCCTGCCAGTTTGCGTAAGAGCAGTTCCGAATGGGTACAACAGTTCTTAAATGGTTATCCGGATGGGCCAGCACCTTTTCATTATCCTGCGCCTGAATACATTCAAGATTTGCTGGCAGGGCGTTAACTATGTTTGATTGGCTACAAAACGTCGGCAAAAAGTCTTTACGTGGATTTGAATCCATGGGCCGAGCCGCTATGTTCTTTGTTGCGGTAGTGCGTGGTACAGGTATTGCGCTGATTCGATTCCGGCTGACTTTGCGTGAAATATACTCAGTTGGCGTTTTATCAATAGTTATTATTGCAGTTTCAGGCCTGTTTGTAGGCATGGTATTGGGTCTTCAGGGTTATGTAAATTTTGCCAAATTCAATGCTGAAGAGTCGTTGGGTATTTTCGTTGCCTTGTCCCTGGTGCGCGAATTAGGTCCGGTTGTTACTGGCTTGCTGTATGCGGGTCGAGCCGGCTCAGCTTTGACTGCCGAGATTGGTCTTATGAAGACGACAGAACAATTGGCCTCTATGGAAATGATGGCAGTAGATCCGATTCGCAGGATTATTGCACCGAGGTTCCTGGCGGGGATCATTTCTATGCCATTACTGGCCGCGATATTCAGTGCGGTGGGAATTTTTGGAGGGTATTTTGTAGGCGTTGGCTTATTAGGTGTGGATTCCGGCTCTTACTGGTCACAAATGCAAGCCAATGTCGATTTTTCAGGAGACATTGTGAATGGAGTAATAAAAAGTATAGTGTTTGGTATTGCATGCAATTGGATCGCACTGTATCAAGGTTATGATGCGATACCGACAGCGGAAGGTGTCAGCCGCGCAACTACAAAAACGGTAGTTCGTTCGGCCCTGGCGGTACTGGGGTTAGACTTTGTATTAACGGCATTGATGTTTGGAGACATCTAAAATTTATCAAGAGAGAAAGTTATGACAACAAGATTCATGGAAATTACAGTAGGGTTGTTTGTAGTCATGGGTGGTGCTGCGCTGTTTGTATTGGCGATGAATGTCAGTAATTTTGGTTCTTTAAGCTCTAAAGAAGGCTATTATCTAACCGCATATTTTGAGAATATTGGCGGTTTAAAAGTAAGGTCCGCGATTACTGTGTCAGGGGTTCGAGTGGGACAAGTGAGCGATATTGTCTTCGATCAAGAGCGCTTGCAGGCTAAAGTGACTATAAAAGTAGATAAGGATCATGATTACTTCACTCTAGACACTTCGGCGAGTATTTATACCGCAGGTTTATTGGGGGAACAGTACATTGCATTGGAACCTGGCGCTGAAGATGACACTCTAACGGACGGTGACGAAATAGAATTCACTCAGTCAGCAGTTGTATTGGAAGAAATTATTAGTAAATTTATTTCAAATGCAAGCACCAGTTAAATCTATAGGGAATGATCATGAATAAACTAATCACAATATTAATAATAACGCTATATGGCTTTACTCCGTGGGTCAGTGCTGATGAAAGAACACCTGAGCAAATTGTTGAGCAGACATCTGCTGAACTGCTGACGGTAATTAATGAGCAGTCAGACAGAATTAAAAATGAAGAGCAAGTGAAGAACAGAGAAGTCAGTTCATTGGTGAATTTAAATCAATGCTAATTCGTACTTATGCAAAATCAGTTGCTGATTATGGCCATGCCAAAGTAAAAGTATTTCCTCCCCAAGGCGAGCAAAAAGGTAAACGCCACCGGGTAAAATCACATCTGGATTTAGGTTCTGGCACACCTTTGCAAGTTGACTACGTTTTTAGAAGAAAAGATGGTGACTGGAAAGTGTTTGATTTAGTCGTTGATGGTTTAAGTCTAATTAAAAATTTCCGTACCAGCTTTTCCCAGGAAATCAGTGAAACTTCGTTAGATGCACTTATTGAGCGTCTCGCAAATACTAATGCTAAGGCGGCATAAACATTAATTTGTAAAAAATTTTATGGTTGAACTGCAAAGCTTAGGCAACGGCAATTTTCGTATTGGTAGTGATCTAACCATGTCGACCGCCCCTGAATTGTGGGCACAGTCGCGAAAAATATTTCCCCCGATTGAGGCAGAGGCGATTAGTATTGATGTCAGTAATGTTGTACAAGTCGATAGCGGTGGCCTGGCGTTACTGGTTGCCTGGGCACGTTGGGCAAATTTTAGAAATAAGCAATTCAGCCTGCATGGCAGTTCTGACAAACTCACAGTCTTGATCGAGAATAATCAGCTGGAAAAGCTGTTTTATTCATCTTAGGGTAAGATAGCCAGCCAATTAATTTCATTTTTTCTGCGCTATTCTAAACATTCAAATTAGCGCAGTTTCTCGGTTATGTAAGCATGGAAAAATTATTAGTCACAGGTGGCACGCCACTTAAGGGAAAAGTTCGAGCATCAGGCTCTTTTTTTGGCTGCTTCCTTGCTGGCAGACACGCCGATGACCATAGGCAATGTTCCACATTTACTCGATGTGACTACCACCATGGGACTGCTTGGTGAGATGGGGGTGGCGCTAACAGTTGATGAGCGCATGAATATCGAATCTGATGCCAGCACGATTCAGCACTTTAAGGCACCCTATGATTTAGTAAAAACCATGCGTGCTTCAATATTGGTGCTGGGCCCGCTGGTGGCGCGCTTTGGAGAGGCAGAAGTGTCTTTGCCTGGTGGCTGTGCAATTGGCACTCGGCCGGTAGATTTACACATTCAGGGTTTAAGAGCATTAGGTGCCAATATAGATGTAGAGGGCGGTTACATAAAAGCAACCGCTTCTCGACTTAAGGGTGCACGCATTGTATTGGACTGTGTAACTGTCACTGGCACCGAGAATTTGATGATGGCAGCAGCACTCGCAGAAGGAACAACGATTATTGAAAATGCTGCTAGAGAACCCGAGGTGAGTGATTTGGCTCATTGTTTAGTGACCATGGGGCTAAGATTGAAGGCATAGGTACGGATTGTTTAACTATTCATGGTGTTTCACGTTTAGAAGGGTGTAACTATTCAGTACTGCCAGACAGAATAGAAACAGCTACATTTTTGCTTGCTGGGGCTATTTCTAAAGGTTGCGTTAAAGTCACTCATACCGCACCCAGAACATTGGACGCGGTGTTGCAAAAACTTGAAGACTGCGGTGCTTTGATCGATACCGGTGAAGACTGGGTGCAAGTGGATATGAAGGGGAATCAGCCCAAAAGTGTAAATATTAGGACCTCTCCCTATCCTGCATTTCCTACTGATATGCAAGCTCAGTTCACAGCTTTGAATGCTGTTGCAGAAGGGTCAGCCACCATAACGGAGACCGTATTTGAAAATCGGTTCATGCATGTGCAAGAGCTACAGCGCATGGGTGCAAATATTACCGTAGAAGGGAATACTGCAGTTGTGACTGGAATTGACCAACTTACTGCAGCTCCTGTGATGGCAACAGATCTGCGTGCTTCAGCAAGTCTGATCTTGGCAGGAATAGCGGCCCAAGGTGACACTATTGTTGATCGTATTTACCATATTGACCGTGGATATGAATGTATTGAAGAGAAGCTTTCGCAGCTGGGAGCCAATATACAACGATTGCCAAATTAATAAGGCCAAGCAATGGATAACAAAATTACATTAGCCATTTCTAAGGGGCGCATACTAAAAGATACTATCCCTCTGCTAGAGCATATGGGTATGGCGCCACTTGAAAATCTGGATAAGACCAGAAAGTTGTTAATTGATACACAGAACCCGAATGTTCGTGTGGTTGTGATTCGTGCCACAGACGTGCCGACGTATGTGCAATATGGTGCTGCTGATCTGGGCATTGCCGGCAAGGATACCTTGATGGAATCCCAGGGTGAGGGGTTATACGAATTACTGGATTTGGGCATTTGTAAGTGTAAATTGATGGTGGCTGGAAAGCCGGAATTGGCACATGCTGGTAGTCGACTAAAAATCGCGACAAAATATGTTCGTTCTGCGAAACAGTATTTTGCCCAGCAAGGCAAGCAAGTTGAAATAATTAAGCTTTATGGTTCAATGGAATTGGCTCCCATCACTGGGTTAGCTGACCTAATTGTTGACCTTGTTGATACCGGCAATACTTTACGTGCAAATGGATTGCAGCCACTTGAACATATCGCCGACATTAGTTCGCGCCTGGTCGCTAATAAAGCCTCATTGAAAGTTAGATTTGATACACTGCAAGGCATTGTTGAGCAGTTTCAGGATGCTGTTGCAAATAGTTAATTAGGAAAATAAAAAATGAAATACCAAACTGACGATTTACGAATTATAGAAATGAAAGAAGTAAGCCCGCCCACACAAGTGCTTACTGAGTTTCCCGTCACTGAGGATTCCTCTAGTTGTGTATTTCATGCTCGAGAACAAATACAAAAAGTATTGCATGGTGATGATGACCGCTTGATGGTTATTGTTGGTCCGTGTTCTATTCATGATCCGGTTGCAGCACGTGATTATGCCAATCGTTTATTGGAATTAAGAAATGAGTTATCTGATGACTTGCTTATTATTATGCGTGTGTACTTTGAAAAGCCGCGTACCACAGTGGGTTGGAAAGGACTTATTAACGATCCCAATTTAGATGATAGTTTTGAAATTAATAAGGGTTTAAGGCTGGCGCGCGAATTGTTGTTAGACTTAAACAGCATGGGTATTCCTGCTGGGACGGAATATCTGGATTTAATTAGTCCACAGTATGTTGCTGACTTAGTAAGTTGGGGAGCAATTGGTGCCCGTACTACGGAAAGCCAGGTGCATCGCGAATTGTCTTCAGGTTTATCTTGCCCGGTTGGATTTAAGAATGCCACCGATGGTGGTTTGCAGGTGGCTGTTGATGCCATCGGTTCTGCTACCCGTCCGCATCACTTTTTATCTGTGACTAAAGAGGGTAAGTCTGCAATTTTCTCGACCTCAGGGAATCCTGACTGCCATGTTATTTTGCGTGGTGGGAAAGATACTAATTTTGATGCCGCGAGTATTGATGAGGCATGCGCAAGTTTAGAAAAAGCTAAACTTGAACCGCGTGTGATGGTGGACTGTAGCCACGCTAATAGTTTAAAGCAGCATGAAAAGCAAATGGAAGTTGGTGCAGATGTGTGTAAGCAAATGGCCGAGGGTGAAAATAGAATTTTTGGTGTTATGGTTGAAAGTAATATTGTTGCCGGTCGCCAAAACGTTGTTAATGGTAAAGCGGAAACTTATGGTCAAAGTGTCACAGATGCCTGTATCGACTGGGATAGTACAGTTGTATTGTTGAAGCAGTTTGCACAAGCGGTTCAAGACCGACGCAAGGCTAATTGATTGAGTATAAACTTTAATATGCTTTCGATTCAACGCTTTGATATTCAACAAGATGATTTTGATAAAGAATTCTCCGGCTTCTTAACTGCGAACACGGAACATGAATCTGATGTCTCGCAGGTGGTGCGTGATGTTATTAATCAGATTCGTGCCAACGGTGATACTGCGTTAGTAGCATGCATCAGAATTGGAAATCTCATTCGCCGAGTTGCAACAAGCGTTAGAGTCAATTGATGACAAGCAACGTGTTTCATTGCAACAAGCTCACCAGCGCGTAAAAGAATATGCTCAGCGCCAGTGTTTACAATCCTGGGAATATACTGATGAACACGGTTCACGCTTGGGTCAGCGTATCACCCCACTGGATCGTGTGGGCATTTATGTGCCCGGAGGAACCGCGGCATATCCATCATCAGTGCTAATGAATGCTGTGCCTGCAAAAGTTGCAGGTGTGCCCGAAGTAATTATGGTTGCGCCTACACCGGATGGAAATATTAACCCTATGGTACTAGCGGCGGCGGCTGTTGCAGGTGTTGATAGAGTTTTCCGGATTGGTGGCTCCCAGGCCATTGCGGCACTAGCTTATGGAACTGAAACAATACCCGCAGTTGATAAAATTGTCGGCCCAGGAAATATTTATGTCGCCACAGCAAAGCGCATGGTGTTTGGTAAAGTCGGTATCGATATGATAGCGGGACCATCTGAGGTTCTGGTGATTTGTGATGAATCTGCCAACCCGGAATGGATCGCAATGGATTTATTTTCGCAAGCTGAGCATGATGTCCTGGCGCGCACTACACTCATTTCTACGTCCGATGATATGTTGCAAAAAGTGGAGGCGGCAATGAATCAATTACTGCCAACACTTGAACGTTCTAATATTATCGAACAAGCAATTAACTCCTTTGGTAGTTTTATTAAGGTCGACAACCTGGAGCAAGCTGCACAAATTAGTAACCAAGTAGCACCTGAACACCTGGAATTATCCGTTGCTGATCCAGATAAACTCCTCAATCATATCCAACATGCCTGGTGCTGTCTTCATGGGGCACCACACTCCGGAGGTGTTTGGAGATTATTGTGCAGGTCCAAATCATGTGTTGCCAACTAGTGCGACTGCAAGATTTTCATCACCATTAGGCGTGTATGATTTTCAAAAACGCATGACAGTTTTAAACTGCTCTGATCGAGGCGCGCAACAATTAAGTGGTATCGCAAGCACTCTCGCGCATAGTGAAGGGTTGACTGCGCATGCAAGATCTGCAGAATTTCGCGGTAGTAAATAAATGTCTAATCAAGCCTTATCTCGGCTGCGTCCTGAATTAAGTCAGTTACATGCTTATGCAGTGCCTGATTCCACCGGTATGGTGAAGCTGGATGCTATGGAAAATCCATTTGCCTGGCCGGTGGCTATACGTAGCCAGTGGTTAGAACATATTAGTCGAGCGCAAGTAAATCGTTATCCAGAACCAAATCCAGAACAGCTTAAACAAAAACTTAAGCAACAATTTGGGCCTCATGATGAATGCGATTTGCTGTTAGGTAATGGCTCAGATGAATTAATCCAGTTATTAGTATTGGCGATTGCAAAACCAGGGGCAAGCATCCTTACGCTGGGTCCAAGCTTTTCTATGTATGAAATGATTGCACAAATGATTGGGGTTGATTGCCATGTAGTGTCGCTGGATGATAACTATCAGCTTGATATTAAGGCTATGCATGCAGCCATCGAGCAGCATGATCCGTCGTTAGTGTTTATTGCTTACCCTAATAATCCGACTGGTAATTTATGGAAGCGAGCAGATGTGCAGTCAATCGTTTCGCGTAGCCAGGGTTTGGTAGTTATTGATGAGGCATATGGGCCTTTCGCTGCAGATAGTTTTACTAATGATCTAGCAAAGCATGAAAATATGTTGTTGTTGAGAACTGCTTCCAAGCTGGGTTTGGCAGCGGTACGTTTTGGCTGGATGGCAGGTGAGAAGCAATTGATAGCGGAACTAAATAAAATTCGCTTACCTTATAATATTAATCAGCTTACTCAGCTTACAGTAGAATTTGCATTGGATAATTATTCGATATTTGCCGAGCAGGCAGATGCAATACGCTCAATGCGCGGTTCTTTGTTTGCACAATTATCTTCAATTAAAGGTGTAAAGCCATTTGTCAGTGAAGCTAATTTTATTTTATTTAAAGTACTTGATCGCTCTGCAGATGAAGTTTTTAGTAATTTGTTAAAACAAAAAGTATTGATCAAGAATTTAAGTAAGCAACCGGGCCTTGAACAATGCTTACGTGTGACGGTCGGCTCAAAAGAAGAGAATAAAATATTTTGTGATGCTTTAACTAAAGCATTAAGTTCATAAGTAAGTTTAGTGTATT
>JGI12316J14372_10004391_pt1 | contig 12070 bp, 13 predicted proteins | sample MarCyaLeptolynsp_FD_14372 | JGI IMG/M metagenome (IMG submission 14372) | reverse complement strand
TACAAAACTCCTAAGCCGGTATCGCCATACAAGGTGACGCTAATCACAGGGAAACGTGTTTTTAAACGACTAATTTCAGGTGTTTCAGCTTGTGCAGGAAAATCATCAATAGAATCAACCACTGAGCGCACTTCGCGCAGGAAGTCATCAACATCGGTATCAGTTTTTAATTTTATTTCAATCTTGGACAAGCCTTCCGAACTCTCAGAAGTTATTACATCTACGTCGGGCAGGGTTTCAATTTCTTCTTCAATTAAAATTGTTATTTGTTTTTCTACTTCTTCGGGTGGAGCGCCTTCATATTCTGTTACTATTCTAACCAAATCCAAATCAACAATTGGAAACATTTCTTGCGGCATACTTCGCCACGACAATACACCAGCAATAATAATCACTAGCAGCAATAAATTAACAATTAACGAATTACGAATAGAAAACTGAATAATACCCATAATACTTTCTATTCAGTTGTAACCTGTTGTTGGTCAGCCAAAGAATTAACATCGCGCGCGACAATCATTTGCCCAACATCCAACCCGGCTAACACCACCACTTCATTACTGATACGACGACCCAGTTGTATAGGAGTTTTATTAATAATGTTATTGACGATGGTATACACATAAGCATTACCATACTGATTTAACACTGCAGAAATAGGAATTAACACAGATTCAGCTTGCACAGCTAATGGCATATATACCGTTGCCAGCATGCCTGATTGTATATTTTCACTTGATATTCTCACTCTGACTTGATGAGTATTAGTATTAACATCAGGATCAAACTGTAGTGCAACAACGCTACCTAGCAGCTCTATTCCATTGATTTGTACCTCAACCTGTTGGTTTAACTCCAACCCTGTAATCACCTCGCCTCTAACATCCAATTGCACATCAAATTGACTGACATCGGCTAATGTTAATGCAATATCGTTAGCATTAACGTAGTCTCCTTCATCTACAAATATTTCGTTAACAACACCATCAAATGGTGCAGTCAGAGTTGTCCTGTTGAGATTTCGCTTGGCTAAATCATGTTGTGCTTTTTTCATTTGCACACGCGCATTACTAGTCGCTACAGAATATTCAAGACGAGCAACTTCTGCTTGCAAATCAAATACACGTTGTCGAGTACTATCAAGTTGAGATTGAGCGATCAGGTTGCGTGCCACTAAGCTTTGTAAACGTTGCTCTTCTTGTTGCTGCAGCTGTAAATTATTTTGCGCAAGTGTCAGCAGCTCTTTATCCCGGCTGACTCCTTTTCGTTCTATGGTTAATTCTGCTGCCATTTGCTGCAGCTGATCTTGGTAATCAAAGGCGTTAAGTTTTATTAAAACTGAGCTTGTACTAACAACATTGCCAGGCTCTACATTACGCGCGATGACATTGCCTGATACTTCAAAACGTATCTGAGCAGTTTTAATTGGTTGCAATCGACCGATAATGATTTCATGCGGCTGTACGAGACGTTTTTCCACCTCAACTAAAGCCACTTTAACTGGGGCTAAGTGTTCAAGCGTGACTTGAGGCTGAGGCTTAGTCCAGAGCAATAACCAGACAATAATAATGGTTATAATTACTATACTCGAGATTGCAGCAGCAATTGGCAAAACAGCACCTTTCTGCTGTTTATGCTTTATAATCCTATCCATTGACGTTGTTATGTTCCTTGAGTGTGCTCTTTATACATTATGCGAACGTGCTAACACGGTTTGACCGGATTAAAGCAGCATAAGTTTTAACCAAACCGTATACGTCGCATTCTATTTTAATAACTATAAGAAACTACACGAATTTCATGCATTTGCGCGCACTTATTTTTCTCTGTCTTTGCGTCTACTGTACTAGCCTATATGCGGAAGCTACCCAGCCTGATTCGCAATGGCGCCAATGTGGCAGACAGCCGAGTCAATATAAGCCACCAGCCAGTCCATCTACAGCTGAAGATGTCAAAGATGATAGCCGTCGAGTACACTTATTTCGAATCGAACAAGATGTGCACGCCGATCGCGTACAGTACTCCGAAAAAGAAAAGAAAGCGATTGCTACAGGTAATGTTCTGTTACGTGATCCAGACTTAGACATCACTTCTGAGCGGGTTGATTATTGGACCGAAGATGAAACCGCCAAAGCTGAAAATGTTCGTTATTGGTATCATCCATCTCATGGCAGCGGAACCGCCGATCAAGCTGAACGAGTATCACAAGATGTAGTAAAACTGGAAAATGCTACTTATTCAACATGTGACTTCGAAGATAGAGACTGGGAACTGAAAACCAAAAAAGCAACACTGGATAGAGAAAAAGGTGTTGGTAGAGCCAAGCATGTGACAGCAAAATTCAAAGGTGTACCTTTTTTCTACTCTCCCTGGCTAAGTTTTCCAATTAATAATGAACGCAAGACCGGCTTTCTCGCACCTGTGTTTGGCCGCAGTAGTAGCTCAGGTATAGATATAGAAACACCATTTTACTGGAATATTGCACCGCATCGTGATGCTTTATTTACACCGCGTTACTTATCCAAGCGCGGCGTTCTATTGGGAGGAAATGCACGTTATCTTAATGACACTAACTTTGGTCAAGTCAATCTGCAATTTTTAGATGATCGTGATTTTGATGATGACCGTTATCTGGTTTCAATAGAACATGAACATAAATTCAACGATCATTTTAGAGGGGATCTAATTTACGGTAATGCATCCGATGATAATTACTTTGAAGATTTAGGTGATTCAATTGGTGTAACCAGCACTCAAAGACTTGAAAGAAGAGGTGATTTACGTTATTCGAATAATCATTTTGGCGGCAGATGGAGAGCTTTATTCCGCGCCCAGCAATTTCAGATTGTCGATGAAACCCGCCCATCAACAAGTGATCCATTCAAACGGCTCCCACAAATTATCATTAATAGTGCATACACTAATCTACCTATAGGGCTTGAGCTTCGCACAGAAAGTGAATGGGTTACATTTGATCACGATGATCGCGTAGACGGCAATCGCTTGGATTTATTTACTGAAGTATCTCGCCCCTGGACTGCCCCCGGTTATTTTATAACTCCGTCCATGCGCTTTAGACATACAACATATGATTTATCCAGTTCTGAAAACAACAACGACCCAACTAGAACACTCCCAAGTTTTTCTGTGGATAGTGGCTTGATTTTTGAACGTGAAGCATTTTCAAATCGAGTCCGACATACACTGGAGCCACGCCTATTTTATTTATATACACCTGAAAGAAATCACACAGATATCCCTCTATTTGACACTAGTGAATATGAATTTAGTTTCGCGCAATTATTTAGAACAGATCGTTTCACCAATCCTGATCGAGTTGCTGATGCCAATCAACTTACTGCAGCAGTCACTACCCGTTTTATCAATCAAAGTAATGGCAATGTACTGGCGCGCGCAAGTATTGGGCAAATCTTTTACCTTGAAGACCGCGAAGTCTCACTAAATAATACTGGTGACGATGATGATAATACCTCAAACATTGCTGGCGAATTACAAATAAGCTTAACAGATCGATGGCAAGCCATTGCCGCAGCACTATGGGATCCTCAAGAAGAGGAATTCAACCGAACTAATACCCGCTTACAATATCGAAGTGCTAATAACTTTATTTTCAATATTGGCCACCGTTTTCGTCGTGAAGACTTCTCACAGTCTGATATTTCATTCATTTACCCTATCAGTGAACAGTGGCGCGCTGTAGGACGATGGAATTATGACTTCAAAGACAAGCGAGACCTTGACCTCCTCGGTGGTTTAGAATATGACACTTGTTGCTGGAAACTTAGCTTTGCTGCGCGTCGCTTTACCAATGATAGTGAGGGCGATTACAACAACAGTATTGAAATACAATTAACTCTTAAGGGGCTAACGTCGCTAGGCTCACCACTTACTGAACAATTACAACGCAATATCCGCGGTTATGAAGATCAAAATACATTCAAATACTAAAGCTTTTATTTTAATTGTTAGCATTTGCTACACACTACTTTGTTTTGCAAGTATTAGCCATGCAAGTTTACTGGTTGATCGCATTGTGGCGGTTGTTGAAAATGATGTTGTCACTGAAACGGAACTACTCGAACGCATTAATGTGATTAAAGCGCAAGCGGGTGATCAAGCCAATCTGCCTGATGATGCCACGTTAGCTGATCAAGTACTGCAACGTATTATTATCGAAAGACTACAAGTGGAGTGGGGAGAACGCCGTGGCATAACTATTGATGATATTTCTCTAGACCAGGCCATGCGTAATCTTGCCCAACGCAATCGTTTAAATTTAGATGAATTCCGAAGTGCATTATTACAACAAGGTATCGACTACGTCGCCTTCCGTGATCAAGTGCGCACTGAGATGACTATTGCACAAGTTCAACAACGTGCAGTTGAATCCAATATTCAAGTATCACCTAAAGAAATTGATGACTTATTAGCAAGCCAGTCTGATTCCCTGGACTCCAATGCTGAATATAGAATTGCGCACATCCTTATTCAACTACCGCAAGACCCAACCCCAGAAGACATCGAAACAGGCCGTGCAAAAATAGAGGAACTTCACGCACGGGCAATTAGCGGAGAGGAAAGTTTTACCCAACTTGCCATAGCCAACTCACAAGCTCAGGACGCTTTAGAGGGTGGTGATTTAGGTTGGCGCAATAAAGATCAGTTACCCGGCGTGTTTGCACGCCAACTGAGTAATATGAAGCCTGGTGATATTAGTAAAACTTTGCGTAGTAGTAGTGGTTTCCATATTTTCCGCATCTTAGACAAGCGTGGTGAAGAACGGGTTATGGTCGATCAAGTACTTTCACGTCATATTTTAATCAAGACCAATGCAGTAAAAACTGATGAAGAAGCCCGCAGGGACTTAAGATCATTGCGATCGCGCATCGTTAATGGGGAAGATTTTTCTGAACTTGCACGTGCTCATTCTGAAGACCCTGGTAGCGCATCTAAAGGTGGTGAATTAGGTTGGCTAGCACCTAGCGTTTTTGCCCCCAGCTTTAGAGAGGTAGCTGAAAGTATTCCTGTTAACGAAATCAGTGAACCGTTTAAAAGTCGTTTTGGCTGGCATATCATGCAAGTTATGGATAAAAGAGAGCATGACAATTCCGCGGAAGCAAGACGTAGTCAAGCGCGTGACTTTATCCGTCAGCGCAAATTAAGTGAAGAGAAAGAACTCTGGCTACGACAACTGCGTGACGAGAGCTACGTAGAAAACAGATTAACTCTAGATGCCCAATAAGCAGTTCACACTTCACTTTGTTTACATTAGATGAGCACCCTGCCTTTAGCTATCACAGCTGGAGAACCTGCCGGGATTGGCTTTGACATTATTTTACAGTCGTCAGATCAACTGCAAGATTGCGTTATCATTGCAGACAAACATGAATTAACAAAACGCGCAGAGCTTTTGGGTATCGACATCGAAACATGCAACCATGCACCCGCTCATGCCAAGCAACTTCGCGTCAAGCATATTCCTGTTACGAAACCAGTCGCTTGTGGCGTATTGAACCCAGACAACGCCCAATATGTTTTGCATTGCCTGGACGAAGCATTACGTGGCATACATGCACAAGAATATGCAGCAATAATCACCGCACCTTTGCATAAAGGCATAATCAATGATGCCGGCATCCCTTTCACCGGACATACAGAATACTTGGCTGAACGCACCAATTCTGAAGTTGTCATGCTATTAGTTGCTGATAAGGTGAGAGTCGCTTTAGCAACAACCCACATACCTTTAGCCCAGGTAGCGCAGGCAATCACTCCACAACTTTTGACCACAATTATCACAACCCTGCATAAAGACTTAATAAAGAAATTTGGTATATCTCGGCCACGCATTGGCGTGTGCGGCTTGAATCCTCACGCAGGTGAACAGGGCCACTTAGGCCGTGAAGAACTTGAGGTAATCGAACCAACACTAAATAAGCTAAGAAACCAAGGCATTGATATTTATGGTCCCTATCCAGCTGATACAATCTTTACACCAAAGCAGCTACAATTAGTGGATGTGGTATTAGCAATGTATCATGACCAGGGCTTGCCTACACTCAAGCACATAGGTTTTGGCCATGCAGTAAATACAACATTGGGTTTGCCGATAATTCGCACTTCTGTTGATCATGGCACTGCCATAGATCTCGCAGGTACAAGTAAAAGTGATGCCGGCAGTTTAATTGCCGCAGTCGAACTTGCCAGACAGCAAGTCAACGCTATGCAACTGAAATGAAATTTAGCTTATGAAAAAACTTATCCCTTTCAGCCTTTTACTTATTGCCATCTGTGCTTGTGCTGATAATACATCACAGCAAGAAGAGAAGTTTCAACAACAAGCAGCTTTAAAAATCAAAGCATTGGCAAATGAATTAAAACAGGCATTAAGTGCCTCAATGCAATCAGGCGGGCCGGTTGCTGCTGTGCAAACGTGCAAACTAGAAGCCCCAAAAATTACTCATGCTCTGAATGACAATCTTGTTATTAAACGTACCAGCTTGAAATTACGCAACCCAGACAACGCACCCGATGCGTGGGAAAAAGAGGTCCTTACCAGCTTTGAAACAAAGCTTGCTAACGGCACACCCATTGATCAATTAGTACATAGTGAAACAATCAAAACGGAAAATAGCACAACCTTAAGAATGATGCGTGCTATTCCAACCCAGGGTTTATGCTTAACTTGTCACGGAGACAAGCAAACTATGGGCGAAGACCTAGCTAATGCATTAGAAGAGTCTTACCCCAACGACTTAGCTACGGGTTTTCAAGCAGGACAAATTCGCGGCGCATTCTCTGTTAAACAGACAATAGAACACTAAAGATATTACTTATGAGTACACTACCTCAAGCTTTTTTGGATGCATGGGAAAATAGAGAACCACGCATGATTTTTACTACCGTTGACAGTCAATGTGAACCCAACGCCATTTGGGTATTGTGCGTTAAGATGCTAGACGATAAACGCATATTAATTGTTAATAATTTTTTTAACAAAACGCTAGAAAATATTAAAAATAATAGTCGCGGCTCATTACTAATGATTGCTCCCGAAAGAGAAGCTTATCAAATCAAGGGCTCCATTGAATATTATACGAAGGCAAAGTTTATGATGACATGAAAGCATGGCTTGACCCTAAATTTGCCGGCGTCGGAGCAACAATACTTAATATTGAATCCATTTACTATGGCGCAGAAAAAGTTCTTTAATTATATGAAAAAATTACTCACTCTTGTTTGCATCTTTACATGCCTTCTGAATACTGCGGGCGCAAATGAATCTGCCATAACTAAAATCAAATCAGTCAAACTCAGCTCTGCTAATGATTTTCAGCTATTAAATGAAGAGGCTGCCACTCTCACTATTCGTCCTTTAAAAGAAAAACTACGCTCAATTGAAAACTTAAAGGACACAGAAGCTGTAGGTATCACTTTTTTAGGCAAACTAACACTCAATGAGAGCGCCACACCACTAAGCGCATTACGTGAATTATCGGTACAAATCTCTAGTGGATTAAATTTGGATTTAGCTTTAATTACTGATTCAACTACTTCAGAATCTCTAAAGCCACATGAAATGCTATTGCTATATCACCCGCAGTTGGTGATCACTCTTGCTCTGACAAAAATCGAAGGTAGTGATGAATATACACTTATTGGCACTTACGCCATCCCTGTAGACAAAGCTCTTCAACAAGCCGAAATAGCTTCAACAGAACAATAATAAGCCGCAGAATACGTACGCCCTCACACTGGTCTCTCGTATACCTCTTCTCTACTCACACAAGTTGAGCTAAAAACTAAAAAAATACTATTCGATTGTCATAATTTTTTAATTCATACCATAAAGCATGTTAATGTAGTGCGCATATCTACATTCATTTACAAGAAAACTATAATGCATCGCGCACGCAAGCGCTTCGGACAAAATTTTCTGATTGACTCCAGTATCATTCAATCATTAGTAACGGCAATCGCCCCTCAGCCTACTGATAAAATCATCGAAATTGGCCCAGGCTTAGGTGCCTTGACTAAACCACTGATTGACAAAGTTGGACACTTAGAAGTTGTTGAATTAGATAGGGACCTAATCAGTCAGCTTGAGCATTTAAAACACCATGCTGATAAACTCACTATTCATGAAGCCGATGCTTTAAAGTTTGATTTTTCACATACTGAAAATCCCCGCCGCATAGTTGGCAACCTGCCATACAATATTTCTACACCATTGATCTTTCATTTGCTTGATCAGATAAATTCAATTACTGATATGCACTTTATGCTGCAAAATGAAGTCGTAAACAGAATTTGCGCGCATACTGGCGACAGAAATTTTGGGCGCCTGTCAATCATGGTTCAGGTAAAATGTACTGCCCAAAAACTTATCCATGTACCAGCAGAAAGTTTTTCACCTGTGCCTAAAATAGAATCCGCGTTCATTCGTTTAACACCACTCAAACAATCACTTGTGCCAAAACAACTTGAGCAGCATTTCAAGCATATTGTTCAAACATGTTTTTCCCAACCACGTAAAACTGTTAACAACAACCTGAAGAAAATACTTAGTCAAAACGAGATTATTGATGCAGGCATTGACCCAAATAGCAGGCCCCAGCAACTCACACTACAAAACTTGTTAGCCCTAACGCGCTTGAGCCAAATTTAGTCTCATTATTGCACTACGTACTAATTATGCAGGAGGTTTTTGCAACCCATATCAAAGATATTTTAGATCGATTGCGGCATAATACGCGCATGAATGAGTTAAGCCTTTATAACATTATAGTCAGTGTTGATACTACCTATCTCGAATCACAGTCCAGCTCAGATGACGATAGATATGTATTTGCCTACACAGTCACGATCCAAAATAATGGTGAAGTACCCGCGAAACTTCTAACACGCCACTGGATCATCACCGATTCTAATGGCAAAACACAGGAGGTTCGTGGTGATGGCGTAGTGGGTGAACAGCCACATTTAAAGCCAGGTGAAGGCTTTCAATACACTAGCGGAACCATGCTAGAAACCCCTGTTGGAACCATGCATGGCAGCTATCAAATGCAGGCAGATGATGGCACCGAATTTGATGCCGAAATCGAGCTATTCACATTATCAGCACCGCGCGTGCTACATTAGGGTTTTTTGCAACCATTTACATAACTAATGGCAACATACGCGATTGGCGATCTGCAAGGTTGCTATAGCGAACTAGAAAGTCTGCTATCAAAAATCCGCTTTAATCCACAACAGGATCAAGTCTGGTTTGTAGGTGATTTAGTCAACCGTGGACCGCAATCACTTGCTACAATACAGTTTGTGCGCAGCCTGGGAAATGCAGCCAAGTGCGTGCTTGGTAATCATGACGTGCACTTGATAGCCTGCTATTGTGGTGTACAAACATGTAAACCTAAAAGTTCTCTCAATCAGATTCTACAACACGAAGATGTAGACAATATTATCAATTGGCTACGCCAGCAGCCTCTTCTATATACAGACCCAACGCTTAAATGGACAATGGTCCATGCAGGCTTCCTGCCACAATGGGATTTATCCATCGCACACGATTGCGCCCAACAGGTTGAGCAACAATTGCGCTCTAACCACTATGTTGATTTCTTAAAACACGTCTACGGCAATGAACCAAATCAATGGCACTCGGAGCTGGATGATGTTGATCGTTGGCGAGTCAGTCTAAATGCGTTAACGCGACTACGCTTGTGCGACCCACAAGGCAGGATGGACTTTGATTACAAAGGACCGCTTGGCCAACAACCTGAACATCTACATGCCTGGTTTGATATAACCAGAAAATCTGAAAATTTAAATATTGTATTTGGCCACTGGTCAGCGCTGGGTCTTAAAAATAGAAAAAACTTACTTGCGCTAGACACGGGCTGTCTTTGGGGTGGCCAATTAACTGCGGCCAGAATCGATACTGACCCGGTAGAAATTCACCAAATTGACTGCACAGCTAAACAGAAAATCTCTACTGGCGTAAAAACACTTTGAATGTCATATCATGCGGGTTATTTTCATCCGCAGTACATACATTTTCTTCAACTAGCAACCATTCTGATTTATTAATTGCAGGAAAAAAACGATCACCTTCTACCTGCACATCTACCTCAGTAAGATAAAGCTCCTTAGCCAGCGGCAAACATTGTTGGTAAATATCTGCACCACCAATAACAAATAGTTTCTCCGTCAAGTCCGGATCGGCTAACGCAATACCTTCTTCAATATTCGTCACCATATCACAACCCTGGTAGCTTAAATTTTTATCGCGCGAAACGACAATATTTTTCCGTCCTGGTAAGGGCTTTATTGTTAAAGACTCATAAGTCTTGCGCCCCATCAAAACAGGTGAGCCTAAGGTAGTACGCTTGAAATACTTTAAATCTTCCGGACAGTACCATGGAATAGCATTACCAATTCCAATTACATTATCTTTGGCAACTGCGACAATAATGGCGATAATCATAGAGTACCCAATTACACCGCCACTGGCGCTGATATATGAGGGTGGGATTGGTAGTCCTTTAATTCAAAATCTTCATATACAAAATCAAAAATCGAATCGACTTGTCGTTTAATTTCAATTTTCGGCAAAGGCAAAGGCTCTCTTTGCAACTGAAGTCGCACCTGATCTAGATGGTTTTTATATATATGCACATCACCAAAAGTATGTATGAATTCACCAACCTTTAAGTTTGTTACATGCGCCACCATAACCAGCAACAATGCATAAGAGGCAATATTAAACGGCACACCCAAAAACACATCTGCGCTACGCTGATATAATTGACATGAAAGCTTTCCGTCGGCTACGTAAAACTGAAACATGGTATGGCAAGGTGGCAACGCCATCTTATCCAATTCACCCACATTCCAAGCACTGATGATATGTCGACGCGAATGAGGGTTTTGTTTTATCTGTTCAATCAGTTGGCTTAATTGGTCTATAGTCCCGCCACTTGCAGTTGGCCAAGCACGCCACTGTGCACCATAAACCGGGCCAAGATTACCTTCTTCATCAGCCCATTCATCCCAAATACTGACACCCATCTCTTGCAATGATTTTACGTTGGTGTCGCCACGTATAAACCACAGCAGTTCATGAATAATTGATTTTGTATGTAATTTTTTAGTGGTTAATAAAGGAAAGCCCTCACTTAAATCAAACCGCATTTGGTAACCAAATGTAGAGATGGTTCCGGTACCAGTACGGTCTTGTTGTTCTACCCCATGCGTTAACACATGGTTCAATAACTCTAGATACTGTTTCATAATCTGTTATTGCTCTGAAACACACCTTTGTTAGCGAGCCACAATAAAAGCATGCCGGCAAATACCATGGGTAAGCTCAGTAACTGCCCCATGGTTAACCAATCAAATGCAATAAAGCCTAGATGCTCATCAGGTTGACGGGCAAACTCTACAATAAAGCGGAATGTACCATATAAAATTAAAAACCAGCCAGACACAGCACCGATAGCTCGTGGCTTGGAGGAATAGATCCATAGCACAATGAACATTACTAAACCCTCAAGCATGGCTTGATATAGTTGTGACGGATGGCGTACCAATTGATCCACCTGAGGGAATATCATGCCCCAGGAAACATCTGTTTGCCTACCCCATAGCTCACCATTAATAAAATTTCCGATCCTGCCAAATCCCAGCCCAGGTGGCACTAAGGGCGCAATGAAATCTGCTAAGCGAAAAAATCCCCAGTTATATTTGCGCTGGTATAACCAAGTGACAAGCAATACCCCCAGCAAGCCACCGTGAAAACTCATACCTCCTTCCCAGATTCTGAACAAATAAATCGGGTCAGCTAAAAAATTTTCAAAATTATAAAATAAAACTGAACCAACCCGTCCACCCGCAATCACCCCTAATACTGCATAAAATAAATAATCGCTCACCTGTTCAGGCGATATAAAGCTGTTGGCACGTTTGGCCCGACGTGTGCCCAACAACCAAAAAACTGCAAACCCAAGTAAGTACATCAGCCCATACCAGCGTACCGCGAGAGGACCTA
>JGI12316J14372_10004390_pt1 | contig 12071 bp, 10 predicted proteins | sample MarCyaLeptolynsp_FD_14372 | JGI IMG/M metagenome (IMG submission 14372) | reverse complement strand
TTTGCGGTCCGTAATTCAGGGGCCGAAGCGGTGGTCGAAGGCTGCGGTGCCAATGGCNGTGNNTNCCATGACCGGCGGCCGCGTCGCCATTCTCGGTTCGATCGGCGATAATTTCGGGGCCGGTATGACCGGCGGCATCGCCTATATCTGGGACCCTGACAAGAAGTTCGAACAAGTCGCAAACCCGGACGCGATTGACTGGTACCCACTCGCCGATATGGACCCGAAACATCTCGATGTGTTCAAGATGATGATCGAGATCCATTACGAACGGACAGGGTCGCAACGGGCTGGAGAACTGCTCAAAGACTGGACGCGCGCACTGAGTGAAACGCTGATGATTGTGCCAAAAGAGATCGCCGAGCGTGTCTTTGGTGAAACAGAGCAGCAAAAGGCCAGCTAGGCACACAGTTACAGGGCTTGCACTTCGGGGCGGACCTCCCCACCTTGGCGGGCGAGTGAGTGAGAAAACAGGTACCCGTCTAGATGAGCAAACGCGATTACTATGACGTGCTCGGCGTTGACCGAAATGCAGATGATAAGGCGCTGAAAAGCGCCTATCGCAAACTTGCGATGAAATATCACCCGGACCAGAATCCGGATGATGCTGAAGCCGAAGCCAGTTTCAAAGAGGTTGGCGAGGCTTATGCCGTGCTTTCAGACCCGGAAAAGAAGGCTGCCTATGATCGCTTTGGTCACGCAGCGTTCGAAAACGGCATGGGCGGCGGCGGTGGCAACCCGTTTGGCGGTGGCGACCCGAACGATATCTTTCAGGACATTTTCAGCCAGGTCTTTGGCGGCAATCCGTTTGGCGGGGGACGTCGGCGCGGTGGCCCGCAGCGCGGTGCCGATTTGCGCTATGACATGGACATCTCTCTGGAAGAGGCGTTCCTCGGCAAGGAAACACAGATCAATGTGCCGTCCGCCGTTGATTGTGGAACCTGTGATGGCAGCGGGGCAGAGCCGGGCACCAGCCCCGAAACCTGCTCAACCTGTCAGGGCGCCGGGCGCGTCCGTGCGCAGCAGGGTTTCTTCACCATGGAACGCACTTGCGGCCGTTGCGGCGGCAAGGGCAAGGTGATTGCCAAGCCGTGCAAGACCTGCCGCGGCGCTGGACAGGTTCAGGAAGACCGCCAGCTCTCTGTGAAAATTCCGGCTGGGGTCGAATCCGGTATGCGCATCCGCCTCTCTGGCGAAGGTGAGCCCGGCACGCAGGGCGGACCGAAAGGCGACCTGTATATTTTCGTCAATGTCGACGAGCATGACATTTTCGAGCGCGACGGACCGAACCTCTATTGCCGCACGCCGGTCTCAATGGTCTGCGCCGCACTCGGTGGCGAGGTCGAAATTCCGACCATTGATGGCGGCCGCGCCCGGGTGACCGTGCCGGAAGGTGCTCAAACCGGACGCAAGCTGCGCCTGCGCGGCAAGGGCATGCCGAGCCTGCGGGGCAATCATCAGGTCGGCGATCTCTATATCGAGATGTTCGTCGAAACCCCGCGCAATCTCTCTGTCCGCCAGAAAGAGATCCTGCGCGAGTTTTGCGATTGCTCCGGCAAGGATTGCAACCCGGAATCAGAAGGCTTCATGGGCCGCGTGAAAAAATTCTGGGACGACATTAGCGGCGAAGACGAAGCGACGAAGCACTAGGCCGCAATCCGCGCCACATGCTCTCCAATCGCCAGCGCCGAGGTCAGGCCCGGGCTCTCTATCCCGAGCAGGTTGATCAGCCGTCCGTCCGACGCGTGCTGGATCACGAAGTCCCCTGGCGCCTGTCCAGGCCCGACCAGTTTCGGACGAATGCCGGCATAGTCCGGGGCCAGTTGATCAAGGCGCAGATCCGGCCAGAACGCCTGAGCCGCCAGATGGAATTGTGACGCAAGCACGTCCGGTACAGAATAGTCGTACGGCATGCTTACATCTGCTTCTAACCACTTTACGTCCGGTCCCAGGCGGCCGCGATTGGCCAGGTCCAGAGTCAGATGTGTGCCAAGGCCTGCTGCGTTCGGCAAAGGATAGATCAGGTGCCGGAACGGTGTCTTGCCTGCGACCGAGAAGTAATGCCCCTTGGCAAATCGCGCCTCTGGTAAGGCGGATACATGCGCGCCATCTATGGCGGCAGCGACGCTGATCGCCTGCAGGCCCGCGGCATTGATCACGGTCTGGGCTTCGACGTCATACGTGTCCGCGCCGCGTATGGTGAGGTGAGCGCCTGTCCCAGCCACGCGGCCGCCGAGAACCTCGCTCTGATACGCCACGGAGCTGCCAGCGGCTTCGATATCGCCGAGCAGGGAGAGGTAGAAGGCATGGCTGTCCAGGATGCCGGTCTCAGCCGAATGCAGCGCCGCGCTGATCGTCTCCGGCAGGGCGGGTTCCAATGCGCGCGCGTCTGTGCCGGTGAGCAGGCGCATGCCCTCGACCCCATTCGCCTCCGCCTGCGCGGCCAGGGTTTTTAGCCTAGTTTCCTCGTCCAGTCCGGCGGCGACGATCAGTTTGCCGCACTTGCGATAATCAATCTTGCGATCGTCCAGATAGGCATAGAGCTGGCGCCGTCCCTCGACGCAGAACCGCGCCTTGTTCGAGCCGGTCGGATAATACAGCCCGGCATGGATGACTTCTGAATTTCGGGCAGACGTTTCTTGCGCGATGCTATCACCGCGCTCGATCACTACCACCTCGCGCCCTGTGAGGGCCAGCGCCCGTGCACAGGCGAGACCGATCACACCCGCGCCGATGACAGCGACGTCGAGCTTCATCGCCCGTCAGGCCGCCACAACAAAGGTGGAGATCACTTTCTTGAGGCCCGCTTTCTCGAACGCGACGGTGAGCTTGGTGCCATTGGCGTCCATCACTTTGCCATAGCCGAATTTCTCGTGGAAAACGCGCTGGTTCAGCTTGAAGCCGGACTGGCCGGTTTCCGAGGCGACCAGGGTCGCCTTGCCATCAATAACCGGGCCGGAATCGTAGGATCCCGCATTTTCCTTCAGGCGCTTCCAGCCAGGAGAATTATACGAGCTGCGCTCGCCAAGATCCTCAACTGAGCCGGTAAACCCATCCTCTGCCCCCGGGATCGAGGAATACCCGGTCTCGGCCTCTGCCTCGACCTGTTCGTGCGGCAACTCGTCGACAAAGCGGCTGGGCAGCACCGATTGCCAGCGGCCAAAGATCTGGCGGTTGGCGACGAAAGAGATGCGACAGACCTCGCGCGCCCGCGTGATGCCGACATAGGCGAGGCGGCGTTCCTCCTCGAGGCCTTTCATGCCGCTTTCATCCAGGCTGCGGCGCGACGGGAAAACCTCCTCTTCCCAGCCTGGCAGGAAGACTTGCGGCCACTCCAGCCCCTTGGCGCCGTGCAGGGTGAGGATCTGAACCTCGTCGCCATCGGAATTGCCGCCCGCATCCATGACCAGTTCAACATGTTCCAGAAAGCCGGTCAGATTGTCGAACTCGCCCATCGCGTTGATGAGCTCCTTCAAATTATCCAGCCGCGTCTGCGCCTGGGGGCTGCGATCTTTTTGCAGCATGTCAGTATAGCCGGACTCGTCCAGAATGACCTGCGCCAGCTCGGTATGGCTCATGCCATTATTGTGGCGGTCGCGCCAAAGATTGATCTGGTCAATGAACGTATTCAGCCCGCGCTTGCCAGGACCCTTAATCTCATCGGTCTGCAGCACCATTGGCGTCAGCGTAAACAGACTGCGGCCATCATCGCGGGCATAGCGTTGGAGTTTCTGAACTGTCGTATTGCCGACGCCGCGTTTCGGCTGATTGACCACACGCTCAAAGGCGAGGTCGTCATCGGTCGAACGGATCAAACGCAGATAGGCCATGGCATCGCGGATCTCAGCGCGTTCGAAGAAGCGCGGTCCGCCAATCACGCGGTACGGTATTCCGAGAATGATCAGCCGCTCTTCAAACAGGCGCATCTGCCAGGAGGCGCGGACGAGGATGGCACAATCCTCATACCGGTTCTTGCCGCCGCGCGCGGCCCAGGCTTCGATCTCATCGCAGACCATGCGAGCTTCAGCTTCACCATCCCAGAGGCCGCGTACCTGGACCTTCTTGGCGTCCGGGTCGCCAGCCCAGTCGCCGCCAACGAACAGCGTTTTGCCGAGGCGGCCCTTATTATGCGAGATGACGGCTGACGCGGCAGCGAGGATAGGCTCCGTCGATCGGTAATTGCGCTCCAGGCGAACGACTTTCGCGCCGGAGAAGTCCTTTTCAAAGCGCAAGATATTATCGACCTCTGCGCCGCGCCAGCCATAGATGGACTGGTCGTCATCACCGACGCAGCAAATATTGGAACTCCCCTCGCCCCCAGTATTTTGCGCCAGCAGTCGCAGCCACAGATATTGGGCGACATTCGTATCCTGATACTCGTCAACCAGGATATATTTGAACTTGCGATGAAAGTCGGCGAGCAGATCCGGATTGTCCTGGAACAGGGTGATATTGTGGATCAGCAGATCCCCGAAATCACAGGCGTTCAAGACTTTCAGCCGGTTCTGGTAGGTTTCGTAACACTTGATGCCCTTGCCATCTGCAAACTGATAGGCCTCATCGGCGGGCACTTTGTCCGGCAACAGGGCGCGGTTCTTCCAGCCATCGATCAGGCCGGCCAGATAGCGCGGGGTCCAGCGCTTGGGATCAATGTCCGCGGCTTCGATGATCTGTTTGCACAGGCGGACCTGGTCATCGGTATCGATAATGGTGAAGCTCGATTTGAGGCCTACCAACTCTGCATGACGGCGCAGGATCTGCGCCGAAATTGAATGGAACGTGCCGAGCCAGCGCAAGCCTTCGCCAGCTTCGCCGGTCAGCTTCAGAGCCCGCTCGCGCATCTCGCGCGCCGCCTTATTGGTAAAGGTCACGGTGAGGGTCTGGCTGGGATAGGCCAGTCCAGAGGCGATGATATGAGCGAGCCGCGTCGTCAGCACCCGCGTTTTGCCGGTCCCGGCGCCCGCCAGCACCAAAAGCGGGCCCTCGGTCGTCAGCACCGCTTCTTTCTGTTCAGGGTTCAGGCCCTCCAGATAATCAGCATCGGTCTGGGCCACCGGCGCTTTTGCGGCGGCCATCTGGCTGATCGAAGGGCGATTCGTTTGGGACATAAGGGGAATATAGACACGTTCTGCGCGAGCCGCGACTCCTTCTCCCCTTCGCGACTGAGCTTTCTGCACTATGTTGACGTCAGGCCAGATGGAAGCTGCGATGAGCGATACGCCAGACCGTTCGAAAGACCCGGAGCGCAACCGGCTGACCGCCCGTCTTGGGCGCACCATGAAGGTCGGCACCAACTTGTCCGGCGCGGGGCTGACCTTTGCCGCCAATGCCATGTTTGGTGGAGAGAAGGGTGATGAGCGCATTGCCAAGGCGCTGGCGGCGGCGCTCGGCAAGTCTAAAGGCCCATTGATGAAGGTTGCCCAGATGGTCTCGACCATTCCGGACTTCCTGCCAGCTGAGTATGCCGAGGAACTGAGCCAGCTCCAGGCCCAGGCCCCGGCCATGGGCTGGCCATTCGTGCGCCGACGGATGCGGGCCGAACTCGGGGCCGACTGGCAGAGCAAGTTTGCCGAGTTTGGCAAGGAAGCGGCGCATGCGGCGAGCCTCGGCCAGGTCCACCGCGCCACATTGCCCGATGGCCGCGAGGTCGCTTGTAAACTGCAATATCCGGACATGGCCTCCGCGGTGGAGAGCGATGTCGGGCAATTGAAACTGCTGCTCGGCACATTCAAGCGCCTCGACGGCTCGATTGATCCGAGCGAAATGGTGGATGAGATCACAGACAGATTGCGTGAGGAGCTCGATTATGCGCGCGAGGCCAAGCATATGGCGCTCTACGCGCATATCCTTGCCGATAAAGCTTTTGTGTCCATCCCCGACCTGGTGCCCGAACTCTGTACCGACCGATTGCTGACCATGAGCTGGCTGTCGGGTGAGCGGCTGGACGCGTATGAAGATGCATCGCAACAAGTGCGAAATCAGATTGCGGAAAACCTGTTCTGGACCTGGTGGTATCCGTTCAACACGCGCGCTGTCATTCATGGCGATCCACATCTTGGCAACTACCAGGTGACCGAGGATGGCGCGGCGCTCAATCTGCTTGATTTTGGCTGTATCCGCATCTTCCCACCTGGGTTCGTGGCCGGCGTTGTTGACCTCTATCGCGGGCTGCTCGCGGATGATTTTGACGCGATTTATGCCGCGTTCGAGAAATGGGGGTTCAAGGGCCTCAACCGGGAGCTGGTGGAAGTGCTCAGCATCTGGGCGCGGTTCATCTATGGACCACTGCTCGACGATCGCGTGCGCAGTGTCGCGGATGGCGTGAAGCCGGGCGAGTATGGACGCAAGGAAGCCTTCGCGGTGCGCAAGCTGCTGAAGGAAAAAGGTCCGGTCACCATCCCGCGCGAGTTTGTGTTCATGGACCGCGCTGCAATTGGGCTCGGTGCGGCTTATCTGAGGCTGGGGGCGGAGCTGAATTATCACCAACTGTTCGAAGCCAGTCTGGAGGGGTTCAGCGAGGCTGCTCTCGGCGAAGCGCAGGCAGAGGCTCTGACCGCGGCGGCGCTTTGACCTGCGCCCGATTGTCCCGAGCTTGACCCGGGATATCCGTCGGCATGTCCGGACGGGTTGAACGAGGTCCCGGATCAAGTCACGGATTATCGGATTAGGGGGGGCAGTTCACAGCCATCTGGGCCTTTCCAAATGCAACTAAATGTGCCACATGCCCGCTTTGTTGCGAGCTAAGCGCTCCTCTAGCCCTTCTGGACGACATCCCGGACGTGGCTGAACCCGCGCCGCCCTCCCTCAAAACTCTGGCCAGAAGGCCATATCTGTAACCCGCCGCAAGGCGACAAATGAAAGTATGCCGATGTCGATCACTGCAGAGCGTAAAGCTGAACTGATCAAGAAATTTGCCCGCACCAAAGGTGACACGGGCAGCCCTGAAGTGCAGGTCGCGATCCTGACCGAACGGATCAACAATCTGACCGACCACTTCAAGGACAATAAGAAAGATAACCATTCGCGCCGCGGACTTCTGGCGATGGTCGCCACCCGACGCAAACTTCTCGACTATGTGAAGAGAAAAAATGAAGAGCGTTACCAGACGCTCATCGGAGAGCTCGGCATTCGCCGGTAGGCTCTCATACCAGCCCGCCTTGGCATTCGGCCGCGGCGGGCTTTTCGTATGTATGAAAGAAAGCAAATCGTATGTTTGATAAGCAATCTGTCTCGCTGGAATGGGCCGGCCGGACACTAAAAATCGAAACGGGCCAAGTTGCCCGCCAAGCCGACGGCGCCGTGATGGTGACCTATGGCGACACAACGGTCCTCGCGACAGCGACCTTCGCAAAGTCTGCGAAACCAGGGCAAGACTTCTTCCCCCTGACCGTCAACTATATGGAAAAATATTACGCTTCCGGCCGCATCCCTGGCGGCTTCTTCAAGCGTGAGGGACGCCCGACCGAAAAAGAGACGCTAACGTCTCGTCTGATCGACCGTCCAATCCGTCCGCTCTTCGTCGACGGGTTCAAGAACGAGGTTCAGGTCGTCCTGACCGCGATCTCTTATGATTTGGAAAACGATCCGGATATTCTTGGCATGATTGGCGCCTCTGCGGCACTGGTCCTGTCTGGCGCCCCATTCATGGGCCCAATCGGCGCCGCCCGCGTCGGCTACAAGGATGGCGGATATGTCATCAACCCGACCGTCGAAGAGCTCGAAGAGTCTGAGCTCGACCTGGTCGTTGCCGGCACCGCAGATGCCGTGATGATGGTGGAATCTGAAGCCAAGGAGCTGTCAGAAGACGTCATGCTCGGCGCGGTCATGGCTGGCCACGACGCCATGCAGCCCGTGATCGATGCGATCATCAAGTTGGCAGAGGCAGCCGCAAAAGAGCCATTCGAGTTCGAAGCAGAAGATCTTTCCCAAGAACTCGCTGCGATTCAGAAACTGGTCGGCAAAGACCTGTCCAAAGCCTATCAGATCACTGAGAAGCTCGACCGCCAGGCCGCTGTTGGTGAAGCCCGCGAAAAAGCGGCCGCCGAACTGGTCGCGACCGAGGAAGACGAAGACGGCATGGACGCTAATGTGTTCAAGTCGGCCTTCAAGAAAGCCGAAGCGAAAGTCGTTCGCGGTGACATCATCAAGACCGGTAAGCGGATTGATGGTCGCGCGTTGGATCAGGTTCGCCCAATCCTTGCCGAAGCTGGCTTCCTGCCGCGCACGCATGGCTCAGCCCTGTTCACCCGCGGTGAAACCCAGGCGATCTGTGTGGCCACGCTCGGCACTAGCGATGATGAGCAATTCATCGACGGGCTGGATGGCACGCGCAAAGAGAAATTCCTGCTGCACTATAATTTCCCGCCATATTGTGTCGGTGAAACCGGGCGGATGGGCGGCACCAGCCGTCGCGAAACCGGCCATGGCAAGCTCGCCTGGCGCGCGCTGCGGGCGGTTCTGCCTGAGCATGAGGACTTCCCTTACACGATCCGCATGGTGTCGGAGATTACTGAGTCGAACGGTTCGTCTTCAATGGCGACCGTCTGTGGTTGTTCCCTCGCTATGATGGATGCCGGTGTGCCGCTGAAGCGCCCGGTCTCTGGTATCGCCATGGGCCTGATCAAGGATGATGAGGGGATTGCTGTCCTGTCTGACATTCTTGGCGACGAGGACCATCTCGGCGACATGGACTTCAAGGTGGCCGGCACGGAAAAGGGTCTGACCAGCTTGCAGATGGACATCAAGATCGCTGGTATCACCAAAGAGATCATGGAAACTGCGCTGGAGCAGGCCAAAGGCGGCCGCGCTCACATTCTCGGCGAAATGGCCAAGGGTCTCGACGAAGTCCGCTCTGAACTCGCGGACAACGCGCCGCAAATGGAAATCATCAAGGTTCCAGAAGACAAGATCCGCGAAGTCATCGGCTCCGGCGGTAAAGTCATTCGCGGCATTGTCGATGAGTCTGGCGCCAAGGTGAACATCGATGATGATGGCACCGTCCAGGTCTCGGCCACCGATCGCGAAAGCATCGATAAGGCCCTGCAAATGATCAAAGAGATCGTCGCAGAACCGGAGGTCGGCGAGATCTATGAAGGCAAGGTCGTCTCGATCAAGGACTTCGGCGCATTCGTGAACTTCTTCGGTCCTAAGGACGGTCTGGTGCACGTGTCGCAAATGGCGAACGAGCGTGTCGGCCATCCGAAAGACGTCGTCTCCGAAGGTCAGCAAGTCTATGTCAAACTCATGGGTTTTGACGACCGCGGTAAGGTTCGCCTGTCGATGAAAAACATCGATCAGGAGACCGGAAAAGAGGTCGAGAAAGAAGCCAGCTAGGCCGGATTCTGACCTAAAAACAAACACGTACAGGAAAGCCGCTCCCGATGGGGGCGGCTTTCTTATTGAATAAACGTCCGGTTAAGGATAAAAGTTAATCCGATTTCGGACAAAATTTGATTGACACAGAACTGTCATATACCGTAAATGACAGTAATGTTACAAAAATATGACAAACTGAAATCCTCCCTGCTGCTGGCTGTCGCGGCCGCTGGAGGAGCAGCACTCTCCGGAACGGCCACCGCGGGAGAGGCAATTTGCAGCCTCGACAACGGCTATTCGATGAACCTGACAAGCTATGTTGCTGAGGCGTCCAAGTGTGTCGACGACGCGACCAATCTGGACGCAACCTTCGCCGATGGTCTCGTTGCGGAGATCAATGCCGAGCGCGCCGCAAGTGGCCTGGCACCGCTTAATCGCCGCGCCTCACTCGACATGGCCGCTGCCGCTCATGCGCTCGACATGTCGGCGCGCATTTATGCGGCGCATGCGGACCTTGAAGGTCGCGATCATCTACATCGCATTCGCGCATTTGACCGCACGATGCTGGTCGGCGCGTCAGGCTCGAATGTTGCGGTTGCCCGCTCCGCCGACGGAACGGCGGAAGTTCACAACAGTATCAAACGCGACACGCTCAATCAGGACAATATGCTCCGCCCGACCTTCACCGATGTCGGCGTGGCCGTGGTCGAAGAAGCTGGCCAATACTATGTGGTCCAGGTGTTTGCCGCCGCTGAAGGTGATCTTGAGCGGGCTATCCCGGTGAGCGCCACGGGGGCCCAGTCTTTGCGTGCCAGCCTGTCCGATCGTGATCGTCAGGTTGTTGCCTGGGGCCTTTCTGATGCCAGCTCTGGCGAAATGCTGGCCCGTTCCAGCATGCCGCGTGTGAGCTTCAACACGATCCGCGGGGCGGATACGGCTTATCTGGACGTTCTGGTCGCCGTTCGTGACAATACTTATGTTCTTAAAGGTCCGCTGGTTAGCGGTCGCTAATCAGTTTCCCCGAGACCTGAAGAAAAGGGCCGAGCGATCTGCTCGGCCCTTTTTTAACTCCATTTTCGATGGATTTGGACGGAGACTAGCTGCCCCACTCCATGCCCATGGTCTTTTTCATCCAGTCGGCAAAGGTGGCTGGCTTTTGCAAAGCTTGCGGGTCGAGCGTGCCATAGGAGACGATCGGACCATCCTTTGACTCCAGTCGTATGCCGCTAATGCGTTGACCGGCATGCCCCCAGTTGCCTTGTTCCGTGCTTGGGTCGAGCAGGAGCATGACCTGCGTCCCGCCTTGCCCGTTCGCGTCGGCGCCAAAGACCAGGCCATAAACTTTCTCCCGACCCATGAAGCCAGAAGAGTGGGCCTGGCGCTTGCCATCGAGCAAGACTTCGTCCCAGAGCAGATTGCGCCGCCACTGCAGCACATGCATGCTGTCTCCGTTGACGACTTTGATATCGACCTGGTGCAGGCCGAGGCGGACGATTTCTGCATGCATGGGAGGACTCCTTCTTATTGATAAACAATAAGTTGTGTGCGGGCCGGAGTCAAGAAAAAGCCCGGACACGACGGTCCGGGCTTCTCAATCGGAAACGGTTCCGGCTCTACTCTTCCATCGCCGTGATCGTCGCGGTGCCCGATCCGCCGGTCGACAATGTGTAACCGGCGCTTTCGCCAACCGCTTCAGCGACACCGTCAAAGGTTGCGCAAATTTCGCCTTGTTCCGGTACGTCGGCGCAGAGAGTCTTGGCCTCTTCGTCCCATGTGTAAGACGCAGAGATATCCCCGCTTGTGGCGGTGCCTTCGCCATCAAAGGTCCACTCTGATGTGGTGCCGTCGTCGTTTGCGAACGAAATGGTGATTGACGCCGCGAATGCAGGCGCTGCGATGAATCCTGCAGCAACAGCTGCAGCAATAAACTTTTTCATTTGGCCATCCTCCCAAAAATTAAGCGCCGCCAGTGCTCCGGCGACGCTGTTATGGTTAATGGCGAGTTGCCATGCTGCCAAGGGCAGCGCGGTTTTTATTGTCCGGCGAAGCGCAGGAAGCGGTTGCGCAAGTCCTGATCGGTCTTGAACACACCGGTGAACTGGGTCGTCACCGTCGCCACATTCTTGTGGTGAATGCCGCGCGTTGTCATGCATTGATGCTTGGCGTCAATCAGAACGGCGACGCCAGCAGGCTGTAGCGCATCGGTGATGCAATCGGCCACCTGTGCGGTCATGGTTTCCTGGGTTTGCAGGCGCTTGCCGAAAATCTCGACCACGCGGGCGATCTTGGAAATACCGACAACCCGGTGTGTGGGCATATAAGCAACATGCGCTTTGCCTAGAATTGGCACCATGTGGTGTTCGCAATGGCTTTCGACATCGATGTCCTTGAGCATGACGATGTCGTCATAGCCTTGCACATCTTCGAATGTACGCGCCAATTCCTTGGCTGGGTCCATTTCGTAACCAGCGAAAAACTCTTGATAGGCTTTGACGACGCGCTTCGGCGTGTCGATCAGGCCTTCGCGGCGGGGATCGTCGCCTGCCCAGGCAAGCAAGGTACGAACGGCGTCCATAGCTTCTTCCATGCTGGGACGCACGATTTCAGCTTCGCCGGTGATTTGATCTTCAGGGGTGATGGCATCCATAGCCATATGCAATTTCCTTAGTCTGAGGGACGGAGGTCGAGCCGTACCCGGAGCGAACCATTCAAGGACCCTGCCAGATAAGGACTTAACGCCCGCCCGGAGTTTATAC
>JGI12316J14372_10004388_pt1 | contig 12072 bp, 8 predicted proteins | sample MarCyaLeptolynsp_FD_14372 | JGI IMG/M metagenome (IMG submission 14372) | reverse complement strand
CGACCTGCCGGAGCCCAAGGGTGACGCCCCGGCCATGCCCGACATGGGCGGCATGGGTGGTATGGGCGGCATGGGCATGTAAGCCTGTCCGTTGCCGGTTACGGGAAGGGGCCGCACCGTTCGGGTGCGGCCCTTTTCCTTTAGTGTTCCATGCAATACCGAAAATTTTCGGTAAAAATTGCAAAAAACGGAACGTAATGTATTATCCAGTGAAATTTCGCATGTTTTGAAGGATGGGAGATCGTAATGTCGCAGGCAATCGCCGAACCGAATAAGGCTGGACAGGATTCCTCGGTGGTGGCCGCCGCCGTCGATGCGTTGGTACGGCAGGGCCGCGTCGCCATGCAGGCCTTCGAGGGGGCGGATCAGGCCCGCGTCGACGAGGCCGTCACCGCGCTCGCCTGGTCGATCTACCATCCCGACCATGCGAAGGAACTGGCCGAAACCGCTGTGCGCGACACCGGCCTGGGGAACGTTCCGGATAAGGTCATCAAGAATACGCGCAAGACATTCGGTACTCTGCGCGACCTGATGCGCGAGCGCACCGTCGGTATCATCGAGGAAGACAAGGCCAAGGGCCTCGTGAAATATGCGAAACCCGTTGGCGTCGTCGGGGCCATCACGCCCTCGACCAACCCGGCCGCCACGCCGGTGAACAAGGCCATGATGGCAGTCAAGGGCGGTAACGCGGTCATCGTCGCGCCGTCGCCCTCCGGATACGCGACCACCTCAAGGACGGTCGATTTCATGCGCGCCGAGCTGAAGAAGATCGGCCTGCCGGAAGACCTGGTGCAGATCCTGCCGTCGCCGGTGACCCGCGAGATGACCACGTTGCTGATGAAGGCGGTCGACCTCGTGGTGGTCACGGGCAGTCAGAACAATGTGCGCGGCGCCTATTCCAGCGGCACGCCGGCGATCGGCGTCGGGGCCGGCAACGTGCCGGTGATCATCGATTCGGATGCCGATTTCGACGATGCGGCGGAGAAAATCTGCGCGTCGAAGATTTTCGACAACGCCACCTCCTGCTCGTCGGAGAATTCCGTCACCATTGTCGAGGATTGCTACGAAGACGCCATGGCGGCGTTGGAGCGCGCAGGCGGCTATCGCGCCACCGCCGAGGAATGCGCCCGTATCCGCGACACCTTGTGGAAGGACGGCAAGCTGAACCGCCACATCATCGCGCGCGATCCCGACATCTTCGCCGACCTGTGCGGTCTGCCGGACGCGGCGAAGTCGGCGAAATTCTTCATGGTGGAGGACGAAGGCATCGGCCCGGACCATCCGTTCTCCGGCGAGAAGCTGTCCTTGGCACTGACGATCTACAAGGCGAAGGACTTCCAAGCCGCGAAGGACCACGTGCAGGCGATCCTGGACTATCAGGGCGCCGGGCATTCGGTCGGCATCCACACCAAGACGCCGGATCACGCCCGGTCGCTGGCCGAAGACCTGAAGGTCGTGCGCGTGCTGGTCAATCAGGCGCATACCTTCGGCAACGGCGGATCTTTCACCAACGGCCTGAACTTCACGCTGTCGATGGGCTGCGGGACCTGGGCCGGCAACTCGATCTCGGAGAACCTGAACTGGCGGCATTTCATCAATGTCACCCATCTCGTCACCGAGATCGCCGAGGATAAGCCGAGCGAGGAAGAATTGTTCGGCGATCACTGGAAACGCTACGGGAAATAACCGATGGATTTCGAGGAATACGCGGCGAAGCCTCTGCTTGCCGCCGCCGGGATCGCTGTACCTGACAGCGCCCTGGCCGCTACCGCCGCCGAAGCGGCGGATGTCGCGGCGCGGATAGGCCCCTGCGTGGTCAAGGCGCAAGTGCCGACCGGTAAACGGGGCAAGGCCGGCGGGATCAAGCTTGCCGCCACGCCGGACGAGGCGCGGGCGGCCGCCGAGGCGATCATCGGCATGACCATCGGCATCCACACCGTCGAGAAGGTGTTGGTCGAGGCGCAGGTCGATATCGGCACTGAATACTATGCGGCCGTCATGAACGATCAGGCGAGCAAGGGCCCGCTGATCATGTTCTCGACCGAAGGCGGGATGGATATCGAAGAGGTCGCCGCCGACCATCCGGATAAGCTGGTGCGCTTGCCGGTCGACATCCGCGAGGGGGTCACCGGCGCTGCGATCGATGAAATGCTGACGCCGCTCGGCCTGGGCGACCGTCAGGCGGCAACGTCGGCAGCGCTCGAAAAGCTCTACCAGGTGTATGCTGAGAATGACGGCGAGCTGGTCGAGATCAATCCGCTGGTGGTGACGGGGGCAGGCGACATCGTGGCGCTCGACTGCAAGTTCACACTGGAGGATTCCGGCTCGGTGCGCCACGGGGAACTGCGCGAGAAGGCAGCGCCCGAGAAACTGACGGCGCTGGAAGAGCAGGCGCAGGCGGCGGGTCTCAAATACATCGACCTGGACGGTGATGTCGGCATTCTCGCCAACGGGGCGGGTCTCACGATGACCACGATGGACATGCGGCCGGTATTACGGCGGGCAGCCGGCGAACTTTCTCGAGATCGGCGGCGAGGCCTACACGCTCGGCAAGCCGGCGCTCGAACTCGTCATGGCAAACCCGAAGATCAAGAGCCTGCTGGTGAATTTCTGCGGGGCCTTTGCCCGCACCGACGTGATGGCCGAGGGCATCGTCAACGCCTGGCTCGACTTGAAGCCCGATCTTCCGGTCTTCTTCTCGATTCACGGCACCGGCGATGTGGAGGCGGTCGCCATGGTGCGCGACCGGCTGGGCATGGAGCCTTACGACAAAATGGATGACGCCGTGAAAGCGGCGGTGGCGGCAGCGAAATGATTGTTCAACAAGACGACCGCGTTCTAGTGCAGGGATTGACCGGCAAGCAGGGCACCTTCTGGGCCGAGCGCATGATGGAATACGGCACCCGGATCATGGGAGGGGTCAACCCGCGGAAGGCCGGCACCGAGCATATCGGCCTGCCGGTCTACGGCACCGCGCAGGACGCCATGGCCGACAAAGGATTCGAGGTGGCCGTGATGTTTATCCCGCCGCTCGGCGCCAAGGCCGCGGCGATGGACGCGATCCAGGCCGGGGTGAAGAAGATCGTCTGCCTGACCGAACATATCCCGGTGCAGGACGTGATGTATTTCCTCGCCGCGGCGGACGAGGCCGGTTGCCAGGTGATCGGCCCGAACACGACCGGGGTGGTGACCACCGGTGAGAACTTCGTCGGCTTCATGCCGGCCTTCAACGAACGCATCATGAAGCCGGGCCGCGTCGGCGTGATCTCGCGCAGCGGCAGCCTCGGCACCTTCATCTGTATGAAGATGGTCGAGGCCGGGTTCGGTATTTCCGCCTTCATCGGGATCGGCGGCGATCCGATCATCGGCACGACGACCTTGCAGGCGCTGAAACAGCTCGATGCGCATGAGGGCACCGATCAGGTCGTCATCGTCGGCGAGATCGGCGGCACCATGGAAGAGGAAGCGGCTGAATACGCCGCGTCGATGAACAAGCCGATGGTCGCCTTCGTCGCGGGTGCGGCATCCCCGCCCGGTAAGAAGATGGGCCATGCCGGCGCGATCGTGGTCGGCGACAAAGGCACCTATGCCTCGAAGAAGGCCGCATTCGAGGCAGCCGGGGTGCAAGTGCTCGACTCCCCGTCGATGGCGGGCGATGCGATGCGGGCGATCGTGGGCTGACGTATCGCGGTTGCCGATCCCCCGTTCCGTTGCCTAGAGTGGCCCTTCCGATCAAGGAGGGGCCATGCTGAAATTCGCTGCAAATCTTTCGATGATGTTTCCCGAACTGGAACCGCCGGCCCGGTTCGAGGCGGCGCGCGCAGCCGGGTTCGAAGCGGTCGAGTTTCTACGGCCCTATGGCACACCGGTGGCCGAGGTGCGCCAATGGATCGACGATGCAGGCGTCGAACTGATCCTGCTCAACTCGCCGCCGGGCGACGCCGATGCGGGCGAGAAAGGCCTCGCCGCCTTGCCGGGCCGGCAGGGCGATTTCCGCGAAAGCCTCGACATGGCGTTGGAATACGCGACCGGGCTGGGCGCGGGCATGATCCATCTGATGGCCGGTGTCGTGCCGGACGGCACGCCCGCCGCCGCCTGCGAGGAAGTCTTCATCGACAACCTGATGGTCGCCGCCGACGTGGCGAAGACGCATGGCGTGAAGCTCAACCTGGAACCGCTGAACCTGCGCGACGTACCGGGCTATCTGCATACGGACACGGCGCACACGCGGCGGATCATCGACGCGGTCGGCAGCGACAACCTGTTCCTGCAATACGACCTGTATCACATGCAGATCATGGAAGGGGACCTGGCTGAAGGCTTGCGGCGTAACTGGGACCTGATCAGCCATATCCAGTTCTCCAGCGTACCGGGGCGGCACGAGCCGCAATACGGCGAGGTCAACATCCCGCACATGTTCGGGGTGATCGAGGACCTGGGCTATATCGGCTGGGTCGGCTGCGAATACGCGCCGAAGGGCGACACGCTGGATGGGTTGAGCTGGGCCGAACCGTACGGACTCGGCCCGCGCTAAGCGCTCAGAACCACTTCATCAGGAATCGGACGATCTTCTTCGTACGCTCGCTGAACAGCGACGGGATGTAGTAGCTGCCCGCCGCGCGCTTCGAGACTTCGCTGAGCGTCGGATACGGCGCGATCAACCCGGCGAATTTGCCGATCTTCTGTTTCTGGTCGACCGCCATGACCCAGGGCAGCAGCAGTTCGCCCGCCCGCGCGCCCGCGATCGATGCGCCCAGAACGCGCCCCTTCTTGTCGGTGACCACCTTGATCAGGCCGTCGGTCTCGTGTTCCGCCTGGGCGCGGTCGTTCTCGTTGAAGGCGAAGCGCAGGATGCGGATGTCCTTGCCGAGCGTTTCCTGGGCCTGGGCCTCGGTCTGGCCGACATGGGCGATTTCGGGATCGGTGTAGGTGACCCACGGCACCGCGCGGTGGTTCACCTTGGCGGGCAGCTTGAACAGCATGTTGCGGATGACGATCCCCGCGTGATAGCCGGCCATGTGGGTGAACTGGTATCCGCCCGCGACGTCGCCGATGGCGAAAACCTTCTTGTTGCTGGTGCGCAACCGGTCGTCCACTTCGATGCCCTTCTTGCTGTAGGCGATGCCCCCAGCTTCCAGGTCGAGGCCGTCCAGGTTCGGGCTGCGCCCGGCGGCGATCAGTAGATGGCTGCCGGAAATCTTTTCCGTCGCACCGTCGGTCTCGATCTCGACCGACACCCCGTCGCCGTCCTTGGCGACCTGCTTGATCGAGATACCTTCGCGCAGATCAATGCCCTCCTGCGCCATGCGCCGCTTCACGACCTCGGTCACCTCCGGGTCGTCCTTGCCGAGGATGCTGAACATCTCCAACACGGTGACCTTCGCGCCGAGGCGGCGATGCGCTTGCGCCAGCTCGCTGCCGATCGGCCCGCCGCCCACGACGATCAGATGCGAGGGCCGCTCGGTCAGGTCGAAGACCGTCTCGTTGGTCATGAAGGGCACGTCCTGCAGCCCTGGGATCGGGGGAACGCCGGCGGAGGAGCCGGTGGCGACGACGACGTATTTCGCCTTGATCCGGGTATCGCCCGCTTCGATCTCGGTCGGGCCGACGAATTTCCCGGCTTCCTGGATGACCGTCACGCCGAGGCCTTCGAACCGTTCGACGGAGTCATGCGGGGCGATGGCGCCGATCACGCCGTGGACGTGGTCGTGGATGCCCTGGAAATCGACTTGCGGTTCCTGCGGGACAATGCCGAACTTCTGGCCGTTGCGCATCACATGCGCCGCGTGGCCGGCGGCGATCAACGCCTTCGACGGTACGCAGCCGTAGTTCAAGCAGTCGCCCCCCATCTTGCCCTTTTCGAGCAGGACGGTGCGGGCGCCCATCTGCGACGCACCGGCGGCGACCGAAAGGCCGCCCGATCCGGCACCGATGATGCAGATATCCGTTTCTATTGTACTGGCCATCGTAATCCTCGTTGAGTCCGCCCCTCACCGGTAGGCGAGTAGTACACCAGATCGCTGATCGCGGGCCGCTAAATTTCCCGTGATAGGGATTTGAGGATCGTCGAGGTTTCTATTTATTACCGAGCGTCTTCGACGCGATTTCGTAAACGTCGCTGGACAGGCCTTCCGTAGACACGATTTGTTCCAGCGCTGCCTTCATGCGTGTTTGACGGTAATCGTCGTAGCGCCGCCACTGACCGAAGGCGCTGACGAGCCGTGCGGCGACCTGCGGGTTCAACGGATCGAGTTCCCGGACCCGTTCGGCAAGGAAGTCGTAGCCGCTGCCGTCGCCGGCATGAAAGCGCAGCGGGTTGGCCATGCAGAAGGCGCCGATCAGGGCGCGTACCTTGTTCGGCGTGCGCATCGAAAAGGCCGGATGGCTCAACAGGTCCGAGACCGCCTTCAGCGTGCCCGGCAGGGTCGAGATGGCCTGCAGCGAGAACCATTTGTCCACCACCAAGGCGTCGTCTTTCCATTTCGCGTAGAACGCGTCCATCGCATCGGCACGGGCCGGGCCGTCCAGGTCGTTCAGCACGGCGAGCGCGCCCATATGGTCGGTCATGTTGTCGGCGGTTTGTGTCTGTTCGACGCAGAGATCGACCATCGCGGGGTCTTCGGTCGTACCGAGATAGCTGAGCGCGATGTTGCGCAGCCGCCGCCGGCCCGCCTCCGCCGGCGTGGGTTCGTAGGGCCGGTTGCTCGCGTTGCCGTGGTAGGCGGCGAGGAACGCATCCTTCAATTGGATGCCGATGCTCCGCCGCAACAGTTCCCGCGCCGCATGGGTAGTGTCGACGTCCACTTGGTCCATTTGCTGGCCGAGATACTCCTCGCTCGGCAGGACCAATGTCTCGGCGATCAATGCCTTGTCGAGCGCGCTGTCCTGCAGAACGTTGCCGAGCGCGTCGATGAAGGCGGTGTCGAGCACCGGCTCCTTGCCCGCCTGGATCGCGGCGATCATGTCGAGCAACAGCGTCGTTCCGTATTGTTGCGCGGATTCCCATCGCGTGAACGGGTCCGCGTCATGGGCGATCAGACGGCGGCGCTGCTCGCCGGACAGATTCATCTTCACGGCCGCCGGCGCGGAGAATTCCCGCAGGATCGACGGGGTCGGCTGTTCCGGCACATCGGTGAACCGGAAGGTCTGTTCGGCGTCCCGCAGGTTCAGAATGCGCGAGGCCGCCGTACCGCCGTCGCCGTCGAGTCCGGTCGTCAGCGCCGCGCCGCCGCTGCCGAGCAGCCCGACCTCGATGGGAATATGCAGCGGTTCCTTCGTGTCCTGTCCCGGCGTCGGGGCGGTGGTCTGCGCGATGGTGAGGTCGTAGGTCTTGGCGGCGGGGTCATAGGCGTCGGATACGGTGAGCGCCGGCGTGCCCGCTTGGCTGTACCAGCGCCGGAACTGTTCCAGGTCCGCGCCGTTGGCGTCTTCCATCGCCTTGACGAAATCCTCGCAGGTGACGGCCTGTCCGTCGTGCCGTTCGAAGTAAAGGTCCATGCCCTTGCGGAAGCCGTCGCGGCCGAGCAGCCGGTGCATCATGCGGATGACTTCGGCGCCTTTCTCGTAGACGGTCGAGGTGTAGAAGTTATTGATCTCGATGTAGGAATCCGGACGCACCGGATGCGCCATCGGGCCCGCGTCCTCGGGGAACTGGCGCGCGCGCAGGGCGCGGACCTGCTTGATCCGCTCGACCGCCGCCGATCCCATGTCGGCGGAGAATTGCTGGTCGCGGAACACCGTCAGGCCTTCCTTCAGGCTGAGCTGGAACCAGTCGCGGCAGGTGACGCGGTTGCCGGTCCAGTTGTGGAAATACTCGTGCGCGATGATCGCTTCGATATGCGCATAGTCGGCGTCGGTCGCGGTTTCCGGATTGGCCAGCACGTATTTGTCGTTGAACACGTTCAGACCCTTGTTCTCCATCGCGCCCATGTTGAAGTCGCTGACCGCCACGATCATGTAGATGTCCAGATCGTATTCCAGGCCGAACACCTCTTCGTCCCAGCGCATGGACTTTTTCAGCGAGTCCATTGCGTGCCCACAGCGGTCCTCCTTGCCGGGCTCGACATAGAGCCGGAGGGCGACCTCGCGGCCCGACGCGGTCGTAAACGTGTCTTCGACGCAGCCAAGGTTCCCCGCGACCAGCGCGAACAGATAGCAGGGCTTGGGGAACGGGTCGTGCCACACCGCGAAATGCTTCCCGCCGTCCAGGTCGCCGCTGTCGGTCAGGTTGCCGTTCGACAACAGCACGGGATAGAGCGCCTTGTCGCCGCTGATCCGCGTGGTGAAGACGGAGAGCGAGTCCGGCCGGTCCAGATACCACGTGATCCGCCGGAAGCCCTCGGCTTCGCATTGGGTGCAGAAGTTGCCGCTGGACTTGTACAGACCCTCCAGCGCGGTGTTGTTCTGCGGCTGGATGACCGCCACGGTTTCGAGCGTGAATTGGGCCGGCGGCGCATGGAGGGTGAGGGCCGTGTCGGAAAGGTCGTAAGCGTCTTCGGAGAGGGGCTGCCCGTCGATCGCGATCGACTCCAGCTTCAGGTGTTCCCCGTCCAGCACCAACGGGCCGGCATCGTCGCCGGTCGCCGCGATCCGCAGCCGTGCCGTGACGCGCGTGTCTTCCTCGCCGAGCGCCACATCCAGGTCGGTCGTCTCGATACGGTAGGCGGGCGGCGTGTAATCCTTGCGGTGGATCGTGGTCGGCGTGTCGGTCTTCATCGGTGTCATCCAAGTTTCTAGGCGGGCGCAGTGTCGGGATTGCGACAGCCGCGGTCAATCGTTCATGCGGCCCTGTCCTATTTAGGGCGCGCGGTGTTAAAATGCAGCCCTCTGGCTCCGCCGCGCGGGCCGGCAGCACAAAAGTAACCGTTCCTGAATGTTCAAAGGCTGGGCGGATTTCAGCGCCGTCACCGGTGCATTCCGCAACCGCAATTTTGCGATCTACACGACCGGCAACATCTTCAGCCACACGGGCCTGTGGGTTCAGCGGCTTGCGGTGGGGTGGCTGTCGTGGACGCTGACCGAGTCCGCTTTCTGGGTGGCGGCGGTCGCTTTCGCCGACCTGTTCCCGGTCGTCGTGCTGGGGCCGTTCGGCGGCGTTCTGGCCGACCGCATCGACCGGTTGAAGGTGGTGGTTTTCTGCCAGTCGCTTTCGGTGGTGCAGTCGCTCCTGTTGTTCGGCTTCGTCTTCTTCGACGCGATCACGATCGAATTGTTGTTCGCGTTGGCATTGTTCCAGGGCGCGGTCGGCGGATTCAACCAGCCGGCGCGGCAATCCCTGATCCCCAGCCTTGTGAAGAAGGAAGACCTGACGTCCGCGGTCGCCATCAACTCGATCATCTTCAACGTGGCGCGGTTCATCGGCCCGGCCATCGCCGGGGTGGTGATCGCCGCCTATGGTTTGGCGCCCGCCTTCGCGATCAATGCGGTCAGTTATCTCTGCGTCATCTTCGCCCTGCTGATCATGAAGCTGCCGCCGCGCGAGGCGCCGACCGGCCGCCAGTTGACGATCCTCGGCGATATGCTGCTGGGTTACCGCTACACCATGCGGCACGCGACGATCGGTCCGCTGATCCTGCTGTCCCTCGCCATGTCCCTGCTTGTGCGGCCCATGAACGAGTTGCTGCCGGCGGCGACGGAACTGATTTTCGCCGCCGGGGCGGGCGGGCTCGCCATGCTGACGGCGGCGCGCGGCGTGGGCGCGACGCTTGCCGGGTTGGTCTTGGCCAAGCGCCATAACATCGACGGGCTGGCCGCGCGAGTGGTGTTCAGCGCGTTGCTGTCGGTGATCAGCGTCATCGGTTTCATCGCGACCGAGTTCCTGTGGGTCGGCGTGCTTGCGCTTGTCGTCTTCGGCTATGCGATGACCAGCTCCGGCGTCGGCACGATGACGATGATCCAGGTGAAGGTGGATAACCGCGTGCGCGGCCGCGTCCTCAGCTTCAACGGGTTGATCAACCGCGGCGTCCCCGCGCTCGGCGGTGTCGCCATGGGCTGGGTCGCCGACCGGGCGGGCCTGTACTGGCCGCTCGCCGTTGGGGCCGGTCTGTGCTTCGTGGTGTTCCTGGTGGCGGCGCGGTGGGAACGCCGGACGCGGCCAGAGGCTCACGCGGCGGGCGATTGATTTTGCAATTCGCATTGTAGAACAAATCATGAACATATAAGCTAGAACGCCAATCGCCCGCCCGGACTTTACCGATGGTCTATCCATGAATCCCGGCAAGACACTCAGAGGCTGGTTGGATTTCAGTGCGGCAAGCCGAGCATTGCGGCACCGGGATTTCGCGATTTTCATGGCGGGAAACGCCGCCCGGCATATCGGCATCTGGGCTCAACGGCTGGCCGTCGGCTGGTTGTCCTGGGAATTGACCGGGTCGGCATTTTGGGTCGCCGTGATCGTTGCAGCGAATTTCATGCCGTCGTTATTGGCAGGTCCGATTGGCGGGGTTTTGGCGGACCGGCTGGATCGGTTGAAACTGGTCCTGCTTTGTCAGGGGCTGTCGGTGGCGCAGGCCCTCATGCTTTGTTTTCTCGCCGCCATTGATGGGCTGACCATCGGATGGTTGGCCGCGCTCACGGTGGGGCACGGTTTGCTGGTCGGACTGAACCAACCGGCCCGCAAGTCGATCGTCCCGAACCTGGTTCCGAAGCATGATCTGCCGGCGGCGATCGCGATTACCGCGATAACCTTTAACGCGGCCCGGTTCGTCGGTCCCATGATCGCCGGGGTGATTATCGCCGGGTATGGCGTGTTGCCCGCCTTCCTGCTCAATGCGCTTGGCTTCCTCTGCGCGATGATCGCCCTGTGTTGTTTGACCCTGCCGCGCCGGGACGGGTCTACACGGCGCCGAATACGGGTGGTCAAGGACCTCAAGACGGGCGTTCGCTACGCCGCCGGTCACTTTCTGATCGGGCCGCTGCTGTTGTTGGCGATCACGATTAGTCTGCTGTTGCAGCCGGTGAACGCGTTGTTGCCGGCGGTCGCCGAGACGTTTTTCGGCCGCGGGCCGTCCGGTCTTGCGACCCTGGTTGCGGCGCGCGGGGTGGGCGCCCTGGCGGCGAGCCTGCTTCTGGCGCGGCGCAGTCGTTCCGGTGGGTTGAGCCTGACCGTTCTCTACGGGTTGCTCGTTGCGTCGGTTAGCGTCGGCGTGCTTGTCGGCTTGCATTCCTTCTGGGTTGCGGTCGCGTCGTTGGCCGTTTTCGGCTTCGCGATGACATGCATCGGTGTCGGGTCGAGCACGCTCCTCCAGGTCTCGGTCGACGATCATGTGCGGGGCCGGGTCGTCAGCTTGCAAGGGGTGATGCGCCGCATCGGCCCGGCCGCCGGGGCGCTAATGATGGGGGCCGCGGCGGATGGCATGGGGTTGCAGTGGCCGTTGGCGGCCGGCGCCGCGCTGGCGTTGGTGCTCTTCGTCCCGGCAATGCTTTGGGAGCGCCGTTTGCGGCCCGTGATCGCGGGACGGTTCGGTGTATAGGGTTATGGATGGTTTTGATCCAACGCGGGCGTCCGGGAGTCGTTTTCGATGGCGCGGTTCAGATCACCGGACTAGACCATCGGGTCTCGAAATCCCATTCCTTCCACGCTTGAAGCCGCCGGTCGATTGTCGCGTCGATGGCGTCGGAATCGCCCGCCTTCAGGCACAGGACGACGGTCATCGATAGCTGCTTGACGATCATCGCCGGTTCGATGTCGGGAATGGCGGTGCGGTCGATCCCGTATCCCGTCAGGAAGGCATCGCAATCCGCCGAGGCGAGGCCGAGGCGTTTTTCCGCGACCAATGTCGGCGCGATGTCCCATTCCAGGGGGCCGCGGCAGACCGAGTCGAAATCGATCAGGTGCATGCGACCGCCGGACTGTACCGCGTTCTTGCGCAACGCATCGCCGTGCAGGACACCGACGCCCAAGCGGGATTGCGTCAGGCCCGGCGCAAGGTCGCGCGTCCGCGCGTAGCTCGCCTCCAGAATGCTCAGATGCCGGTTCGCCAAACGGCGACCGGCTGCGAGCCGGTCGAGGCGGTTGCGGATTTTCTTCAGGGGATCGAGATCGGCGACCGGGTAGTCGAATTCGCCGGAGAC
>JGI12316J14372_10004385_pt1 | contig 12079 bp, 11 predicted proteins | sample MarCyaLeptolynsp_FD_14372 | JGI IMG/M metagenome (IMG submission 14372) | reverse complement strand
TGGGATTCTTCTGCGGCTCTGATGTTGCTGACGGAAACCTTGATGGCGGCCGTTCAGGAACGCGTTTGGGACAGCACGAAAGATCGGATGAACCGGCTGGAAAACATGTTCGATCAAACGAAGATTTTCAGGAAATTCGTGTAACGCCCACTCGAGCCAGACAAACCGTCGACGTAACGGCGTGTCTTCACGGGCTGTCCGCCGTCAGCTTGAACCGTTTTCGGTATTCGTTGGGCGGAACGCCGATCAATCGAACAAAGGCGCGGCGCATGCGTTCCTCATTTCCAAACCCACAGCGAAAAGCGACGGACTTCACACCGAGGTTCGATGTTTCAAGATACTCTCTAGCCGCCTCCATTCTGAGCATCTCAATGGATTTCGCTGGCGTGCGTCCCATCATCTTGGTGTACAGACGATAGAAACTTCGAACGCTCATGCCCTCTTCCGCGGCAAGCCGCTCACTCGTCAAATCACCACTGAGATTCTTTCGAATCCATCGATGAAGTCGCTCGAACCGCCCGGATGACTCGGTCTTTTGTCGTTCCAGAACCGGACTGAATTGCGACTGTCCGCCCGGGCGCACCATATAGGTAACAAGCGCCTGGGCACGTTCCAGGGCCGCCTCTTTTCCAAGGTCCTCGGCAATGACCGCCAGCGCCATATCCGTTCCGGCCGTGACGCCCGCCGACGTCCAGATATTCCCGTCTTTGATGTAGATGGGATCATCTTCCAATGCGACTGCCGGGAACATGCGCCTCAGCGCATCGCTGTCTTCCCAGTGGGTAACGGCTCTTTTTCCGTCTAGGAGGCCGATCGCCGCCAGCGCCAGGGCGCCAGAACAAACCGAACAAACACGGCTGGATTGACTGGCCAGCTTCGTGACCGATCCCAGAAAATTGCTGTCCTGAATTGCCGGATAAATACCATCGCCCCCTACCACGATCAGGGTGTCGATCTTTTTACCGAACCACGACGCCATCGATTGAGTGTCGATGGCTACGAGGGTATCGCTCGGGACGCTTCCGCCGGTCAGCGAGACGATCGAAGAATGGTACCCCAGCCGTCCGGTTTCTGTATCTTTCGCCCAACTGATCGCCTGAAGCGGCCCAGCCAGATCAAGAAGAGAGATATCGGCATAGATGACGAAGAGTACCTGACGGACGTCGTCGGTTGTCTCGTTTTGGTTTTCCGGATCGACAGTCATGAAACAATTCTTCGGGAATATCGGCGCCAGCGTAAAGCCTGCTTCGCGTTATCCCTTACTGCATCAGACAAGCCCCGCGAGCTTAGCGAATGGATCCCAGTTCGAATCCTTATGCCATTCATACTCGCAGCCGCGGGCGATCTCATAGGCCGCTTTATCCCCAAAAAGTTTCTCCATAACCGCCAAGCTCATATCCATGCCGGCGGAGACTCCGGACGAGGTGAAGAACTTTCCGTCCTCGACCCATCTGGCTTCTTTCACCCATTCGACATTTGGTCCGTGATGCACGGTAGCGGTGAAGTCCTTCTTATTGGTCGTCGCCTTGCGGCCGTCCAACAGGCCGGTTGTGGCCAGCAGCACGGTACCAGTACAAACCGCCATGACGTATTGGGCCTTCTCCGACGTCTCCACGATCCAGGCGTTTAGGGCTTCGTTGATCGGATCGAGAGGCGCGCTGTCGCCACCCGGGATCAGCAGAAGATCGTAGTCAGTTCCATCCTGGATCGTTCGGTCAGGCATAACGCGGGTTCCGTGGTAACTCGAAACCGGCTCAAGCGTTTCGGCAACGATTTTGATATCGACGGTTCCAGGGTCGTGATCGCCCAGCATTTCAATAGGGCCATGGAAGTCCAATGTCTGGAAACCTGGAAAGACAAGGGCAGCAAGTGATTTCATCATCATACCTTCGAGAGTGTCTGTGTCCGACCATTCGGATCTCTCTGATGTCTTATCACCACCATCCTTGGCAAAAATGTCAAAAGACCCTCTTTTCTTGCCAAATACGTTCTTGCGACCGACATCGCACAGAAGGTGCTTCAGAAGAATCCGGAACAGGCCACGGCAAAGGCAAAACGGAGTTACCGCAATTACCCGCGCGTCATTTGCGTCAGTTGATGTGCGTTGCGGTTTTGGGCCGCGACACTACCAAGGAGGATTCCGCCCCTTGGATCAGAAGAAGTTCCTCAAGCGCTGAGCTGCTCAAAGAGCCTTGCGACCGCTTCCGCACCGGGGTCGTTATGTCCAGCTAAACTCTCTTCGGAGAGATAGCTCGCCCGACCGGCCCGCGCACGGGTGATACATGCAGTCGCATCAGCGCCTTCTCGCGCGGATGCTGCAGCGGCGGCAATGCCACCTGGCAAACTATCCAGAGCCGGGGACAACGCATCGATCATCGTGCGGTCTCCCGGTCCCGCCCCGCCCACTTGTTGGATGCGGTCGAGCCCCGACTTAAGCGCACCTATCGGGTCTTTTCCTGCTGCCGAGGCCTCACCGGCGGCGGCAAAGAAAATTGCCAACAGAACGCCGGAAGAACCGCCCATGGCCTGGCTCAACTCCTGCCCAATAGCACTATAGAGTTGGGTTTGATCGGCAAGCGGTAGCCGGTCCATCGCGCCGGTCAACGCGCGGGCCGCCGTCGCCAACGTGCTGCCGGTGTCGCCATCGCCGCTTTTTGCGTCCAAGGCGTTCAGGTCCGCTTCTGCCGCAATCAGAATCTCGCAACACCGTTCAATGAAAGCCTGCGTTTCCGCGTTCTGAGACGGGATCGGCCTAATCGGTGCCAAACCATCCGGCAGTTCGACCACACCAACCTCTCCAACGGCATGACACCCCGGCCAGGCCCATGGAGTCACGGGGGCCATAAGGGCAGACTCATCTGCTTTTGAAACAGGCAACAAAGAAACGGAGAAACCGCGCATATCGAGCGATGTCATCATCGCGGCCGGTCCGACCATCCAACGCACTTGGTCGCCGATACGGGAGTTTCGGAGTTCTTCAGCCAGGACCCCCATTTCCAACGGAGTCGCGCCGCCAAGATTGTTCAGGAGAGCAACATGCGGCCCCGGGCCTATGGTGGGGGAAAGCCGATCGACAACCATCTCCATCGCATCGTGAGCGGAGGAGAAGTTCACTTGTTCAATCCCTGCTTCGCCGTGAATGCCAAGGCCCAGTTCTGCCTTCCCTGGACCGATACGGTCCTCCTTGGGCGAACCCGGAATGGTGCAGGTGTCCAGGGACATGCCAATGGAACGGACGCCATCGATGACCCGTTCCGCCGCTTCCGTCACGACGTCCAGATCGGCGCCCTGTTCCGCCAACGCACCCGCGATTTTGTGGACGAAGAGGGTTCCAGCAACACCGCGCGCCTGCGGCAGATCCGGGAGAGCGACATCATCATCAACAATCACCATGCTTACTTTCAGACCCTGGGCGCGCGCACGCTCTGCGGCCAAGCCAAAGTTCAATCGGTCGCCGGTGTAGTTCTTGACGATCAGGAGGCACCCCGAAGGTCCGGTGACAGCCAAAATGCCCGCGAGCACCGCATCCACCGAGGGAGAAGCGAAAACGTCCCCACAAACAGCGGCGGTCAGCAGCCCCTGCCCCACGAAACCGGCATGGCTCGGTTCGTGGCCGGATCCGCCACCGGAGACCAATGCGACTTTGGATTTGTCCCAATCCGTTCGGATAACGACTTTGATATGCGGGTAACCGTCCAGGCGTGCCAGTCTGCCGCCTGCGGTTCTCAAGGTTCCGTCGATCGCTTCGGTGACCAACGTTTCCTTCGCATTCATGAACTGCTTCATGGTCCCTCTCCTCAGCCAATCCGAACGCCGGATTCGTCGAAAAACAGCGCTTCTCGGGGTTGAATAGCGATCGTGTCGCCAGGTTCTAAGTCGGTATGCACATCGGTCAGTGTGACAATGTCATGACCGTCCAAAATGAGATGGAGGCGTGTCTGATCCCCCAAATGTTCGATGCGGGCAACTTCCGCCGGCTTTCCTTCACCCTGCTGAATATGTTCTGGGCGTAGGCCGATCGTGGCTGCACCCGCCGGCGCACCGCCAAACAAATCAGCGGGGAGCGTGTTAATCCGCGGCAGTCCCAGGCGCCCGGCGACATAGAGACTGACCGGATTTTCGTAGATCTCCCGCGGACTGCCGAACTGAACGAGGCGCCCTTCATCCAAGACGCCCACATGGGTTGCCATGGTCATCGCCTCGATCTGATCGTGCGTAACATACAGCATCGTCGCACCAAGATTGGTCTGAATGCGTTTCAGCTCGATGCGCAGCTCTGCGCGAAGCTTCGCATCCAGTGAACTCAGGGGTTCATCCATCAGATAGACAGAGGGCTGCCGCACCAGCGCCCGACCGATTGAGACCCGCTGCATCTCCCCACCCGAAAGGGCCGTCGCCTTATTGCCAAGCTTGTGAGAGATCTGCAGAACTTCCGCGACTTCACCAATCTTCCGCTCAATTTCGTCTTCCGGTGTCTTCAGCATCGGTGAGCGCAAAGGGAAAGCGAGATTTTCGCGAACCGTCATATGCGGATAGAGGGAGTATTGCTGAAACACCATCGCAACATTGCGTTCCGCCGGGGTTTCATTGACGACGGACCTACCCCCAATCCATATGTCCCCATCATCCGGTTTCTCGAGACCGGAGATTAAGCGCAGAGTTGTTGTCTTGCCTGCACCCGTGGGTCCCAAGAGCACGACAAAGTCGCCATCGCCTACAGTCATGCTGACACCATCGACTGCTTGGGTCTGTCCGAAGGACTTCGAGACATTCTCGAGGGTGACCTTAGCCATGGGACAGCACCCCCTCGTTGAGCGCTGAACGGATCGCGCGGCCAGTCTGATTTTCAAACAGCGTCACCGTCTTACCATCGAAAGTAAGCCCCACCGTCTCGCCCACGCGGGCCGGCTGATCAGCTGGGGTGCGAGCCTTCAATTCGCCATTCCGTGTCTGCAGCGTGACAATCTGGGTCGTGCCTAAATACTCGGTCGCCGTTACTTCGCCGCGATACCCCGCCCCATCGGAAAGATGGACATGCTCCGGACGCACGCCGAAAACGATATCGCCGTCAAATGGCACCCGCAGTGCCGGTACTTCGAACTTTTCATGATGGAGCTGAACACTCGTCGCCCCCGGCTCGAGCTTTCCGTGGAAATTAAGGAGGGTCATCGGCGGCGATCCGATAAACTCCGCGACGAACCGCGTAGCCGGCTTGTCGTAAATGTCCTGCGGCGTACCAAACTGTTCGATGACGCCATGGTTCATCACGACGATCTTGTCGCCCATCTGCATGGCTTCCAGCTGATCGTGCGTGACATAGACCGTCGTTGCATTCATGCGGTCGTGAAGTTTGCGCAGTTCCTCGGCCATATGCTCGCGGAACTCGGCGTCCAGCGCGCCCAGCGGCTCATCCATCAGGAAGCATTTGGGGTTGCGCACGATGGCGCGCCCTAAAGCCACCCGTTGACGGTCTCCACCCGACAAGCCACCGACGGGCCTATTCAATATGTCCTCGATACCGAGAATTTTTGCGACTTCGGCGACCTTCTCTCGGACCTGCGCGCGCGGCAGCCCCTGACTGAGGAGCGGGTAGCTGATATTCTTGCGCACATTCATATGCGGGTAGAGCGCGAACATCTGAAAAACGAAGGCGATGTCACGCTGGCTGGCCGGCTTCTGGCCGACCTCCTCTCCGTCGATAAAGATCTCCCCGGATGTGGGAAGCTCCAGACCCGCAATCATACGCAGCGTCGTCGTTTTGCCGCAGCCCGACGGCCCCAGCAGCATGAAGAATTCCCCATCCTCGACCTTGAAGGAGGATGATTGAACCGCCGTGAAGTCACCGAAATCTTTGCGAACGTTGCGAATTTCAATCTGCGCCATGAACTATCCCCCCGTCACTCGCGAAAATGACTGACGACGATGAACATCACCGTGCCAACCAGCGTCACAATGAAGGAATAGGTGTAGGCCACGAGGACATACGGCTGCATCAGCATCACCACGCCAACAGCAATCAGAATGGAGGCGACCATTTCCCAGGGTCCGCGCCGCAACTGCTTCAGTCCGTCGAGAAAGTTCCTCATTTGCGTACCGCCCCGAAGGTAATCCCTCGCAGTAGATGTTTACGCAGCAAGATGGTGAAGACGACGACCGGCACGAGGAAGATCGTTGCCCCCGCGGCAACTGCCGGCCAGTCCTGCCCACTGACACCGATGATAGTCGGGATGAAGGGCGGTGCGGTCTGAGCCGACCCCGAGGTCAACAGAACGGCGAATGCATATTCGTTCCAGGCAAAGATCAGGCAGAAGATTGCCGTCGACGCGATCCCAGTTGCGGCTTGTGGCAGGACGACTTTGTAGAAGGCCTGGAACCGCGTGTATCCGTCGATCAGGGCAGCCTCTTCATACTCCCGCGGAATCTCGTCGATGAAGCCCTTCAGCAGCCAGACCGACAGGGAGAGATTGACCGCCGTGTAGAGCAGAATCATCCCAGCATGGGTGTCGGAAAGGCCGAGCGATCGGAACATCAGGAAGATCGGGATCGCAACCGCGATGGGCGGCATCATGCGTGTCGACAGGATGAAGAACAGAAGGTCGTCCTTCAGCGGTATTCGGTATCGCGAAAAGGCATAGGCGGCCAACGTACCCAAAAATACCGACAGGAAGGTCGATCCGAAGCCGATGATGACGGAGTTTAGGAACCGCTCCCCATATCGGGACGGACCGGTGATCACCAATCCCCTGTCATAAACGATTTCTTCATACCATGTCGTGGGCGGGTTTTCCGCCATGTACTCGTCCGTCTGGCGTGTCTGAGTCGTGAACAGGTTCACATAACCTTCCAATGTCGGCTCGAAGGTTATCCGCGGCGGATACGCGATCGAGTCGGACGACGACTTGAAGCCGGTCGCAACGATCCACAGCAGCGGTAGCAGTGTGATGACGGCGTATAGAATGACCAGTGCACCGGCGATCCACTTTTGCCGCTTCGATGGTTCGGTGATGGAATAGCTGCTCATCTTTCCTTCACCTTATTCAGCGCCTTCACGTAGATCGACGCGAGGCCGAAGACCGTCACGAAGAGGATGATCGCGTAGGCAGAGGCATAGCCCGTGCGCCACTTTTCAAACGCTTCGCGCTTCAGGTTGATTGATGTGAGTTCGGTCGTGGACCCGGGTCCGCCGCCGGTAAGCTGCACAACCAGATCGAACATCTTAAAGTTCTCGATGCCTCGGAACAGCACCGCCAGCATCAGGAAAGGCAGCACCATTGGCACCGTGATGGTCCAGAACTGTCGCCACTTCGAAGCGCGGTCGCATTCCGCTGCCTCATAGATCGTGTCCGGTATCGATCTCAGCCCGGCTAGACAGATCAGCATGACAAAGGGCGTCCACATCCAGGTATCGACGATCACGATCGACCAGGGGGCGAGCGGGACATCGCCGATCATGGAAAAGCTGGTGGGATCCGCGCCTGTGAAGAACGTGACGGCATAATTGAACAGGCCGATCTGCGGCTGGTAGAGGAAGGTCCAAAAGTTCCCGACGACAGCCGGTGACAGCATCATCGGCAACACGATCATCGTTGTCCAAAAGTCGTTGCCCCTGAACTTCCGATTGATCAGCCAGGCAAGTGCAAAGCCAATCAGAACTTGAATGAGGATTGTCCAGAACAGGAAATGCGCGGTCGCCTGCATCGTTAGCCAGATATCGGCGTCGGTCAGGATGCGTTCGTAATTCCGAAGGCCAATCCATTGCACATCGGCGTTCGGACGGTTCGCGCGGTAATTCGTGAAGCTTAGCCGGATCGTCCAGATAAGCGGGAAGATGTTGACCGCCAGGAGCAGGAAGATCGTCGGTGCGACGAAGGTCCAGGCGATCGCGCGGTCCGACAGGCCGCGGATGCGGTTGGCCATCTTGGGCGGCGTCGCTTTCGCGAGGCTATCCATCGACGGGCGTTGCATCGGAGTTCCTTCCCCAGGGGTTCGGTTCGTTCAGAGACAGATTGATCCGTGGCAGGGCCGCACGGGACCGATGCCGAAAGCATCGGCCCCGTACTTTTACACAACCATCCGACTTGGGATAGAAGCCCTACCAAAGGACCTTACAGCTTTCCTTCGTCCTCGAAGACTTCAATCCAGTCTTCGACGAGCGCATCGAGGGCTTCCTGGGCAGTGCCCTCACCCGCGATTACGTAGGAATGCACGCGATCCTGCATCGCCAGCAGTAGCGAGGCATAGGCCGGCTCGGCCCAGAAGTCCTTCACGATCGCCATGGAGTCGAGGAAGGTCTGAGCATAAGGCTGGCTTGTCGCGAAGCCTGGGTCTTCGACCACCGCACGCAGTGCCGAGTAACCGCCGAGCTCCCACCATTGGGCCTGAATTTGAGGCTGAGCGAACCACTTGATGTACTCAAGCGCTGCATCCTGGTTCTCCGAGTAGGAGACGACAGAGATGCCTTGGCCGCCGAGCTGAGCGAAATGACCGCCCGGACCCGGAGGGTTCGGGAAGTAACCGGACCGGTCCCCACCGACATTCTCATCGGCATGCACACCCGGCCAGATGAAAGCGAAGTTCATCTGCATCGCGACCTGACCAGAACGGTAGGCGTCGATGTTCTGACCCATATACCAATCGGACGAACCCGGAGGCGTGCAGCATTCATAAAGAGCGCGGTAATACTCCAAGCCCGCTACTGCTTCCGGTGAGTTCACATAGCCGTCCAGCTCATAGGGATTGTCCGGGTTCTCATACAGGAAACCATAATTGTAGAGCGCGTTGGTCACGCCCATGGTGATCCCTTCGGAGCCACGCTCGGTATAGATGGCTGCGCCATAGACGGTGTTTCCGTCAATCTCGCGGCCTTGGAAGAACTCAGCGATGTCTTTCAGTTCATCCAGACTGTTGGGAACGTCTAGTTCCCGACCGTAGGTTTCCATGAATTCGGCTTGATGTTCTGGCATTTCGAACCAGTCGCGGCGATAGGTCCAGCCAACAACATCACCAAAGGCCGGCAGCGCCCAGTAGTTCGGCGTTCCCTTCGGCCATTCGGAATAGCCAGTCACCGTTGCCGGAATGAAGTCGTCCATCGTGATGCCTTCGGCATCGAAGAAGTCGTTCAGCTTCACATAATGCCCGGCTTCCGCGCCAAGACCGATCCACTGGCTGTCGCCGATCATCAGATCGCACAATTCACCGCCAGAATTCAGTTCGTTCAGCATGCGGTCGGCAAAATTCGGCCAAGGCACGAATTCGAAACTCATGTTGTGTCCAGACTGTGACTCGAAGTCCTTCGACAGTTCGATCAGGGCATTTGCCGGGTCCCACGAAGCCCAGCATAGGGTCAGGTCGGCCGCTTGCGCGCCGCCGGCATTGACCCCCAGAGCGGCGGCAAACGCAGCCGCTGCGATTGGATAAGACTTTTTCATCGTTGCTCCTCCCAAAAATGTTCGGATAGATCGGATTAGTATCGTCATCTTCTCGTAACGTAGTCGCCATTATCTGAGGTACGTGCCTCATGTCAACGTATTTTTGAGGCACGTACCTCTTTTTGACACTGACCGTCTCCGCCGACGAGGTATCAGAGCAGAATTCTTACATGGTGTAACAAGGGGTTATGTCCGAAACACCGCAGCACTAGGAAAACTGCGACTAGGGCAGGTTTTCCTTCAATACGACCTCAATGCGGATGCGTTCCTGCGAATCCAGGATTGGTGTTCCGTCACAGACAGACCGTAGAACCCGCAATGTGCTGCGCACGAGATGGCCGATATTTTGGCTGATAATTGCATCGATTTCGTTCGATACGAGGGCCTTGCGGGTGGCCGGGGTCAGCTCATGGGCAAGGACCACAAGATCGTTCAACCGCCCAGAGCGGCGTAATGCATCCAAGAGCGGCGTGTTCCCGCCAGCCATAGAATACACGCCAACCAACCGCTCCCGATTGGAAGCAACCTCGCTGACAATCTTCTCCATTCGCGCTGGATCATCATATGAGACTACGGTCGGCAGCACGGTCTGATCCGGGGACAAACCAGCCAGAACATCGTCGAACCCGAGCCGCCGCTCCAAACTGTCGCGAGACCGAAGCGAATTGGTTACCACCAGAATCTCCCCGGTTTTCTTGAGAAAACGGCCCATCAGAGACCCAGCCGTGCGCCCGGCCGCTTCGTTATTAATGCCGATGAAGTAATTCCGTGGGGAGTTGGGAAGGTCGGAGACCAGCGCAACCACAGCCACGCCCTCGCTGCGCAAACGGGCAACGGCGTCGCGAACCTGCGGAGTCTCTGGGACCATCAAAGCTACACCGTCCAAGTGTCGTACCGGCAGTGAATTCAACGCCCGCACAATCCGGTGCGGATCCAGAATCGGGACGGAAACCAGTCGGAACGTCGCTCGATCACCAAGTTGAGACGCCGCCGTTTCTTTGAGCGCGTCTGCGATCATCTTTGTGAATTGGCTAGGCCCCTCCGGCAATACCAGCATAAAGTTATACTGCTTCTGCCGGGCAAGGTTCGCCGCATTGGTGTCACGGACATATCCCAGCTTCTTGACCGCGTCCTGGACTTTATCGATCGTTTTCTTTCGAACACCGGGGCGGTCGTTCAAAACACGATCTACCGTCGCCAGACTCACGCCAGCGGCAACCGCGATATCGCGAACAGTCGGCCTGCCAATTACCTCCACCATACCCTAATGGAAACATGGTTTTCTGAGGCACGTCAATCAACAGTACTCCAACGCATCGCCCGATGGACCCCGCACTCGCCACAATTGCGCGTTTTCGATCCCCCTGAACTTCCGCGTGGAATTGAACCCTATCAAGACTCGGCCCGGTAATTCGAATAGAAGAAATAATACGCGGTTAGCGTTTCCTTCCGATCAACCGAGGGCTTGGCTTGCCAGCGTCCAAAGGCCAGTGCCGGCCTCAATTGGCGGAGCATCTCCACGCAGCATCACAATGGCGTCTGCATCAACGGGTTCTAGTCCCTGACGGACCAAATGATTGTGGAGACAGGACGCGGTCGAAACGCAATCGACACGAACAAAGCCGGGCCGTGCGAGTGCATTGAATAGTTCAACGGCGGTTTCCTCTGTGTCCGAAACGATTGGGCCGACAACAGACCCACGGCCAAACGATCGCTCGATCGCATACCCGGCGCTCCCATGCACTGCGATCCTGCCGCTTCGAGCGAGAGCCGAAAGCATCATGCTACGATCCAGACCGGTCGCTGCTTTATCCAGACGGATGATCTCTGGCAGAACTTCTTGACCGGTTTGCGTCACGGACGAGTTGCGATCCGGTACGGTTTTAAGCTCACCCTGAATCTGAAGGACAGCCCCCGTCGATTGGAAACCGAAACTCTCATAGAGCGGTTTTCCGGCCTCGGTGGCCAACAGCGAAAGGGAGCGTCCTTCGGCTTCGCTCAGCAGCCGCGTTACCATTTCACGCCCGAGCCCCCGGCCTTGGTGCTTAGGATGGACGATGATCATCCCCAAACGGGCGTGAAGATCGCCAAACGGCCACCACATGCCGACTGCTATTGCCTCACCGGTTTCGATAGAACGGAGAAGTTGGCCGCGTCCAAGACTTGCGAGCAGAGCAACATCTTCAGGTCGATGCGGCCATCTCACGGCCTGCGCCATCTCTGTGATCTCGGGGAAATCGGCGTCACTGACGGTACTGAACTCGGTCCCTCCCAACATCCGAAGCCTCACAACCCCAGCAGATTGGGCAAACCACCGAGGTCGCTAATTTCTGAGTATCCGAAGGCCGGATTTCCAGGTCCATGTCCGCGCTCTACATATACACGGTTGGCGATTTTCAGGTCATGGGCTGACATTAGGTCATAACGCAGACTGGATGACACATGCATCACGTCCTCCGGCCCGCAGCCCAAAGTATCGAACATATACTCAAACGCGCGAAGCCGTGGCTTATAGGCTTGCGCTTGCTCCGCGGTCAGGACGGCGTGGAAAGGCGCTCCCAGCTTATCAACATTGCTTTGAATTTGATGGTTGGCGGCGTTCGACAGGACAACCAGCGGATATTCCTTCGCGACCCGAGCCAAAGGCTCTG
>JGI12316J14372_10004362_pt1 | contig 12141 bp, 5 predicted proteins | sample MarCyaLeptolynsp_FD_14372 | JGI IMG/M metagenome (IMG submission 14372) | reverse complement strand
ATCGCAATTAAGACAATTGTTGATAAAATCGTTGCGGGTGAATGTAGGGGCGTATTGCATACGCCCTAGAGCACCGATTCACTGCTAGCTCTCGCCTGCATAATTTTCAGTAACCTTCCCCAATAGATAGAAAAGAGAGGTGCTGATAAAGATGGCAAACTGGCGAAATGGTTTCTGGAAGTTGTGGGTAGCAACTTCGTTAGCTGTGAGTGGTACTGGAAACTATGCTCTAGCTCAGATTGTTCCTGATGGGACTTTGGGTAATGAAAATTCTGTGGTTATCCCTGATGTTAGGGTACGAGGAAGAGCTGCACAATTGATTGAAGGTGGAGCAATACGCAATATAAATCTGTTCCACAGTTTTTTGGAATTTAATGTTGGTGAGGGACAACGGGTATACTTTGCCAATCCGGTGGGGATTGAGAATATTCTGACAAGGGTGACGGGGAGTAATGCTTCGGAAATTTGGGGAACTTTGGGGGTAGATGGTGCTGCCAATCTGTTTTTGCTCAATCCCAATGGGATTATTTTTGGGGAAGGAGCCGAGTTGGATATCGGAGGTTCGTTTGTCGGTTCAACGGCGGATAGTATCGTGTTTGGGGATGGAGTGGAGTTTAGTGCCACTGAGCCAGAAGCAGCGCCGTTGTTGAAGATTAATGTGCCGATTGGGTTACAGTATGGACCAAATCCGCCAGCACCGGTGGTGAATGCCGGGACTCTTGAGGTAGAGCAAGGGCAGGGATTAACCCTGACTGGGGGTACGATGGTAAATACTGATACCGGACAATTGATGGCACCGGGAGGGCAGATTAGTCTGGCAGCGGTTCCTAGTGAAAGTCTGATTAATTTGGATGTGACTGGGCAAGTAAGTAGTGTAGATTTGCCCTTAACTACCGATGATACGAGTACGCTGCTGGAAAATCGAGGGGAGATTCGGGCAGATGGAGAATATGGGGGTAGTCTGACTATCAACACAACGAATTTGTTGGATTCAGGGGTTCTCAGTGCCACGGGAAGTGCTGGGGATGGAGGTAGGATTGAGGTTAATTATCAAGGAACGGTAATTCAAACTGCTAGTGCGCTGACTTCGGTGACGGGGAGTGAAGCGGGTGGCAGGATTGAGTTTCAGGGGGGACAGGTGTTGACTACCTCTGGCAATTTAGAGGCGAAGGGCGAGTTAGGGGGTGAGGTTCATTTATTTGGCGAGAGACTGCAACTGCTGGCAACGGAGGTAAATGCTAGTGGTAATAGCAGTGGTGGTGAAATTCTGATAGGTGGGGATTATCAGGGAAATACAGTTGGTGGAGAGAATGCCCTGAATACTTTGGTGAATCATGCCACTACCCTGCAAGCAGATGCCTTGCAGGATGGAGATGGAGGGCGAGTTATTGTTTGGGCAGATGGAACCACTGGGTTTTATGGTAAAGTTAGCGCCCGTGGTGGTAGTAATAGCGGTGATGGTGGGTTTGTTGAGGTTTCCGGTAAGCAGGAGTTGATTTTTCGAGGTGAGGTTGACACCGGTGCTCCTCAGGGAAATTGGGGAACTTTGCTACTTGATCCAGAAAATATCATCATTGTGGATGGTGTGGGAGCTGATGATGGTGAACTTGCTGATGATGAAATTCTCTATACTGATAGTCCTGGTGAAACGTTCACAATTTCTAAAGGAACCCTGGAAGCTATCAATAGTCAGGTTCTGCTAGAGGCAAGTAATGATATCATCATCACTCCTGGCGTATCCTTAGACTTTGATAATGATATTTTAGGCTCTGCTGGTGCGATCGCTTTTATAGCAGATGCAGATGCAGATGGTGTTGGTGAGTTTCGGATGGATGTGGGAGACGACATCAACACTAATGGGCGACATCTAACCATCTCAGGAGCAAGTATAACTACAGGTAACATCTATTCCTATCTCAAAATCTTTGGTATCATCCCGGTGACAGCAGGTGATATTAACCTCATTAGCAGTAATGGCGACATCACCACAGGGGAGTTAGTATCTGGTGATGTTCCTGCCGGTGGCGATATAATTCTCCAAGCTAACGGTAACATCAGCACTCATAAAATTGAATCTGACAGTCTGGTGGACGCTGGGGGCGATATAATTCTCCAGGCTAACGGCAATATCAATACTTATGCGATTGATGCCGAGAGTGTTTTGGGCGATGGGGGCAAAATTCAACTCACTGCTGGTGGTAATATCAGTACTCGTGGTATTGATGCTGACAGTACTTTTGGCAATACCAGTAACATTGAATTCACAGCTGGTGGTGACATCAGCTCTTATGGTATTGATGCTGACAGTCGTTTTGGTAGTGGAGACAACATTAAATTCACGGCTAATGGCAACATCTCTATTGATGGTATTGATGCTAGGACTTTTGGCAACAGCAGCAACATTGAACTCACCGCTGGTGGTAACATCAGCAGTAGTGAGCTGATATCAATTAGTGTTTTGGGCAATGGGGGTGCTATTACACTTACTAGTCACAATGGTGGCATTGATACTACGAAAGAAGTTAACTCTAGTTCTGTAGCTGGCAATGGAGGCGCGATCGCATTTAATGCTAAAGGTGATATTACCACAGTTAATATTTCCTCTAGCAGTATAGACAGAAATAGCGGTCAAATTTCCCTCAATAGCAGTAGTGGTGCAATTGATACTACTGCAGGTACTCTCAACTCTAGTTCCTTATTTGGCAATGGAGCAGCAATCACGCTTACTGCTGCTGATACCATTACCACGAATGAGATTTTATCAGTTGGCGATGATGGTGGAGGTAATATCACTCTTAGCACTAACGGCAAGATCACTGCATTAGGAGATATTAGCTCTAGCAGTAATAATGGTAATAGTGGTCAGATTTCACTAACTAGTAATAACAATGGAATTGACACTACAGCCAGTACTCTCAATTCTATCTCTGTAGCTGGGGATGGAGGTGCAGTTACACTTAATGCCAACAGTAACATTAGCACCGGAAATATTCAATCTTTCAGTACCGATAGTGGTGATGGTGGCGAGATTAGGCTTACTAGTCACAATGGTGGCATCAATACCACAGTAGGTACTCTAAACTCTGGCTCCTTATTTGGCAATGGAGCAGAAATAACTCTTGCTGCTGAGAGGGACGTTACTACAGCCAATATTTCTTCTATTAGTCAAGACGGGGATAGTGGTGCCATTTCACTAACTAGTAATAATGGTGGAATTGACACTACCGCCGGTATTCTCAGCTCTAGCTCTGTCGCTGGCAATGGAGGGGCAATAACTGTGGCTGCTGAGAGGGACATTACCACAGGGAATATTGCTTCTAGTAGTCAAGACGGGGATAGTGGTGCCATTTCACTAACTAGTAATAACGGTGGAATTGATACTACCGCCGGTATTATCAGCTCTGGCTCGGTATCTGGCTCTGGAGCAACAACAACTCTTGTTGCTGAGAGAGACATTACCACAGGGAATATTGCTTCTAGCAGTCGAGATGAAGATAGCGGTGCCATTTCACTAACTAGTAATAACGGTGGAATTGATACTACCGCCGGTATTATCAGCTCTAGCTCTATATCTGGCAATGGAGCAGAAATAACTGTTGCTGCGGAGACAGACATTACCACAGGGAATATTGCTTCTAGTAGTCAAGATGGGGATAGCGGTGCCATTTCACTAACTAGTAATAATGGTGGAATTGATACCAACGCCGGTATTCTCAACTCTGGCTCTGTCGCTGGCAATGGAGCAGCAATAACTGTTGCTGCTGAGGGTAACATCATCACTGGAGATACGATTTCTGTTAGTAATGACGGTAATGGTGGCAAAATTAAATTCAACAGTAACCGTGGTGCCATTGACACCACCGCAGGTACTTTACTTTCTGCTGCTAACGGTAATGCCGGAGAAATTGCTCTTAGCGCTGACAGCAACATCACCATAGGAAATATTCAATCTCTCGGTAATAATGGCAATGGTGGTGAGATTACACTAAATAGTAAAAATGGTGCCATTGAGGCTAGAGGAGGGATTGTCAACTCTGGTTCTATCTCTCAAAATGCTGGTGATATTGCCTTCACTGCTAGGGATAACATCACCCTCACAGGCATTATTAACTCAAATGGTAATCCAACAGGAGGCGATATCACCCTGGAAAGTACTCATGGTGCAATTAACGCTGAGCTGTTGCTCCTCAACTCAGGTAGCTTACGTATAACTAATATCGGTATTCTTAAAGCTAATGGAGTAGAGCTGCCACCTAGCGTATCTGCTAGTAACAATATTAATGCTGGGGCGATCGCCCTTTCTGCTAGGGATGGCATTAATCTTACTACAGCTTTTATTAACGCTTCTCGTTCTGCAGGTAGTTTAGGTAAAGGAGGTTCTATCACCTTTACTAGTAGTGATGGAGCCATCTCTCTAGAAAATACTTTTCTCCGCACTGAAACCTCTGTAGGTAAAGGAGGTGATCTTAATTTCCATGCTGAGTCAGTTTCCTTAACTAATAGTAATGCAATTATCAGAACTCACTACGATGCTCAGGCTGGGAATATCAATATAACAGCAACAGACTTTGTTGATTTGCATCGAGGTAGCGTCTTAGCCACTCAGAATCAAGGGAATCAAGCTAATGGGAACCTGACTATTAATACTCAAGCTTTGAGGATTCAGGATGGTTCAATCCTATCTACTTCTGCGCATCTATCTACTTCCGCACATAGTGTATCTCGCGCTGGCAATGGAGGTATTTTAACTGTTAATGCTGACTCTGTAGAAATCAGTGGCACTTCACCAGATGGTTTAACTCCTAGTGGTTTAGCTAGTGTAAGTTTAGGACTAGACGATAGAGCTGGTAATGGTGGAGAAATCAGAATTAATGCTAATCAACTAACTCTCCGGGATGGTGGTTCAGTATTAGGTTCTAGTGTTGGTAAAGGACAAGGGGGAAATGTAGTTATTAAGGCTGATTCTGTGATTGTTACTGGCACTTCAGAAAATCAGCTATTTGGCAGTAACTTGTCAGTTGAAGCATTGGCTGATGGCAAAGCTGGAAACTTAACAATTGAAGCTAACCAGCTATTGGTTCAAGATGGAGGATTAATATCTGCTTCTACCTTCGGTAGTGTTGAGGGAGGAACAATTAAAATTAACACTGCGGAACTTACCGTCTCAGGAGCTTCATCAGACAATCAGATCAAAAGCGGTATCTATGCTCAATCTTTTGATGAGGGAAAGGCTGGCAGCTTGGAAATTTTCACTGGTGATTTGATAGTCCAAGATGGGGCGAAAATTACAGTAAATAGTGAACCCCAATCAGAGGATTCTGGTAACCTGATCAATAAAACTAATGCCTTGATTGAGGCTCTTAAGAGGATTCCTGAAGGAGAAGGCATTCCCCCAGATTTTGCCGTAGCTAGGGGTTCTAGTACCAGTGATGCCGGTGATATTACTATTAATGCTAACAACATTTTTTTGTATAATCAAGGACAAATTACTGCCGCTACCTCCTCTGGAGAAGGTGGCGATATTCGCTTAGATGTATCGGAACTAATTCTGATGCGTCACAACAGTTTAATCTCTGCTACTGCTGGAACTGCCCCTGGTGGGGGCAATGGTGGCAATATTATCATTAATGCCCCCTTTATTATTGGTATTCCTACCGAAAATAGCGATATCATCGCTAATGCTCATGAGGGCAATGGTGGGAATATTACTATAACAACTCAAGCCATTTTTGGTCTAGAGTTTCGGGAGCAGACAACTCCTCTCAGCGACATCACCGCTAGTTCCGAATTTGGACTCAACGGCACAGTAGAAATAAACCAACTAAGTATAGATCCCTCACAAGGGTTAAGCAACTTACCAGATGAGCCAGGAACACCCAAACCATTGCAAGGTTGTCGTGGGGGAGGGATACAATCGGGAGGTCAATTTATTAGTATAGGTAGACAAGGCATACCCACCAATCCTTATGAATCCTTGGATAGTAGTGATATCTGGGAAGACATACAACCAGCAAAGGAGTTGGCAGAGAATGCAACAGAGCCACCGGAGAGAATTGTGGAGGCGACAGGCTGGGTAGTGACGGAAGAAGGGGAGGTGATTTTGGTAGCAGAGATGCCGTCGGCTGCATCTCAATGGGGATGTAGTCTGCGTTAAGAGAGTGTGGGGGGTGTGGGAAGTGTGGGGAGTGTGGGAGGTGTGGGAGGTGTGGGAAGATTGAGAGGGTAGCGCGATCGCAATTAAGGAAATTAAATATGACGGGAGAAGTAGGGAAAAAGTATTTTAGAACTCATGAGGATTTAGCCATTTATCAATTGGCATTTGAGACAGCGATGCAAATCTTTGAATGTTCTAAAAAGTTTCCAATTGAAGAAAAATATTCATTAACTGACCAAATTTATTGCTCTTCTCGCTCAGTTTGCGCTAATTTAGCAGAGGCTTGGAGAAAACGCCGATATCAAGCAGCTTTTGTTGCTAAATTGAGTGATTCGGAGGCAGAGGCAGCGGAAACTCAAGTTTGGTTAAAGTTTGCTGTGAAATGTCAGTATCTTCCAGTTGAACAAGGAAGAGAACTTTACGGAAGTTACAATCAAGTCCTCAGTGGATTAGTCAAGATGATTACCCATCCAGATGATTGGTTACTAAATTAACTCCCTTCTCTCCCCACACTCCCCACACTCCCCACACTCCTCTTCTTTCCTTCTACTGCCTTTGTGGTTTATTGATCCTTTGCAACCAAGCCACTAAATCAGCTATATCCGAAAAATCTAACAACGCTTTTCCCAGCTCTTCTATCTTAGAGAGGTTGAGTGTTTCTATCTGAGCCTGTAAACTGGGCTCAACAAGTCCTACTCGATAGTTGAGTTGTTTGAGAACCATATTGATCTCACCTTTTCGTAGACCCCGTTCCTCAGCAGCGGAGTCAATCTCCTGAAAAATCACTGATTCGCGCATAATATCCTCCCGTAGTACTGACCGAATCAAGTCCCTTTTCAATACTAACCCAGCCAGAATCGCCGTTGAAGCTGCCACATGGCTTTGGCGTTCCTCATTGGGAATCGCCTTAATATGCTCAGCAACAGTCTGGAGCACGGCAGGGCGATTGCCCCACCTCTCAGCCAAAACAGCAAAGGGCAACAATCCTTCTGACTGGAGAAATAAGGAAGCTGGTTGCTCCCAAATACGGATCACCTCGAACGAATGACGCAACGATTCCAACTCAAAAGTTGTTTGCTTAACCAAGGGATTTTCTGAGTAACGCAGATACACCACTACCTGCCTCATCGCCTTATCGGGATACTTGCGAAAGCATCTGAGGCGATAATCTGCCATCCTGAATGGGATACTTTCCTTCGGATCAACTTGGAACTCGATATGAAGAATTAACGATTTTGATTGCAACAAAACCAAGGCATCAGGGCGAATTGGCTCTAGGGAAAGTTCTTTCGTTTCTAACCGAGTTAGGGCAACTGAGTGTCCCAACAACCAAGCTGTTATGTCATCAGTGAAGGTTTCAGCGAGAAATTTACAAGTGTTGTCAAATGCCATGGTAGATGCTCTTAGTATAAAATGGAAGAAGGAACGCTACAAATAGATCTACCCACATTTGGAACATCCCTCAAACTCACCAATTCCCAAGATTAATGAAACCAGTAAAACCGAGGGCGAATCCCAAACTTTTGCGACTAATCTTGCTAGCGATGTTGGGACTAATGACCACTTTAATTGTTCCACCCATAACGAATGCGATCGCGCCGATTAAATCAGATCTTATACTAACCTCGGTAACCCACCGTTTCCAAACCCCTGGCTCACAACAAAAGTCATCTCAAGATGACTCGAACCAGATTACAGTCCACTTTAGTGGACTTAAGCTATTAGCCCAGAGTTTAAACTCTGGGCGGGTTAATGCCCAATCATTACTACAACAAGGAATACAACTCTACGAAGCTGAACAGTTTTCCCCAGCGATAACAGTGTGGCAACAGGCGGCTACTGCTTTTGCTAACCAAGGAGATACCTTCAACCAATCCCTAACACTAAGTAATCTTTCCTTAGCTTATCAACACCTCGGACAATGGGAGAAAGCCCAAAAAGCCCTTGAGCAAAGTCTCAAACTGCTGCAAAATCTTGAAAGTACAACTAACCCCCAGACCTACTCAGAAATCCTGGCTAAAACCTTAAACACCCAAGGTCGCCTACAATGGGAAAGAGGACAGTTGGAGCAAGCCCTCAGAACCTGGCAGAGAGCCACCGCTAACTATCAAGAAGCTGGCAATCAGACAGGTATCATCGGTAGCTTGATTAACCAAGCCAAAGCTCTACAAACCCTAGGATTGAGTAGTAACGCAGAAGAGAAGTTACAAACAGCTCACCAAATCCTGCAAGAATCAGACTCCCCTCTCCAAGCCAAAGGATTTAAAGACTTAGGCAACGCTCTAAGACGACTTGGTAAGCTAGACGAATCGCGGCAGACTTTAGCTGAAGGCTGGCAACTCGCCAAACTCCCCACAGCCAAAGGTGCAGTCTTGTTAGAGTTAGGTAATACCGAACGAGCCTTAGCCAAAAGAGCGATCGCAATTGGTAAGCAATCAGAGGCTCTCTCCCATACTCAAGCTGCGATCGAGTTTTTCCAACAGGCTTTTAATATTGGAGGACAAATCCAAGCTTCCCTCAACCAACTCAGCCTCCTGGTTGAAACTGAGCAATGGTCAGAAGTTGCAGCATTACTACCTAAAATCCAGCACTCAATTAACCAATTACCAACCAGTCGCACTGCCATCCATGCCCGACTAAACTTTGCCCGTTCTCTGACTTGTCTCCACCCTAATCTAGATCCAGAAGCCTTATCCTGTAACAACCGTGAGAGCTCCGAACAACAGAGAACACAACCAAGTATTGAAACCCCCTCTTGGAAAGAGATTGCCCAAATTTTAGCCACCGCTACTCAACAAGCTCAACAACTAGAGGATCTACAAGCTCAATCCTATGCCCTCGGTCAGTTAGGAGGACTATATGAATTAACTCAGCAGTGGTCAGATGCCCAAAACCTCACCCAACAAGCCCTCCTAAAAGCCTACCAAACTTCTGACATTCGCTATCATTGGGAGTGGCAGTTGGGGCGTATAGCCAAAAAACAGGGCAATATTGAAAATGCGATCGCTTACTATCAAACCGCAGTTGATACCCTCAAAACTGTTCGCAAAGACTTACTGACAATTAATTCCGATGTCCGGTTTTCCTTCCGAGATAACGTCGAACCCCTCTATCGAGGATTAGTGGATTTACTCTTGAGAACTGAAGGTAACTCTCAACCACCTCAAGAAAACCTGAAGCTGGCAATTGGGGAAATTGATTCTCTCCAACTAGCCGAATTGGAAAACTTCCTCGGTTGTGATCTTTCTCAAACAGTGCAGCTTAACCAGGAGCTTGACAACATCGATCAAAAAGCTGCATTTATTTATCCGATCATGCTTGAAGATAGATTAGCAGTTATCTTCAAACTACCAGGACAACCTCTGAAATACCATGGAAATCCGATTGAGCTGACTGTTGTGGAAAAAAAGCTGATAAAGCTAAGAAAATCGATATTAAGAGGCGACTCTGGAGCCGTCACAGAAAATTCCCAAGACATTTATCAATGGTTAATTGAACCCCTGGAAAAATACCTCAAAAACAGTAGCAAAGTCGAAACTTTAGTGTTCGTACTCGATGGGGAGTTGCGCAATATTCCCATGTCAGTACTCTATGACCAGAAAACTGATCAATATCTAATCGAGAAACAATATTCTCTGGTTTTGTTGCCCAGTGCCCAGCTTTTTGACCTCCAAACTCTACCAGAAAAGTTACAAGTTTTAGGCGCTGGTATTAGTGAGAAACGTCAAATTGAAGACCGAAATTTCCTCCCTCTTAATGCTACCGCAGAATTAGAGCAAATTCAAAATACAGTATCCAGTGAAATACTACTAAATTCCCAGTTTACCAAACCCAATCTACAACAAAATATCAACTCTGGATCTTTTTCCGTAGTTCATCTAGCAACTCACGGTAATTTTAGTTCTGACCCGGAAGAAACCTACATTCTTGCCTATAATCAATTACTCAGAGCAAATGATTTACATAACTTGCTGTGGAGTGATAATCAAGAAGTAACTAACACCATAGAATTACTGGTTCTTAGTGCTTGTAAAACAGCAGAGGGAGATAACCGAGCGACTTTAGGATTAGCTGGGTTAGCTGTACGAGCTGGAGCTCGCAGTACCTTAGCAACTTTGTGGCAAGTAAGTGATGACTCTACTGTCAAACTAATGGAACAATTTTACCACGAATTAAACCAGCCAGGAGTAACTAAAGCAGAAGCACTCCATCGGGCTCAACAAGCTCTTTTAAATGACCAAAAGTATCAAAATCCTTCTTTTTGGGCACCCTATGTGTTAGTTGGAAATTGGCGGTGATATTTACGCCAACCTTTCTTTTTTGTCCAAAGTCAAAATCAGATAGAAATTACAAAAACTCTTGTGGAGAAAGTGGCTCATTAGTGCGACGGTCTTGGGGTTTTTCAAGTCGGTAAATAATGGGTGGTTCGGGAATAAGCAAGTACCTAGGACCCCAGCCACCATTCAAGTCTTGTGTGCTTGGAGAAGGAGGTCTAGTTCGAGCATTTGGTAATTCAATAGGTAGAACTTGAGTAGCCTGAATATATCTTTCGCCATCAGCAGTAGCGCGGATAACGCCATCAGGCACTGTGATGCCCTGCTTGTCTAACTGCCGTTCTACTTCCCAAAACTGAATCGTGGGAGAAAGTGTGGCGAGGAAGGTGACATCCGGTGTGGGCTCGAGCTCGAGCCCAAGTTCAGACTCATCGAGTTGCCACTCTTCTTGAAACTGACCATCTGGTGCAATTTTCCACAGGTTGAGGGTAATCTGCCATTTGCCTTGATTGACCTCGACATGTTGATAATCCAAAATCGAATAAGTAGCCTTGGGGCTGGTGTCGTGAGATAACTTCTCATCAGGGTAGAGATATCGAACCGCCGCGACCGCAATACGACTATCATCTGGAAGATTGGTATTTCCTTGTATTTTATATTTGCCCCGATTACCTGAAGGTGTAACTCGCATCTGAAAATCGGCCTGGGAATGTAAGGTTGGTAACAAATTTGGTAATGACTGTGCTGGTAATCGTACTGAGGAACATCCAGTAGACCCAATTAACACTAGGGCGATGCTAACTAAACCTCTGAGATAAGAAAAATTATGCTGTCGTTTTGGAGGAGCAGATGGAAATGTGGGAGCAAAATCTTGAGCCATGAGAGTTTAGTTGAAATGAATAAAATTGTGATTTTGTGAGTTTTTAACTAAAACAATAGAGACGGAAATATGCCACAAAAATATCCGTCTTAGTGCCTAACTTAAGGGCAAAAATTTAGCTAAATTTCCGGAGGAATATGTTCAGACTTCGGAAAAGGAATAATAGACACTTTTGCTACTTAAGTACGCCTATCGGTGAGTGTGGTATTAATGAAAAGCATAATTGATAATTATTACGATACAGATAAACAAATAAACCTTGCCTTAGGGCAATCTCCCAAGCTAAGTAACCTCCTCTCTATTGGCTCAATTTCAACGGGAGCTCTATCGCTGTTTTCGGTGGCTGCCATCCTGGGGACTCAACCAGCCCAAGCTTATTTTTCAGTGCAATCTGCCAGTCTTCCGGATGAAACTGTTAAAGAAAAACCAAGCAGCCATACCATTTATCTAGCAAGTGAGAAGAATTTCCCCACGGAAGCTCATCAAGAGATGGTGGAGGGGAAATCCTTCCAGACAACACAAGTGGACTTTTGTTCTGATAGAGAGCTTTGCGAACAGACTATTCCAGAGAGCAGCTGGGAGAGACACACTGCTAATAGTCTAAATCTCTTGGTCATGGATGAGGATGTAGAGTTAAGTGCAAATCCTTCTGAGAATCTGTCAGAACAAGGAGTTATCGTTCCCACTCATCCATCTGTTGCTCAGCTAAGTAATATTAATTCTCCCCATCGGGTTGAAAGAACCGAATTCACCCAAGCAACTCAATTAAGGCAAGCTCACCCTGTCGAAGTTCAACCGCAACCAAAAACAGTAGTAACAACAGGAGCAGCAGC
>JGI12316J14372_10004354_pt1 | contig 12153 bp, 12 predicted proteins | sample MarCyaLeptolynsp_FD_14372 | JGI IMG/M metagenome (IMG submission 14372) | reverse complement strand
CTTTGCATGTTGTTGTTGTCGATCATGGCGACGAGATTGTTGACGCCGCGCGACGATGCAATCAGAACGGCTTCCCACGTGGAGCCCTCCTGGACTTCGCCGTCCGACAGAACCGTATAGACCATGCCGTCCTTGCCCTGAGTCTTGACCGCATAAGCCATGCCCATAGCCATTGAGAGACCGTGGCCGAGAGCGCCAGTGGAGGCTTCGATGCCGGGAACGCCATAATCCGGGTGCACGCCGATCAGGCCGCCCGGTGTGCAGTAACCGTTCATGATTTCGTCTGAAATGATGCCAAGGCCGTTCAGGATGATGGCCTGGATCATATAGCCGTGGCCCTTCGACATCAGGAAAGTGTCGGGCGCGTCTCCGCCCCAGACCTTGCCTTCCGAATTCGGACGCATCAGGTCGTAATAGATGCAGTCAACCGCTTCGGTCGAGGAAAACGCACCACCGACATGAAGTGCGGTCACGCGCTGGGTCATGTCGAGAATGGCTTTTCGATGAGCCTTGCAGCGCGCCTTTGCAGCCGCCGCGTCATAAGAGTTCTGTCTGTCAAGCACGGTTTATTCCTCCGTATCTTCGCCGAGGATGAGCGTCCAGTAATGATCGCCCTTGTAGTCGGCTTCGGCGAAGATTTCTCTCCAGCCTTCCGGATAATCGTGGGTATAGGCGGTCAGCACCCAATCCTCGAACAATTCCTTTTCATCGGGGGTGCGGTAGCTGTCGACCTGTACGTAGGCTTTGTCGTCGCGGGTGACGCGGTTGATCTCCCTGAGCGCCTTCACGAGGTCCGGGCGCCGCAGATTATGAAGCGTGTTGAGGCAGATGACCGCATCGAAACTGTGATCGGGGAACGGCAGCGGATCGTGCAGGTCATGGACGTGCATGCGCCCGATCACTTCCGGCTCGCAATGGGTCACACCGTAATAGGAAATGTCGGTGCCGAACGCTTCGATACCCGGCTCGGCAATCATGAAATCCTTGACCAGGAAACCCTTGGCGGCGCCGAGATCGAGCACCCGGTCGCCGGGCTTCAGGCCCCAATGATCGATCATGTCGCGGGCAACCGGGACCCAGCGCCCGTCATAGCGATAACCGCCATAGCCATATTCGCGGGCACCGTCGAAATATTCCTCGCCATATTGACGCGAGATCCGGATATGTTCTTCGGTTTTGGCCGAGGACCGTTTGCTTACATTGCGCTTGCTGCGCGGGAGGCTGCGCAGGAGATTGATTTCAGCCACAGGCGTCACCCAGAAATTTTGTGAAATTGGGAAAGTTCCAAGCGCCCGTATACCCCAGTCTTCGACCGGTCTCAATACGGGCGCTTTTCCGGATCTTAAAGGACGCCGTCGATATCGTCTTTTTCCAGGTAGACAATGTAGGAGCGACCCCACCAGCCGATATCGAGGTGACGCACGACCTTCCAGCGGGTGCGCTTCTGCCATTCCAGGAATGCCTTGGAGACACCCTTCAGCGGATTGCCCTTGTAGCCGGCAAACTGGTCATCGATGTAGATGACGGTGCCTTCCTGGAGCAGCGGATCGAGGAAGTTGAAGACGGGAACNGCGGATTCGTAGAGATCGCAGTCGATGTTGACCAGCGAGACCTTGCGGCCNGAGTCCAGATATTGCTTCTGCAGGTCCTTGGTCAGGCTGTCGGAATAGTAGCCTTTGATGGTCTTGACGTTTTCGGTGTAGATGCCGTGNTCGTCGACCATGCCGCGGAAGGCTTCTTCCGACGTGGTCAATGCACCGCGCTTCCAGATTTCAACCGACGTGTCGGAGGTCGGATCNGGCAGGCCTTCAAAGCTGTCAAAGGCATGAAAACCCATCTTGTCGAGGCCGTGGCGGCGNGCCTCGGTCAGGGCCATGCGGAAGGTGCGGCAGCGGTGGCAGCCATATTCGTGATAGTCGCCGTGGACCCGGTTGTCGGTCAGGAAGTCGAACGTGCGCCGGTAGAACAGATGCTTTTCGGTCTGGCGGTTGTTCTGGTTGTATTCGATCTCGTTTTCGCGCGTCCAGTCCTTGAGCTGCTCGCCATTGGCCAATGCGACCCAGGGCTCACCAAGAACAGGCTCGATATTGAGCGGCGGGAAATGCGGTTTCTTCGTATCAGACATGTCTTTGGACCTTCTTGTCATTATGTGCGCAAACCGTCAGGCGTTGCGCGGACCCCGATGGGCCTCGTGCCGTATTTCCGGCGCTTCAGTTACGACTTGATCTTTTCGGCCATTTCCAGGGCGTGACGGATCGTGTCATCGATATCGACATTGTAGAGGTAGGTTCCGGCGCGTCCGACCGAGTGGACGTCGTCGGGCATTTCATCGAAATACTTCTTCGCCTTGGCTTTTTCCGATTCAAACGGCAGCGGATAATATTTCGACGTCATGGTCGGGATTTCCAAGGTGATCAGCGTTGTGTCCGCCTTGTGCCTTGTAAATTTCTTGTACTCTGTGATGCGGGTGAATTTTTCGTCGCCCGCGAAGTAGATGAAATAGACTTCCTTGGGAAGCGCAAATTCCACCGGCAGCACGATCGTGTGCAGATCGCGTCCGACATAGGTCAGTTCGCCATGGCATTTGTCGAACAGGATGTCAGGCGAAATCGAATTGGCGATCAGGTCGAACGTGTGCTTTTCGCCGTTGATCCAGACCGACTTGTTGGGAATGTCGTAGTTCTCGATTTCCGTCGACAGATGGACCTTGCAACCCTCCGTCGCGATGGTGAAATAGTCGTCGTATCCGTTGAAGGCAATCGGATAGGCCGAGATTGCCGTATCCCAGGCGGCGCGTACACCTTCCTTGACCGTCACGCCTTTCGGGGACCAGGTGAAATCGTCGATCTTCTTGTTGTCGTCGATCTGCCACATCTTGCGGGAATATTTGTCGACGAACTTGTTGTAGAGGGTTTCGCCGATGGACTTGATCCAGAATTCCTCGAAGTCGCGGGCTTCGCTGGCCAGGTTGGCGTTGCGCGCCTCGGCCCGGGTCATGCCGGAAATCTCCGCCGACGACAGTTTCGAAAGGGCACCGATATTGATCGCCGAGCGTTCGGCGTCGATCTGGGCCGCATCCGGCATAGTCGGGATGTCGTCGGCATGGATCGGATAGGTGTAGAACTTTTCGTCCTGCTCGACATAGGTCAGGAATTCGTGGTCCTGACACCGGCGCAGCGGAACATAGGTGTTGAGGAATTCATAGACGTTGGTCCAGGGCGTCAGAAAGTGCCGTGGACCGAACGTATAAGGGTGACCGCCATAATAGCGGGTGCGGACACCTGCGCCCAGGAACGGCGCCCGTTCAACGACGGTGACGTCCCATCCGCCCATCAATTGCAACTGATGCGCGGCCGCGCATCCGGCGAACCCGCCACCTATGACCAATGCTTTTTTCATCTCGATCCCTCGATTCCTGTCATGCCCTGCGGTTGGCGCCTACGCGCCGGCGGAGAGCTTCAAACCCTGTTCAAGTGTCGTGTAGGCAAAATCCGGAAACGCCTTCCTGCAGGCGTCGATGCCAAAAGGCCGGTAGCCGTTGTGCGGCATCGGGCCGGAGCGCGGCGATCCGTTGATGGCAACGGACTTGCCGGAAATCTCGACCACCTTTTCCGCGATCGACTTGAAGGAATGAACCTCTCCGGTGGCTACATTCAGTACGCCGGTACTTTTGTGTTTCAAGACGCGGGTGATGATCTCGGCCACATCGGCAATGTAGATATGATCGCGGCGCTCTTCGCCCTCTCCAAACAGCTTGATGTCTTCGCCGGCTTCAACCTTGCGGCGGAACTGGTTCGGGCCATAGCCGTTGTGAGGGTCGTTGGCACCAAACAGCAGGCTCGGCCGCAAGATCGCCAACGGGCCGGTCACGTCGGCCTTGAACGCCAGTTCCCGCGCCAGATGCATCACGCCGTGCAGGCTCTCCGGCGCAGCCGGGACGGCTTCCGTCAGTGGCAACGGCTCGTCGGGATAAACCGCGTCAGAGGAAATGTTGACGACATGGGCCGGAGCGCTCTTTGCGAGCGCTGTCGTAATGGCCAGCGTCAGCTTCATGTTGTCTGCCAGCATCGCAGTGTTCTTGCACGGCGCGATTGCCGAAACCGCGACGACCGAATCGCCGGGTTTGATCAATGCGGCAAGTGCATCGGCCGCGCCGTCCGCCAAGAGGTCGACTTCTTTGCGGGTCACGCCGAGCGCGGCAATACCTTCTTGTTGAAGGCGGTCCAAGAGCGTTCCGCCGACAAATCCACCGGCGCCGATCACGACGACGCGTTCCGGGTTTACGGGTTCTGCGTTCAAATGGGTCAGCATGCGCATGCGTCCTTTCTGGAAGGTCCGGTCAAACGTCGTTCGACCGGCCGAGCGTGTGGTAGTCCAGGCCCGCCGCGCGCGCCTCGTCAACTTTCAGAACCGCGTAAGGATCGAGCACGGTCCTTCCCTTCATCGCCGAAGCGATTGCCTGTGCGGAAATCTCCTTGTAGGCCGGCCAGGGCGTCAGGATCATAAGGGCATCGGCGCCAGCCAGTGCTGCAATTGGCGTTTCCGCCTGAACCGATTTCGAATGATTTGCGGCTTCAGCCGGAACCACGGGGTCGTGCAGGACGAGATCTGCATCCGGGATCTGGGCCAGCGTCGCCAGCGACGGCGAGTTTTTTACCGAATGGGTGTTTTCTTTGTAAGCCAGGCCCCAAACCGCGATCTTCGCGTCGGGTTGGTCCGCAAGAATGACTTTCTTTGCCGTCCGGGCCGCCCAGTCGCGTCGATGACGACTGTTCGAAACCCAGGCCTTGACCACATCGGAATCGGCACCAATGCCATCCGACATGCGGATGACTGTGGCAAGATCGCGCTCCAGATTTCCACCTGCAATGCCGAGCCCCGGCGTGAGATAGGAATATTGGCCGATGCGCCGGTCGAGCTTCAATGCCGGTGCGATTTCCGACCAGACCGCATCAATACCCTCGCACAATTCCGAAAGCGTATTGGCGACACTGATCGAGGAGACCAGGCAACAATTGATTGCGATCTTGGTCAGTTCCGCGCTCTCAAAGCGCATGGGCAGGATCGGACAGTCGAATGCACCCAGATAGGCCTGAAGGGCCGCAGGAAGCGGGTCCGCGGGATTGGCACAGCCGACAATATAACGTTCAGGGTACAGCGCGCGTTCGATCGCGCGGCCAAACACAAGGGTTTCGACCTGGTAGTACAGGGTCAATCCGGGACGCATGCGCTGGCGCGTGAATCCGGGCGGCACCTGGCTCAAAACCACCAGCACCGCATCCTTGGACAAGGCGGCCGCGGCCTGATCGATCAGGCGATCGAGACCGGAGAGATCACTCCCGCCCTTGTCATCTGTTGGCACATCCGGCGCAACATAGACGACATCGCAGCGTCCGAGGTCAGCCTCGTCGCTGGTGAAACTGATATGGTCGCCGTTCTTGGCCAGAAGATCGTCAAGGTCCGGCTCGATCACCGGCAGGTCGCCGGCCTGCAATCGTGCGATCAGCGCGCCATCGGGATCGAAACAGACGGTTTCAAAGCCTTTTTCGGCCGCGGCAACCGCTGAGTTCAAACCCAGATGCGTCATGCCGACATAGGCGATGCGGGGATTTTGTGACGTCATGTCTATCGGCTCGCCTTTTGAACGGCTTCGTCTCCGAGCGTGCGCAGGAGACGGTTGAGCCAGATGTCAGTTGAAAGGTCGGTCTCGGCGGCGTTTTCCACCAGAGACTTGAAATGGGCATATTCGGCGGCCCAGGTCGGATCTTCCTCGGTCAGGGTGATCGATTCCTCCGGCGGCCGGCCCGAGGGCAGGATACGCTTGCGTACCGTGAATGTCGTCGGGCCCCACTTGCAAAGGGACCGGATGTGGGCTGTGCCCTTCTCGGCAAAAACATCGCAGGTGAAATGGTTGCGCCACATCAGCAGCGTCATTTCCATTTCCAGTTTGGGCCGGGCCGAGCTCGACCCGAACACGACGTGATCGGGAGCCCGGTTTTCGAAATTGGAAGCGAAATTTATGGAGAAATCGTCCCCGAGATCGCCGAACCAGAACCGAGATGTGTCGAGCAGATGCGAGCCGAGATCGTGCAACACGCCGGAGCCATGATCGCGCCATTCGGAATCGCGCACCAGACGCGCCGTGCCGTTGCCGTAGAACATGCGGCAATGATAGATCTCTCCGAGATGACCGGAAGCGATCAGGTCGCGCATGGCGATGTAGTGCGGTTCGAAACGGTGATTGTAGGCGGTGTAGAGCACCACGTTTTTCGATCGTGCCAGGTCCTGCAGCGCTTCGATCTCGGAATCCTCGGCCGCCCACATGGGTTTTTCCACCAAGGCATGTTTGCCGTTCTGCAAGAGATAGGTGAGGACCTTTACCTTGGGACTGTCGGGAAGACAGCACAGGGCCGCGTCGTAATCGGCAAGCGGCACGTCCGCGACGTCGCGGAAGTCCGCTTCCGGATTCTGAGGGTCAACAGTTGCGACAAAATCCGCGCCGGCGAATTTCTTGCGCTTGTAACCCTGCACCCCAAGACCGATGACGATAACCCGCAACCGACCAGCTCCTTGTCTCTTCGACCCACCTGCAAACCGATCAGGACCCGTCAGGCCTGATAAAGGGCTCTGCTTTCGGCGATCTTGATTTTTTTCAGGACATCTTCATGGGCAACAGGAATGTTGCCGTCATGTTCAACTTCAACGGCGGCCGCCATTGCACCGAGGACCGCAGCAATCACCTCGTTGCCGGTCACGATATGGGCCAGCGTCGCATAAGACATCAACGCATCACCGGCACCAACCGCATCGACCACGTGATCGACAAAACTGTCGACGGCAAAGAACGAACGTACATCGTCCGGATCCTCCCGCTCACGATAGGCGATGAGGCCGCGCTGACCGAGTTTCAGAATGAGATTGCGGCAATGGGCCTGATCGAACAGTTTCTGTGCCAATGGCCGGACAACGCTGTCCTGATCGCCAAGGGCAAACCTGGCCTCGCGTTCATTCGGGGTGATCAGGTCAAAACCCTGGAATTCGCAGATATTGCCCCAGCGGCTCGCCACCTGGCTGTCGGCAACGCGAAACACATCGTTCGGGATCGCTTCAACAAGACCGGGAATGGTCTCGGGATTGAAGATGCCGTGGCGGAAATCGCAGAACATCACGCACTGGGTTTGTGTATCGCGGATCTGTTCATGCAATTCGGTCTGGATCCGCTCCGAAATCGCGCGATTGTCCAGCGTGTCGATTTTCAACATCCGGTAGCCGCCGCAAACCACCGCGTTCTTATTGGTGGTCGGGCGGGTAGAATCGATGATGGCCTGTGTCTTGACACCGGCCGCTTCGAGGTCATTGAGGACAAACTCGGCCATCTTGTCGTCGCCAAGCACGGTCGAAAAAGTCACGTCTGCGCCGGCGGCCCGCAAATGTTTGGCAACGATGCCGGCGCCGCCGACATAATCGTCCTGGGATTCGTAGCGTACCGAAATGGTGGGTGTTTTTGTCTGACCGCCGATCATCGTGGTGTTGGTGTAGGTATCCACGATCGTATCACCAACGACATGAACCTTGACGCCCTCGAATTTCGGCAGCGCGTTGGTCAGATCGTCGAAGTTCAGATTCTCGGCTTCAAACAGCGTGATCAGCTTTTCCGATGAAATCTGCGGCGGCGAGGTTTCGATCAGTTTGGACGACGAGTAGACAATATCGCCCGGCGTGAAGATGAATTCACCGCCATAGGAATCAAGGATGTCCTTTTCTTCCTGCGTCTTCGGCGGCAGACCGGACGAAACGTATTCGTAACCCTTGGCAAAATAATCCGGCTGGATCTTGCTCATGTTGTGCAAGGGGGTCGGGTTGCGGTCGATGATGACGAAATCCACCATATCGAGCGCAGCCAAGTTGATAGCGCGCAACGCTTCCGGGACGAAAGGCCGGAAGTTGGCCTTCTTGATATGTTCATCCCCGGTGACGCTGGCAATCAGCAGATCCGACTTGCCGGCCGCATACATAAGATGGCGTACGTGACCGGGATGCACCACGTCGAAGGTGCCGTGACACATGATCACCTTCTGGTCGCGCGGCCGCGGTCCAATGGCTGCGATCAGCTCGTCAAGCGTCTTGATTTTTGCTTTGTATTTATCGTCAACCACGGTCTTCACTCTTTGTCGGATAACATCTCGAACCAGGTTTTGGTCGCCTTCGCGATTGAATCCGGCTCCCAGAGCGGCGCGTCGCGCCAATATTCGATATTTTCAACGATCTTGGCGACGCCCTCTTCGAAAGAGACTTTCGGCTCGAAACCGAGTTCGCTGCGAATGCGGGTAATGTCGGCAAAAGTGCAATCCGGCTCGCCCGGCCGTTTCGGGATGAAAACCCTTTCGCCACCGAGCAATTCGGCGAGCTTGTTCACCGACTGCGGATTGCCGGCGCCCAGGTTCCACACACGCCCGGTCAATTCGCTTTCGGCGGCCAGGCGAAATGCCTCTGCAACATCCGTCGCATACAAAAAGTCCCGGCTCTGGGTTCCATCGCCAACGATGGTCAAGGGCTTGTTCGCCAGTTTCTGTTTCAGGAAGACGCCAAAAACGGCTCCGTAGGCACCCGATGTCCGGGACCGTGTTCCGTATGCGTTGAAGATCCGAACGGAATTGACGGGAAGTCCGTATACCTTGTTCCAGTGAAACGCAGCCTGTTCGCCCTGATATTTCGACAGCGCATAGGGGTAATGCGGCTGGATCGGATGATCCTCGCGCGTCGGCGTATCGGCAAGGCCGTAACAGGAGGAAGATGCGGCATAGACCACCTTCTTGACCGTTCCGGCATTCTTCGCTGCTTCCAGCACGTGCACCGTGCCCTGGACGTTGGCCGACATATATTCGGTCGGATGTTCAATGGAGGGTACGATATCGCCGATGCCGGCGAAATGGATCACGTGCGTCGCATCCTTGAACAGGGAATCGTTGTCGGTGAGCGAACGGATGTCGCGCCACTCAGCGGCAATATCGGAGTTGTTGCCGTGGTGCGCGATATTGTGCTCGCGCCCGCCGACCAGATTGTCGATCACGCGCACGGAATATCCGCGCGACAGAAGGTTATCCACCATGTGGCTGCCGACAAAGCCGGCGCCACCGGTGACCACGGCGATGGGTCTTGCGGTCATTGTGCCAGAACTGCCTTCAGACGACGGATATTGAAGTAAAAGTCATCGTCCATCGAGTTCGGCAGCTTGCCTTCCTTGAAGGCCTTGCAGAGATCGCGAACCGCATCTTCGACAGAAAGCTTCGCCCGGAAGCCGAGCTTGTTGGCGATCTTGTCGGAATTGACATGGTAGGAGCGAATGTCGTTGGTCGGGGTGGTGACGATTTCGATGTCGCCTTTTTCCGGGAATTCCTCCTTGACGACCCGCTGCGCGATCAGCGCGATATCGTTGATCGACATGTTCATGAAACCGGCGTTAAACGTCTCGCCCGCGATCTTCTCATCTTCGACCGTCAGAAGCAGCTTGTAGAGATCGCACATGTCCTGAACGTGCAGGTTCGGACGTTTTTGCGTGCCGCCGAAGACAGTGATCTTGTCGTTGTTGATCGCGTGGTTGGTCAGGATGTTGACCGAAAGGTCGAGGCGCTGACGCGGAGCATAACCACAAAGAGTGGCCGGGCGGATCGTCACGCAGACAAAATCGTCGCTCTGGTGCTTGAACAGGAGCGGCTCGCACATGCCCTTGTACTTGTTGTAGAGCGTCAGCGGAACGAGCGGGTGATCCTCGGTGACGTTCGGAGATTCCGAGACCCCGTAGACCGAGCTCGAAGACGCGTAGATGAAACGCTGAACGCCGGCTCTCTTGGCAGCAATGACCATCGGCTCGAAGGCGTCCAGATTGACGGTCGTTGACAGGTTTTCGTCGAGTTCGAAGCTGGCGTCGTTGGAAATGCACGCAAGGCTGATGACTGCATCAACGCCCCAGAACGATTGCGCCAGTTTTTCAGTGTCGCGAATGTCACATTCAACAATCTTCAGCCGCGGATGATCCTTCGGCATGAATTCGTCGCCGAAATACATGATGTCCAGGGCCGTGACGTTATAGCCGAGGTCGAGCAGTTGCGGGACCAGAAGGCTGCCGACGTACCCGGTGCCGCCGGTAACCAGCACATTTCTGATTTGTCTGTTGCCGTTTTGTTGTGACATTGTTTTTCTCGAGATATTTGATGGAGGAGTTGTGAGGAGCCGGAGCGGTTCAGCTCGCGGGAATATCGAACCCGGCCGCGGTTGCGTCCTTGAAGAACATTTCAACGGTCTCAAGCGAATATTCGTCGAGATCCTTGCCGACCAGTTTCAATTTGCCCAGCACATCCGGCGTGACGGTGATGATATGACAGCCGACGGACTCGGCATGGAAAATGTTGAGCAGCTCCCGCGGGCTGGCCCAGAGAAGCTCCGATTTCGGCTTGCTTTTCATGATTTCGGCGGCGTCGCGCATGAGAGGGACCGGATCGAGGCCGGTGTCCGCAACCCGCCCTGCGAAGACCGACACAACAGCCGGTGAATCAACATGCAGTGCGTCGGTGACTTCACGAACCTGCTTCAGGGTGAAGATTGCGGTGATGTTGAGCTTGACGCCCTGATCGGAAAGCTTCTTGATCAGCGGGACTGCTGACTCACCCTTGGTGTTGGTGATCGGGATCTTGACGTAGACATTGTCGCCCCAGGAATTGATTTCCATCGCCTGGGCTTCCATGGACGGGAAATCGTCGGCGAAAACTTCAAAGGAAACCGGCGCATCGGGAATGGCCTGCAACACTTCCTTGGCAAAGGCCACATAATCGGTGACGCCGGCCTTACGCATCAGGGTCGGGTTGGTGGTGAAACCCTTGACCATAGGGTTCTGCTTCAGCGCCTTCATGCTTTCGAGATCCGCACCATCGGCGAAAATCTTTATCTTCATCTGATCCATAGCTCTTACCGCTCCCTGAAGATGTCCGGTCGTAAGGGATTACCCCGCCAGTATGATCGGCGCTGCGTCCCGCAGACTTTTGACGATGTGATCGGGCCCGTCAGGGCGCCGTTCCTGATATTCGTAGTCGATAAAGATTGTCCGGCAGTTGGCGGCTTTTCCCGCGCCCACGTCCCGCCAGCGGTCGCCTACCATGAAACTTTGCGCGCAATCAACCTTCCACTCATCCGCAGCCTGCAAAAGCAGGCCCGGTTTCGGCTTGTAACAGTCGCAATCCGGTCCTTCGACACAGTAACAGGCATAAATGGCGTCGATTGCGAGGTGGGCCATCAGATGGTCATGGATCGCGTCGACCACGGCCTGGGTGGTCTTTCCGGTCGTCACATCGGGCTGGTTGGTGGCAACCAGATTGACAAATCCCCGATCCCGAAATTGCAACAAGGCGTCCGCGACACCCGGCAGGATTTCAAGATCGGCAAGGCTCTTGGGCGGATAAGGACGGCCATTTTCCACGATGGAGCGGTTGATCACTCCGTCGCGGTCAAGAAACACCGCCCGTTTCAGCCCATTCACCATTTGGTTTTCTTTTGTTGCAGGTCCGGATGCGAAACGAGGCAATGCCAGACCACTGCCTGGAATGCTTCGGAATGAGGCGTAATCAGTGCGGGATCGACCGGCGGCACAACCACCACCACGTCGCCATGCTTGGCGGTATGGCCCGAATCGCGGCCGACAACACCGAACACTTTCATGCCGCGTGCTTTGGCCAGATCGATGGCCTTCACGATATTGGTCGAAACATTGCGTTCCATATCGCCACCACCGACCGAAAAGATCAGGATCGCATCTTTTTCGTTGACGCGACTGCCTTCCATATATCCGGTGAAGATCGTGTCCCAGCCCTCATCGTTGGCCCGGGCCGTCAATTCCGAAACGTTGTCGATCGGCGAATATGTCTCGATGCCGCACAGCTTGCGAAAATCATTGACCGCATGGCTGCAGTTCCCGGCGCTGCCGCCGACACCCATAATGAAAAGCCGCCCGCCGCGCGATCGCAACTGGACAAGTTCCTGCGCCATCGCCTCGACCGCCTGGTGGTCGAGCGTGCTGGCTATCTCCGATGCTTGCCGGAAAAAGGATTCCGCGTGTGTCATCACCCGCCTCGCTGAGGTTACTGGTCATTCGGAACGCCAACA
>JGI12316J14372_10004332_pt1 | contig 12191 bp, 11 predicted proteins | sample MarCyaLeptolynsp_FD_14372 | JGI IMG/M metagenome (IMG submission 14372) | reverse complement strand
TGGTGAATTCCGGCAGGATCTTCATCACCGCATTGTAGTGCGGGTGCGCCGGGAAATTGACCACCAGGGTCTGGCCGGCATAGGCCTCGTAAGGGTTGGCCTGCACGGCAAGCGTCGTCGCCGCAAGCGCACCCGCGGCGGCGAGCGTCAGTTTCAGGGTCTTCAGCATTCTGTTCCTCCCATGCTGTTGTTCGTTTCAAGGGCCCCGAACAGGATCTTTGCCCTTGATCTGTGTTGCTAAAGGGCAGCCTCCGTTTCCCGGTCGAAAAGGTGGATCGCGTTTTCGTTGATCGAAAATCTCAAGGTCTGGCCGAGGGCGATCGGGGTTTCCGATTTCAGTTCGACGACGACCTTTTCCGCGCCGCACTGGCAGATCAGCACCGATTGCGCGCCGATATATTCCGAAACGATGACGTCGAGGTCGATGCCGAGACCGTCCGCGGCCTCCTCCGAGTGCACGAGATCGGAGGGCCGGATCCCAAGGGTCAGGGCGCGGGCGCCATGCGCCGTTGCGGCGGCGGCCTTTTCCGGCGAAAGCCGGATCGAGAACCCGTCGCCGGCAATCCGCGTCGCGCCGTCATCGGACTGGATTTCGCCATCGAGAAAGTTCATCGGCGGCATGCCCAGAAAGCCGGCGACGAACTTGTTGACCGGATTTCTGAACAGCTCCTGCGGCGTGCCCTGTTGCTGGATGACACCGCCATGCATGACCACGATCCGGTCGGCGAGCGTCATCGCCTCGATCTGGTCGTGGGTGACGTAGATCATGTTCTTGCGCACGTTCTGGCGCATCAGGGCGAGTTCGGCCCGCATCTGGCCGCGCAGTTTTGCATCGAGGTTGGACAGCGGTTCGTCGAACAGGAAGGTCGAGCTGTCCCGGGTCAGCGCCCGGCCCATGGCGACGCGCTGGCGCTGGCCGCCGGACAGTTCGCCGGGTTTGCGGTGCAGATAGTCGGTCAGGCCGAGCATCTCGGCCACGTCCCGCACCTTCGCGTCAATTTCGGCTTTCGGCCGTTTTTGCAGGCGCAGCGCGAACGACATGTTCTTTGCCACGTTCATGTGTGGATAGAGCGCATAATCCTGGAACACCATCGCCAGGTCGCGTTCCTTGGGCTCAAGGTGACTGACCGGCTTGTCGTCAATATAGATCTCGCCGTCGGATACGGTTTCCAGGCCGGCGATCATGCGCAGGGTCGTCGACTTGCCGCATCCCGACGGGCCGACCAGCACCGTGAATTCCTCCGCCTCCATCGACAGGTTGATGCCGTGCAGCACTTCCTGCGCGCCGTAGCGTTTGATCAGGTTTTCCAGTCGGATTGTCGGCATGCCATTGTCCCGTTCCATGGCCCGAAGCAACGCGACATGTCCTCCGGCAAGCGCACCAGATCGTTGGCCTGCGACATCGGGAAAACCGTGCGGCGTCTGCGACAGAAATATGACAGCGATTTTTTTTGCCCGGAAGCGCGAATTGACCCAAACTACGTTAGCGCTAACGTAAAATTACTCCTAGACTGTTGTTTTCAAGCCGCAAACAGGTTTTGGGAGAGGACGATGAGCCGAAAACGCACGACCGCCCATGTCAGTCTGCAGCATGTCGCCGAGGTGGCCGGCGTCAGCGCCATGACGGTTTCGCGCGCCCTGCGCGGCCTTGAAGGGGTCTCGGAAATCCAGCGTGCGGCGATCGTCAAGATCGCCCGGCGCATGAATTATTTCCCCAACAACAATGCCCGCTCGCTGGTGGTCGCCAATTCCAATCTCGTCGGCATCTCGTTTCCGACCCTTTTCAACGACGTTTTCGCCGACATGCTGGAGGGCATGCGCCAGACCTTCGAGCGCGCCGGGCTGACCACCGTCATCGACACCACATCCTATGACCCGGACGTCGAGCTCGCCCTGATCTCGCGGCTGATGTCCTGGCACCCCGCGGCCATCGTCCTGACCGGCAACGACCATCACCGGAGCGTACGCAAGAAGCTGCGCGGGGCCGGCATCCCGACGCTTGAATTGTGGGACGTGTCCGACGATCCGATCGACATTTGCGTCGGCATCGACCATTTCGACGCCGGACAACGGATCGGCCGCTTCGCGGTCGATCTCGGATATCGCAACCCGGGCTTCGTCGGCATCCTGCCAGGGCGCGACACCCGGGCCGACAAGCGCCGCGCCGGCATCGACGCCGCGTTCCGGGAGTTCGGACAGGCCGCCCCCATGGCCCATTCCATCCAGGAGAACGCCAACTCGTTCATGGCCGGCAAATTGGGAACGATGGAACTGATGGCCTCCGCGACGCCGCCGGATATCCTGTTCTACGTCAACGACCATCTCGCTTTCGGCGGCCTGTCGGCCTGTCAGTCTCTCGGAGTAAGCGTTCCCGACGATGTCGGACTGTTCGGATTCAACGCGCTAGACCTGACCACGGTCCTGCCGCTGGCCCTGACCACGATGAGCACCCCGCGCCGGCAGATGGGGATTGTCGCCGCGCAGAACCTGATCTCCCGGATCAAGGGGGTGCAGCCGGCACGGACCGTTTCCCTGGAGGTAAAAATCATCGAAGGCGGCACGACGCGGCGGCAGGGGTGAGGTGCCAAGCTGGGCGATTGCACGCCGGCCGGCGGTCGCCGGGCCTGACCCGGCGGCCAGAAGATTAAAGGTCGCCCGGGCAGACAATCGCACAGCGCTGCGACCGTCATGTGAATGCCGGTTCGAGCCGGCAAGGCACTTGGGGTTGACGGGCGAGACCAATCCTCCGCCGCGGAGCGTTCCACAATTCCCGATTCGGCTCTCCCGAAAACCCCACCCACGTCATCGCCGCGCTTGTCGCGGCGACCCGCCACGCCGTCTCTTCCGGGACCGTGTTGGCCGCGTCGGACTGAATTCCCGACTTCGCGGGAATGACATGCTGGAGAAGTGCCGGGTGGCAAAATGGCAGGCGGAATGCCTCCGGTTTCACTCCCCCTCCCGCCAAAGTGCCGCGCCGGACCTGATCCGGCGTCNATGCNCNCNATCNNCGGGGCGACAGACCCNNCCGGNAATGNTACGATCAGGNTTCCGTCGGACNATGNACGCNTCNNNTNTTCCGGACTTGGGTGGACAGAATGGCAAAATCACCGCTTTTGGGCGATCTCGAGAGAGCNCTCCACATCCTGGANCAGGTTGACGAGGAAAAACTCGACTTCGCGCCGGACCCGACCGTCTCCGCAGATGTTCGCAAACTGACCGGACTGGAAACCTATCCCGCCAACACGCACCGGGAAAACCTCCTGGCCAGGATCGACGCCGTCGTCAACGCCGGGGACAAGTTGGAGCCGCGCGAGGCCTCGGCCTATGTTTCAAAACTGATCGTCGCCTGCGTGAGGCTTGCGCCGCCGAGCGACGATTGAGACCTCTGCCGGTTCGCAGCAGCCTATCGAACGGCGGCTAGAGCTTTTCCTGTTCAGACGGAATCGTCTGGACAGATCAGAAATGCGGAATACAGGGACTTTGAGCTTTTCACTGTTTCCGTGAAACTGTGAAAAACTCTAGGGCCGAGCAGTTGGAAATCGCAATCATTTCTGCCGGATCACGAAACACTTGCTTTTCGGATTGTGCTCCTAGCCTGGATGCATACTGATAAGCGCAGGCGTCAGACCGGCCGGAAAGGCCGGGAGAGCGCCTTGAGGCAGGTTCTGACCAGGCCNTTGGCCCGCCCGTTTGCCGTCGCGACGGCATAAAGGGTCGGACCGCAGACAAGCCAGTCGGGCCGGACCGGAACCAGCTGGCCGGTGCGCAGATAACGATCGGCAAATCCGCGCCATGCGAGTACCAGACCGTCGCCGCGCGTCGCCGCCTCCAGCGCGTAGACGTAATTGTCGAACATGGGCTGCGGTGCCTTGGGGACATCGGCAGGAACATCGATGCCTTGCGCCGCAAACCAGTCCTCCCAGGTCGCCCAGCCGGAATTGGCCTTGGTCAGCGCCAGGCGTGTGATGCCATGCCAGGCGTCCGGTGTCCTTTCGAGCCGCGCCCGGTTGTTTTCCAGAAACCCGGGTGCGGCGACGGGAACAATTTCCTCCGCCGCAATCGCGGTCGAAAGCTGCCGCGGCCGCGCCAATCTGTATTCAAAAACGATATCCGCACCGGCATCGATCATGGCAGGTATCGCCTGATATTCGCAGGTCGAAATGCGGATATGTGCCCCCTGCCCCAATGCCTTTTTCAGGTCGGCGTAGCGCGGCATCAGGATCAGATGCGAGACTTCGTGGGTGCAGGCGATCGTCAGTTCGAAGGCGTCGGCTGTCGCGCGGGCTCCCGCCTCGCGCAGCTTGACAAGCGCTTCCGACACCTCTCGCGCGTATGCCTGCCCGGCCGCTGTCAGTGCGATACCGCGCCCGCTCGGCGCGACGATCGTAACCCCGAGATCCGCCTCGAGCTGTCGCAGGTGCCGGCTGACGGCGGATTGCGACGTGTTCAGTTCCTCCGCCGACCGGGTCACGTTGCCGAGCCGCGCAACCCGTTCCAGCGCCAGCATGGCCCGGGTCGAGGGCAAATATCCATCAGATTTATTCATATCGGAATTGATATTGAAATCACGATAAAAGGCAATGGAAACCCTGGCCCTTTCGGTGAAAATCTGGCTCGGAGAAACCGGCAGACCAAGGACGCATTCATGCTGCGACACGTAAAGGACGATCTCTACCAGGTCGGGGAAAGCGTGGCCGGTCACGACGGCTGGCACGAAGCGGTCCGGGTCTATGTTCTCTTGAACGATGGCTGTCCGCTCCTGTTCGACGCCGGATCGCACATCCATTCCGGCCGGATCATGGCCGACCTCAAACAGCTGCTTGGCGACACGGCCCCAGGCTATGTGTTCCTGACCCACACCGAACTGCCGCACACCGGCAATATCAGAGCCATACTCGATGCCTGGCCGGGCGCCAGACTGGTCTGTTCGAGCGCCATCCTGCCTCATGTCGAACTCCCGTGGTGGGTCACCGAAGACCGGATTCGCTATGGCTATGCGGGGACCGACGAGACCTATGGCGGCCGTCGGATCCAGTTTCTCGACGGCATTCTCAAGGATCAGCCGGGAACTCACTGGATGGTTGACGAAAGGACCGGCACCCTGTTTTCAGCCGACGCCTTCGGCTACCTGTTTCCCGCTGCCGCCGACCGCGCCTTCGACGACGAACTGGACGGCGGCGTTCCCGGCGACTGGCTGCGCCGCTACCACGCATCCGCGTTCCGCTTCCTGCCCCTGGTCAGGGGCGAATGGGTCAAGGCCGACATCGCCAAAGTCTTTGCGAAACGCGCGATCAAGACCCTCGCCCCGACCCACGGCAACGCGGTGCGCGGCGATGTCGCGCGCTTCGTCGACCGGTTCAACCAGGCCATTACGGACATTTGCAGATGACCACAAAGATCTACGGCTCCGGCATCAGCCGGGTTGGCGTACGTGAAATCACCCCGGACATTTTCTGGATCTGCCATTGCGTCGGCAAGGGAGCGGCCGACTTCAACGGCGGCTTTGCCGCCGACTTCGCCAAAATCAATCCCAATTTCGACCCGCAGGCCAACGATATCATCTACAGCGCCTATCTGTTCGTGGGCGAGCGCACCCTGCTCATCGACACGCTCGGACCGGCCCAGCACGCAACCGTGCTGGAGGCGCTTGACGGCCTGCTCGCCGGGCGCCGTCTCGACTATCTGTGGATCAGCCATACCGAACTGCCGCACGCGGCGAACACGGCCGCGATCCGGCGCGCCCACCCGGAAGTGGAAGTGCTGACGGTCGGCGGCCACGACCACTACGAGGTGCACGGTCTCGGCGATGCCCGCCGGCTGGACTTCGGCGACAGGATCGATCTCGGCGGCCACCTGCTGGAGATCATCCGGCCCCTCTTCGTCGATCACGCTCTGACCCAATGGATCTACGAGCACGAGAACGGTTTCCTGTGCCCCGTCGACTGGGCGCTGAACGCCCACAACGAACATCAGTGCTTCCGTTTCATGGACGAGATGGAGGCGACCGGCTATTCGCCCGATCGGTTCATGCACGATGTGTCGGTGACGAACTGCGTCGTCTTTCCCTGGCTGCGCTGGGCCGACCCCGACGACGTCGTCGCCATGATCGACACGTTCTATGACACCTACGACATACGGATCTTCGCCCCCAGCCACACCAATGTCATTCGCAGGGACGTCGAGCCCTATCTGGCCGCGCTCCGCGAAGCCATGCGCCGGGTGGTCACCAACGAGTATGCGATCGTTTATTAGCGCCGATGCACAAGATTCGTCCCGGAGATTTTGTGCAGAAACCGGCAACGGGTTTCGACCTGATGGTCCCATCCTTGTGGCGAATGTCACCGTAGTTTTCGGAGGTCGTTCGACGAAGACGTCACTTCAGACACGCTAGTATTTGCGCGAAGTTACCGGGCCACCGTCCAATCTGCTAAAAACGAGTGACGGGAGTCTCGCGGCCGATGCGGGAGTCCACCAAAACGGGGACCGGGCGCCTTTCGAACAAATCTCAATCCAAGCGATCAGGGACATTATGTGGGATTTCAGCATTTCGCGCGTATTGGGCATTATGGCGAGGACAATGCCGTTCATTCTGCTGCGCATGGCGGTCTATTTCGGGATCACCGTCGCCTACATTTTTGCAACCGGGGCGGGGGCCGGCATCGGGTTCGGCGTCGGCAACATTTTCGGTGACACGGACGGCGCCGCCGGAACCGCCCTGTGGGGCGGGATTTTCGGGTTCGGAGCGGTCTCCGTCGCTGTCTACTGGGTCCGCGAATACATTCTCTACATCGTCAAGGCCGGCCATATCGCGGTGATGGTGCAACTGATCGACGGGCGGGACATCCCGGACGGTCAGGGCCAGCTCACCTATGCGAAGGCAATCGTGGCGGAGCGGTTTGCGGAGGCCAATATCCTGTTCGCGGTCGATCAGGTGATCAAGGGTGTTCTGCGCGTCATAACCGGTCTTATCGGCGGGATCGGCATGATCCTGCCGATCCCAGGCATCCAGGGCCTGATGAATTTTGTGAAGACCATTGTCCGCATGTCGCTGACCTATGTCGATGAAGTGATTCTGGGCTACAACATGCGCATCGACAGCCAGAACCCCTACCAAAGCGCACAGGACGCGTTGGTGCTCTACGCCCAGAACGCCACGGCCATGATCAAGAATGCCGTATGGCTGTCGGTGTTCCTGTGGGTTCTGTCCTTTCTGGTGTTCCTCCTGATGCTCGCGCCGGCGGCCGCCATTCTCTATGTCTTTCCGGGTGAGCTCGGCGGCTGGTCGTTCATCCTCGCCATCGTCTTTGCCTGGGCGCTGAAAGCAGCGCTTCTGGAACCCTTTGCCATCGCCGCCCTGATGAGCGTCTATTTCCAGCAGATCGAGGGCCAGCAACCGGATCCGGAATGGAGCGCAAGACTGACGGCCGCATCCGACAAATTCGTGGACCTGAAGGACCAGGCGTTGAATTTCGCCAGGCAGCCGCTTTGACCTTCCGCGATGCCGGTCGAAGGACGTCCGAACGACCCGGACCGGCTTCAGTCCTTCAAAACGCCAGATTCAAAATGTCATCATAGTCCGAGTTGTCCAGCAGACCTGACGCTGTCAGGATCCGTTGCGAAACGACCTCGCGTTGCAGCCAGGCGCCAATGTGCTGCGAGGCGTTGGAGTATTCCTCCCTGTTTCCGCCCCCGCAACCCGGCGCGAGATCGGTGAGGTCCAGTTCCAGTCGCATGGACGCCATGTGCAGACCGACCTCCGGATCCGGACCGGAATCGATCACCGCCAGGGCGCTTTGAAAATCGCCGCCGGCCGTGACGATCATGGCCAGCACCTCACCCAAGTCGAATTCGAGCCGATAGCCGACAGGCCATTTCAGGAGCCGCGTCTGGGAAAGACTGGCTTCGACAAAAGCGTCGAAAAAGCCGTTGACCGCGTCGACTTCCGGTTTTGGCCAGACCTCCCGGTAGCCGTGTAGCCTTGACAGACATGTATCCAGGTCAAGGTGGGTCGGGGGCCGGCAATGCGCGATAAGATCCAGATATCTTGGCAGGAAGTGCTTGAACTCCGGCTCGATTGTTTCGCGATCATAGCCATGGGCGGAATTGGTATATTCCGCAAGCATCGACGCGCTGATCTCCCTGAGCGGCAGAACCGACAATGTGTCGGCCATCTCCTTGCTCATGCACACCGGGCAGTCGCAATAGGTTATCGGCCCGGCAAGTTCATAGCGTGCAAAAACCTCATAGGCCTGCTCGACGGATTGCGCCAGGCGCGGCGTGATCTTTGGTTCCACATCGTCCCAGAACATGGGCAGTTTCCTGTCGTTTCCTGCCGTCAGGCGCCTCTGAACGAAGGCACTGACAGGGCGCAATCATAGGGCGGATTTCCCGGTGACAACAGGCCGGAAGGGATGCTTTTTCCCGAAAGGTCGGCCCCGGGACCGTTACGGCAATCCGCCTGTCCGGACCGCCCGGGTCCCCACATCAGCGCCCTTAATCATCTAACCGGTTCCACAGCGGTTGACTCCGTCGGAATATCCTCGTCTTCTCCCACCCGGTCACGCCGATCACACGGCGGATGAATCAGCGCGCCCTGTCCGGGGCGCGACATGACTCGGGAGAAAGAAAACCAATGAAACCATTTGCCACAACGGCGCGCGCCCTGGCCGCCGCCACCCTTCTGGCCGGCGGCCTGACGACCAATGCGGTCGCCCAGGACCTCAAGTTCTTCACAATCGGAACCGGCGGCACCGCCTACACCTATTATCCGGTCGGGGGCGTGATCGCCAATGCGATTTCCAAGCCGCCGGGATCGCGCGAATGCGGCCAGGGCGGCAGCTGCGGCGTTGACGGGCTGATCGCCTCGGCCGTGTCCTCGCGCGGCTCCGTCGACAATGTCAACGCCATCATTTCCGGTTTACGCGATTCCGGCTTTGCCCAGTCCGACGTCGCCTACTGGGCCTATACCGGCACCGGCACCATGGAAGGCAAGGATCCGGCCACGGACCTGAGAACCATCGCCGCCCTGTTTGAGGAACATATCCACCTCGTCGCCCTGAAGGATGGCGGCGTCAATTCGGTCGCCGATCTCAAGGGCAAGCGCGTCTCCCTCGACGAGCCGGGGTCCGGAACCTATGTCGATGCGAAACTCATTCTGGAAGCGAACGGCCTGTCGGCGGACGACGTGACGGCCGAAGCCCTGAAGGGCAATGCCGCCTCGGAAGCCCTGCGCAACGGAAAGATCGACGCCTTCTTCGTGGTCGCCGGCTATCCGACCGGCTCGCTGGTCGAACTGGCCTCGGCCGCCGACATCAAGCTGGTGCCGATCGACGGCGACGGCGCCAAGGCGCTTGCCGACAAATACGGGTTCTTCTCCCAGAGCGAAATCCCGGCCGGCACCTACAAGGGCGTCGACGCCACGGCAACGGTCGCCGTGGGCGCGCAATGGTTCACCAGCGCAAAGCAGGATGACGACCTGATCTACAAGATCACCAAGGCGCTGTGGAACGAACAGTCCCGCAAGCTGCTCGATGTCGGGCACGCCAAGGGCAAGACGATCACGCCCGACACCGCGCTCGCCGGCGTCGGCGTGCCGCTGCATCCCGGCGCGGAGAAGTTCTACAAGGAAGCCGGCCTGATCAAATAGGAGCAGGCCCCGGCGAACCCGGGCGCAAGGGCGTCCGGGTTTGTTTGGAGCAGGCCGGGGATCGGCGGGAGCGCGTTGCTTTCTCCGCTTGAGTCGGAGATTGAAACCCGCAACCTCATCCTGAGGCGGCCGGCCCAGCCGGCCCTCGAAGGACGATCCGGTGCCCGCCATCCGTCCGTCGAGACGCGGCTGCCCATCCTCATCGGGTGTTTCCGGTGAGGAACTCCCGATGCCCACCACGGCAACACCCGTGCTGGCGCCTCACGATGAGGCAGCGAACAATGATCATCGGTCCGTCGTACGGCTTCGGTAGGGCCGCCGGTTCTGACCTTCTGATTTTCCGAATTCCCCATCCGGTCGGCGCACCACCCGGTCGGAACAAGCGCCAGGGCGAGATCTGAATGAATACAGCCTCCCAGGACCCGGACACGCCAAGCGCGGAAGAGCTGCAGGCGCTGGAACGAAAATACGATCCCGAAACCGCCTTTCGTCCGACCGGCCGCACTCTGGCCATGGTCATCACGACCGGGCTGGTGGCCATGTCGGTCTATCATTTCTATGCGTCCGGTTTCGGCCTGATCCGCGAGCTTCTGCACCGCGGCATTCACCTGGCCTTCGTGCTCGGCCTGGTGTTTTTCATGTTCTCGTTCCGCAAGTCCGGAACCACGTTGCCGGCGCGCGCCTGGCACCGGTTCGACGGTGTCGGCTGGCTCGACATAATCTTCGGGGTTCTGGCGGTCGCCTGTGCGCTCTATCTGCCGCTTTTGCCGCCGGAAAGCGTGGCGGAGCGTGTCGGAAATCCATCCCAGACCGACATTTTCATGGGAACGGCCCTGTTGCTGATCACCCTGGAGGCGGTGCGCCGGTCGGTCGGGCCGACGCTGCCGATCATCGCGCTCCTGTTTATCCTGTTCGCCCTGTTCGGCCCCTATGCACCCGGCGCCCTCAAACATGGCGGCACGTCCTGGCTCGGTCTGATCAACCATCTGTATATGACCAACCAGGGCATCTACGGCGTCGCCATCGGGGTCATGGCGCAATATGTGTTCCTGTTCATTCTGTTCGGCGTGCTGGCCACCCGCATCGGTCTCGGACAATTGTTCATCGACATGGCGATGGTGATCGCCGGGCGCTATTCCGGCGGCCCGGCCAAGGTCGCCATCTGCGCCTCGGCCTTCATGGGCAGCATTTCCGGTTCCTCGATCGCCAATACGGTGACGACCGGCGCGCTCACCATTCCGGCGATGAAAAAGGTCGGCTACCCGCCCTATTTTGCCGGCGCGGTCGAGGCGACGGCGTCAACCGGCGGCCAGATCACACCGCCGGTGCTCGGCGCGGCCGCCTTCATCATGGTGGAATATCTCGAGATCCCGCTGCGCGACGTGCTCGCCGCGGCCCTGTTCCCGGCCCTGTTGCACTATTTCGGCATCTTCATCATGGTGCATCTGGAGGCCAGGAAACTCGGCCTGCGCGGCCTGCGCGCCGACGAGATGCCGAAAGCGGCGCTTGTGCTGAAGGAGCACTGGCTGTCGATCATACCCCTGATCATTCTCGTCTATCTCATTCTGACCGGGCGCACGCCGGACTTTGCCGCCGTCTACGGAATCATTGCCTGCGTCGTCATCGGCTTCCTGAAACCGGTCAACCGGCTGACGATCAGGGATCTCTGGGAGGCGCTCGCGGCCGGCGCCCGCAACACGATCTCTGTCGGTGCGGCCGCCGCCTGTGTCGGCATCATCGTCGGGGTCGTCACCCTGACCGGCGTCGGCTTCCGGCTCGGCTACGTCGTGGTCCAGACGGCCACCGATATCGGCGCCGTGTTTGGCTCGGTCTGGCCTTTCAGCCATTTCACCGTCACTCAGTGGGCGCTGTTCTTCTCCCTGCTCCTGGTCGCGATCGCCTGCATCATCATGGGCGCCGGCATTCCGACGACGGCGACCTACATCATCCTGGTGGCGGTCGCCGGTCCGGCGCTCGCACAGCTCCAGGTCGAGCAACTGGTCGCGCATTTCTTCGTGTTCTACTACGGGGTTCTCGCCGACATCACGCCGCCGGTGGCGCTCGCCGCCTATGCGGCTGCCGGCATTGCCGGGTCGAACCCGTTCCGGACCGGCAACACGGCGTTCCGGCTCGGCATTGCCAAGGCGATGGTGCCGTTTGTTTTCGTTTATTCCCCGTCGCTGCTTCTGGTCACCCAGGACTTCACCTGGACGGCTTTTGCCATCACGCTCGCCGGCGCCATGGCCGGGATCACCGCGCTCGGTGTCGCGTTCGCCGGATTCTTCCTCGTGCCGATCGGCCGTCTGGAACGGTTCTGGATCGCGTTCGCGTCCCTGTTCTTCATCGCGCCGGGCCTGGAAACCATGGCGATCGGGGCAATCCTGCTGCTGCCGTCGGGGGTGCGGCAGGTCATGCGGCGGGGGGCCTGAAGCGCGTCCCGGTAAACCGGACCGGAATAGAGCTTTTCCTGTTCAGACGGAATTGTCTGGACAGATAAGAAATGCGGAATACAGGGACTTTGAGTTTTTCACTGTTTCCGTGAAAC
>JGI12316J14372_10004302_pt1 | contig 12280 bp, 15 predicted proteins | sample MarCyaLeptolynsp_FD_14372 | JGI IMG/M metagenome (IMG submission 14372) | reverse complement strand
ATCGAGCAGCAGGTTCATGCGCCGGCTTCCGGATATCCCCAAACCATTTTCAGTCACCGCGCCGCTGCAACGCGACCCGGTCTCGCCGGCCGACCGCAAGCCACTCGGGCCCCGTCTTTCGACCCAACTCAATGTAACTGATACTTTGCTGCCCATTTGCCGCGGTCAACGCATAGGTCTGTTCGCCGGCTCGGGTGTCGGCAAATCGACCCTGCTCGGGCGCCTTGCCGGTGGGATGAGCGCGGACCGCGTTGTGATTGCCCTGATCGGCGAGCGCAGCCGTGAAGTGCAGGAATTTATCGACAGCGTGCTGCCCCCTGAAATTCTGCCCAAGACGACAATCATTGCTGCAACCGCGAGTGAACCGCCAGGAGCAAAGAAGCGCGCGGCTTACTGCGCGATGGCCGCCGCGGAGTATTATCGAGATCAGGGGCACTCGGTCCTGCTTCTGTTTGATTCCCTGACGCGCTTCGCTGAAGCCCACCGCGAAACGGCGCTGATGGCCGGCGAAACGCCGGCTCTAAACGCGTTCCCACCGTCAACAGTCCGCGTCGTCTCGGAACTGGCCGAACGTACAGGGCCTGGGGCCAAGACCAGTGGAGACATTACCGCCATCTTCTCCGTCCTGGTTGCCGGATCAGACTTTGAAGAACCTGTCGCCGACATGGTGCGCGGTATTCTTGATGGGCACATTGTCTTGTCGCGCAAGATTGCAGAACGCGGGCATTATCCGGCCATCGACGTCCTGCGCAGTGTCTCTCGCAGCTTGCCCAAGGCTGCAACCGACGAACAGAACCAGATGCTTCAGGTCTTCCGGCGACTGATGACGACATATGAAGAGATCGCGCCCATGGTCCGCGCTGGCCTGTTCGAGTTCGGGACGGATCCGCAAGCCGATCTCGCCCACGCCCTGCACAAGAGCCTGGATCAGTTCCTGACTGAACCGAGCAATGGCATCGACATCGCGTTCGATTACTTGAAGGGACTTTTGACGCCGGCACTGGAGGCTCAGCTTACGAGCGCTGCGCCGAACGATTAAAGCCCACTTAGAAACAGGTTCTGGCTGGCAATCGAACCGAACCCGGCTGCGTTTCCGAGCAGAACCAGAGCGGTTGCGGCGGGGCCGGTTGCGGCGGCGTTCCGATTCAAGCCATCCAGCGCCATGTATCGCGAGACCATTCGATCAACGATTTCGGGATCCTTCAGGTCCTGAACCGAAGACAGGCCGAACTGGCTCTTCAGTTTCTCGTCAAGAATGCGCGCCTGCTGATCGAGATCCAGCTGTTGCATCTCGGTCGGCAGGCCAAGCGCGCTTTCAAGCACGGAACGCACTGGCACGCTGCCCAGAAGCCGATACAGGACCGTCTGGTCCGTAGATCCATCCGTAACCAGCTGATTGATCTCGTCTTGATAGTTCAGGCTGAGACGCATCGCATTGTCCTGCTCGCCGACCGCAAGCTCGAACGACTCGGCTGCAAATCGCGCGGTCATCTCTTGCAGATTGGGCAAGGTCAGCAGGATCTTTCCATCGACCGGGCGCATCGCCTCGGCGAACCGACTATACTGCGGATTATTGAGCCGCGCGAGAAACGTGCTCTCTGGATCCTGAACCTCGTCGAGGATTGTTCGGACGTAACCGGTCTTCCATTCCTCACCGGCCAGACCGTAAGCTGTCATGGATATCCGGCGCAGGCGAGGATCGCTGAGGAAGTCTTCGACGGCCATCGGCTCGGCAAACTTCTCAGTGAAATAGTCGATATCATTCTTGATCTGCGGCGAGTTGGAGTAAGTCTCCAACTGCGCATCATAGGTCGATTGCAGGAAGTTCCAGCCTCCAAAGCCTGATAGAGGGATGACCGGCTGGAACACCATTTTAGGCCGCCAATGCGCCCGAGTTTTCCTGACCCAGCAGCTGGGCCTCAAGTTCGATGACCTGTTTCAGGTAGCACAGCGCCGAATAGTAATTCCCGCGGCGGAGCATCTCACACAGCGTCGGGATCAGATCGGGTTTGATGTGCGCAAAGGCGCCTTTCAGATCGTCACAGGCACGATACAGGGCCGGTAGCGTATCGTCTTCTTCCAGATCCTTGGTGATCAGGAGCTGGATCGCATAATACACTTGCTTGACCGGCGTATCGACTTCCTCCGGCTTCAGTGCGTCGCGGCAGCGCAGCACCATAACGTCAGGACCCGGCACGCGAATGCGTCCCGGGCGATCGCCGTTTTCCAGCATGGTCCCATTGATAATAAAGCGCTCACCCGGAGCGAGTTTTAGCATTAAACCGGACATTCCTAGTCCCTTCTTTCAGTCTACTCTCGTTTTATACCTAACCTTTGAGGCCACCCATGATGGACTCATTGATTTCAATCAGATCAGCAATCTCGCCCTCGCCGCTCAGGATTTTCATGCTGGCGCGTCGGACGAAAATGGAAAGTTCAAGAAGCGACTTGCGGGTGGCTTCATTCAACTGGTTTTCAGGATGAAGCAGGTCTGTGGCGAGGAGGGTCCACAGTTCAAGATTACGATTAACAGCGTCTGCCCAGGTCGAAGGATCTGATTTTTCCAGATCTTTCGCAGCGATCAGTCCATCGGTGATTTGCTGAAACAAAGCATGTTCGAGAGACTTGTTATCAGCGGTTCGGTTACGAACTTCGCCATACGCTTGGTGAGCCAGTGCCTGCAATCAATCCTCCCAGGGTCTTAATAAAGAGCCTGAAGCGCTCGAGTGAGCGCTTCAGGCGATTGGTATTATCGGAACAGTGACAGCAGAGACTGTGGCGCCTGGTTCGCGATAGACAGAGCCTGAGTACCAAGCTGCTGCTGAACCTGAAGGGCCTGCAGTTTCGCCGAAGCTGCTTCCATGTCTGTGTCTGTCAGACCACCGATACCGGTTGTCAGTGAGTCAACCATGGACTGAACGAACTCGCTTTGAGTCTCGATCCGCTTCTGAGCAGAACCGAAGCCAGCTGCGGCGTCGATAGACTGGCCGAGCAGAGTTTCGATAGAGGTCAGAGCAGCGGTTGCGCCGGTGTCAGTTGTGACATCGATGGTTGCCAGGTCACCCAGGCCGCCAGCAGAGACGCCAGCTGTACCGCCAGTAGACGAGAAGCTGGTAATGTCGACCGCAGCACCAGAATTGTTGGTGATAGAGATCGCATTGTCCGTACGGCTGACCGTATAGTCAGTTTGACCCGTTGCTGACAGGAAGTTCGAAAGCTGAGTTTCGAGGTTTGCAGCAACAGAGTTGGCGCTGTCAGAAGAACCAGCAACATACTCGAACGTGCGAACACCGATATTGTTGTTGGTGCCAGTGTCATCCAGCTCGATGCGATAGCCGTTGCCGTCAGCGACAGATTCAATGCTGATGACCTGCGTTGCACTATCTGCAACCGTGTCTGCTGTACCAGCGTTTGTGCCGCCATTGTCGATCAGAGACGTGTCAGTAACTGCGGTACCGCCGTATGTGGCAGCGGTGCTGGAGTTAGAGATAGACAGGTCAGACCGGGCAACGTTGATGTAAGACGCGTTGACAGTACCAGCAGAGGTACGGTCCAGAGACGCCAGAACAGAAACATCGTCAGTAGATGCGCCGTCGATCAGGTTCAGGCCATTAAACTGAGCGGCGCCAACAATAGATCCAACCTGGTCGCGCAGAGCCGAGATGTCGGTCTGGATCTTGGTCCGGTCAACGTTTTCTTCCTGAGCAGATACGATCAGTTCTTTCATGTCCTGAAGAACGCTCGTGATTTGCTCTGCAGCTGAACGGGCAACGCCGACAGACGAGTTACCGAGGTTCAGTGAGTCTTGGATCTGCTTGAAGCTTTCAACGTCCGTAGACATGACCGTTGAAATCGCCCAGATCGCGGCGTTGTCTTTAGCAGACGAAACTTTCTTACCAGTCGAGATTTCAGACTGGACCATTGCGAGATCTTTGTTGATGCCGCGCAATGTTTCAAGCGCAACCATGGCGCTATTGTTGGTAAGAATACTAGACATTGATGCTTTTCCTTAGTTGGTGTGGTCCTAAGAGGGACTCTTTGTTCAATGTCATCCTGACAGCCCTTTTACGGCAAACCACTCTTGGTTGTATTTTCGTATTTACTATTACAGGGTGTACATTTTCTTAATGCTAAGCTTTGCTCTCGAAGCCACCGACAGAGTCTGAGAATTTCACGTGGCTGCCATATTCATTATAAGATCCCACCAGCGTATCCGACTGCATGCGGCCTAGCCGCGTCAGGATTCGCCCGAGCCCATGCCGCATGGCTTCGAGGTGGCGGCTATGTTCGGTGGCGGTCGCTTGAACCTTCTGGATTCGATTAATCATGGCGGGCGGTTGCTGAGACAAAGCGCCGGATTCAATCGCCGAGGTTAACTGATTGAAGTGCTCGAGTTTGACTTTTGCCAACTCGCCAAGCTCGGCGAGATTACCTGCAACAATGAACTCGGCCTCTCTTTCAAATACAGATTCAATAGAGGCGAGGCACGATTCCAATTCTTCATTTGTCATGCTCATGAGTCAGACTCCGGCTCAGCTTCACTCGATGGAGATGTGGTGCCCTGTTTGTCGAGCAGGCCGAGCGGGTGCTGCTCGGCAATATCGGCGGCGATTGCCTCGACAAAATATCTCGAAAACATCGAGGCCCCTTCCCCGCCGCCAAGCGTCAGGGCTTTTTCGAGCCCGGTATGGGTCAACAGTTCAGCCCACAGCAATTGCTCGAATCGCACATTTGTATCTGCTTCGGCGGTAAGTTTTGGCTGTGTCGGCGCTTGCGCCGTTCCGGCCGGAAGCAAGTTGTTCAGCGGTGTAACGGTCATTCCTAGACCCTCGAATGCTTAATCGTTTTTAAACTTAAAGTTGTTAATTCAGTCTTTACGCCCTCTTGTTGTATTGAGGGTCAGTCAGGATGACGCGAAATGATATCGATCTTACCTTCTGAAGGCTTGGCGCCTGCACAGTCGGCGCCCAAGCAAGACAAGCTCTCAGACCCTGCGTCCAAATCGGACGACTCCTCTTTTTCCTCGCTAGTGTCGCGCGACTCCGCCGACGGAGACGCTGCTGCGAATTCGGACTCTCCGACATCAGAGGCCGTCGCCGCCCGCCCCGGCGAACCCGGCGCTGAGACCCCGCGGCCGAAGACTGCGATGTCTGGCAATGGCAGGGGGCAAATCGATCCTGCATTTCTTGACCAACAGGACACCACCGTCGCACCGATCGAGACAGAAGCGCCGCGACCTGCCATCGAAACCGATGTTAAGGGCGCGCTTCCAGTTGACTCTCGTGTCCCCTTGTCCGGGCAATCGTCGGCGGCACAATCTGACGCTTTACTCGCTAGCGACGCAGATTTTGTTGCGCAATCCACGCGCGTTCCGACGACGGCACGTACAGGAACGGCGACCGCCGAACAATCGCTGGCGGTGGACGCAGAGCCAACCGCGCCGACTAAGGGCCAACCGGCAGCACCATTGCAGACCACTGACTCAGCGGATGCCGCAATCAAGCTAACACGCAGCGAAGCAGAGGCGACCGCGCAAGCAAAAGCACCGGTTCCAGCTCAGGCAGAGCCAGCTGACGACACGCTGCGTATCATCCGCCAACAGGACGGCGCAGATGTGCCGCAAACAGACCACAAAACGGCGCAGCTGTCTCACGAAGCCGACACAACAAAATCGAGTAGTAAGTCCCTGTTTGCGAATGCGACCCCGGAGGCACGGACGGCCACAACGTTGACCGCATTGCCAGAAGCCGTTCTGTCCGTGGCTCAACCTAGCGCCGTCTCGGCACCGGCCCTCACTGCGGGCATGACGCCGGTCGCGCCCTCCATTCCCATGGCCGCGCCGAACGAGATCAGCTCCATCATTCTCAACGCCTTAAAGAATGGCGCAGAGCCGCAAGAGCAATTGATTGTGCAACTCGATCCACCGGAACTCGGACGGGTCGCCATCGACTTCAAGTTTGATGCACAAGGCATTCAGCAAATCACCGTGACATCTGAAAACCCGGAAGCCCTGCGGCGATTGCGCGAATTACATTTTGAACTGACCGAAGCTTTGAAGGACCACGGTCTGTCGGAACAGAATCTTTCATTCCGTCAGCAAGCGGACGATCAATCTCAACCCGCCTGGCAGATGCCGGAGTTGAGCGAATCTGGCGGCACATTCTCGTCGATTGAAGCGCCTCAAGACCAGACACCCATCACGCGGTCCAATACTGCTTACACGCAACCGGACCGACTCGATCTCACGCTTTAGGAGTAAGCCATGACCGAGGTAAATCCAGCCGCATCAACCGCAGCCACAACGACGAATTCGTCGAGCACAGCAATCAATACGAGCGGTATTGGCGAAGAGTTTGACAATTTTCTGCAATTGCTGACGGCACAGATCAAGAATCAGGACCCGCTTTCGCCGCTCGACTCAACCCAGTTTGTCGAACAGTTGGCGACCTTTTCCTCACTGGAACAACAGGTCAAAACCAATGTCAGCCTTGAGGGCATCGCCTCCATGATTGGCGACTTGCACGCCATCATTGCCAATGACTGGTTGGGCCAGGAAGTTGCGGTTGCGTCGAAACATGTTGCTTATGAAGGCGCGCCAGTCGATTTTGAGGTCAATCCATCGATCGCTCATGATCAGGCCGTGCTGACGGTAAAGGACAGCCAGAATAACGTGATCTGGCAAGAGGCCCTCGATCAGTCCACGGAACGTCATACCTGGGATGGTTCAGTCGCCGGTCAGAGCACGAAAGCAGCGAGCGGCATCTACCAGTTCCAACTTGATCTGTACAAGGACGGTCAACCCATCGCGCGAACCGACGCTGAATTTATCAGCAAGGTCACGGCGCTCGGAAACGAGAATGGCAAGCTGGTGCTTGGCACCGATAATTATCTCACCGGCGACCTTGCGACGACGCGCAAAATCGCTGCTGACTAAAGATTCTGTTTCGCCATATCAACGATCAGAACGTTCTGAATTCCGTCATCGATTGAATCCTTGAGATTCATCAGGATCATCGAGCGGATCGTCTCGTAATTGTTGATGTCAGTCGGCTGCTCCAATGTCCGCCCGTCATTGCTGAGGGCAATCAGCGTGGTCATGATATTGTCTCGTAGCTTTGGCTCTTCCGAGAACAGGCGTTCCGAGGTGGCGGAATCCGTTTCGAGACTGATATGCAGGATGACTAGGCTGTTGACCTGACCGCCCCGCATGATCGGAACCACAAACTCACGGCTGAATTTGTAATAGGCCGAGTTTCCGGAGCTGGGCTTCTTGCCATAGCTATCATCCTTCTTGGCCTTCTTGTCGGACTTACCATGATCATCGCCATGGTCGTCCTCCTGATAATCATCTGCAGCGGCGACACTGGCCGCCGACGCCTCGGACGGAGTTTTCAGAACCACCGCCGCAAAACTGCCGGCGGCGACAAAGATGATAGCAACAAGACTGGTGACGATGAGTTTCATCACGTTTCCTTTCAGAACGGGAGGACAGTTTCGAGGACCCTTGGAACAAGGCCGCGTTTCATTCCGGCCATGGTTTCACCCTGGCTCAGATAAGATAGGTTCGCGTCCGCGATCTTCTCATAGGACACAGTGTTGGTGCGGGTGATGTCCTGTGCGCGAATGACGCCAGAAACCGTGAGGTAGCGCACTTCATTGCTGACCTGCGTTTGCTGATATCCGGCAATGATCAGATTACCGTTCGGTTCGACACCAACCACGCGGGCGGACAGGCGAAATGTAACTTGCTCCGCGCGGTTGACGGCGCCCGCGCCCGTAAGCGCTGACGTGCGATCATAATCGATGCCCGGCGACAGCGTGCCGCTTCCGGGCAGAACGGTATCAGCTATCTGAGGCAGACCGAACAATGCGCCGAGATTGAATTGTTCATTGGTCGAGCGGTTGCGCGAGAGCGAGGTCTGCACATTCGCTTGATCATTCATATCGACCACAACGGTAAGCAGATCACCGACATCCTTGGCGCGGCGCATACCGAGCAGCGCATTTGGCGCGGTGGTCCACAGCGAGGCAGACTCTGCGCGCGCCGGCTCGGCCGCCCGTGATGTCTGCGCCCAATCAATCTGCTGCTGAGGCGGTCCTGCTTGTTGAGCCGCCTCCGTTCCACCCGAGGCGCATGCAGACACCGTCAGCGCGATCATCCCAGTCGCAGCGATAAATCCTATTTTACCCATATCCAGCCTCCTGCTTGGACAGTTCCTTCAACCACTTGTCGCGATTGAAGGTTTAATACGGGGACGGTTTCATTTTCACCGGCTTCCCCCATGGCGCGACCGGTAAGAGAAATCTCCAGCGGCCCTCTCAGATACTTTACAGTGACAAGCTGATTGCGCTTAACCAGGCGCGGACTCTGCGTGTCCTTTTGTTGAATGGTCTGCCCGGCATAAACCGTCCGGCGGACCTCACGCCCAAGCAGGGCATTGTGCTCGTCTTGCCAGACATCGCCTTCCGGACTGACGTTGTCCGGCGTGATGATATCGCCAGCGCGAATGACATCATTGGCGGTGAGCGAAACTGGGCTCGACAGCGTCAACCCGAGGCTGAAAAAGATGGCGCTAATCATGGCGCTACCTCAGCCGCGTCGTGGCGGCGAGCATCTCATCCGAGGCCGTAATCACCTTCGAGTTGAGCTCATACCCGCGCTGCGCTTCGATCAGGTCGGAAATCTCTTTCACGACATCGACGCTGGAATCTTCAAGAAAGCCTTGTCGCAAGGTACCCAGACCATTGCTGCCGGGCACCTGCCGGTTCGGATCGCCGGACGCTTCGGTTCGTCTGAACAGGTTGTCGCCGAGGGCTTCCAGCCCCTTCTCATTGACGAAACTGACCAGCGATATGACGCCGATTGCCTGTCCGTTCTCGTCATTGTCGAAATAGGCCGTGACCTGACCGTCGCGGCTGATGGAAATGCGATTGGCATCGTTCGGAATGGTGATTCCGTCGGCCAGCGGGTAGCCGTCCATGGTGACGATCTGTCCGTCGGAGCTGCGGTTGAGCTTGCCGTCGCGCGTGTACACAGACTCACCGTCCGGCAGGGCCACTTCGAGGAAACCATTGCCATCAATGCCGATGTCGAGTTCAGCACCCGTCTGACGCATCGAGCCTTGCGTGATCTCAACGGAAACCGTCGAAGCCTTCACCCCCGTGCCGAGCTGAATACCGGCGGGCACCACTGTGCCCAGCTGCGATGTCAGCGTGCCCGGGGTGAGATATTGCTGATAAACAAGATCGGAAAACTCGGCGACGCGCGGCCTGTAAGCTGCGGTGCTCATATTGGCGATATTGTTTGAAATGACATCGACGCGCATTTGCTGCGCGGCCATGCCGGTGGCTGCTATTTGAAGCGATTTCATGGCGACCTCCTGTGCCTATCGGTTCCTTACCGCTGTAATCGTTTGGTTGATGCGCTGGTGTTCCTCCTCCAGCACGTTTTGTCCCGCCTCATAGGCGCGCTGGACCTCAATCATCCGCGCCATCTCGAGAACGGGAGAGACATTTGATGCTTCGAGCGCGCCTTGCAGAACGCTCGCATTTACGATGGGTTCAGTGCCGTCCGCGGCGGTGAAACGCGTATCCGTGTCGCGTTGCAGCTGACCATTGGCGCGGAATACCCCGAGTTGGCCGAGCAGTTCGCCGTCGACCGTGATCGTGCCATCACCCGCGATGGAAATGTTCACCGCTTCGGGGGGGATCTGAATCGGTGTGTTACCGGCATCGAGCACGTTTGCGCCGTCCGGCGTGATCAGTTCTCCATCTGAAGAGACCTGGAACGAACCGGCGCGCGTCAGACGCTCGCCTCCAGGGGTCTGCAAGGCAAAGAATCCTTCACCCTGAATGGCGACATCGAATTTGCCGCCAGTGAATTTCACCGTGCCCTGCGTGAGATCAAAGTCATGTCCCGCCAGCGCGCCCATGGACAGTGACGGTGTATCCGTTCCGGTCTGCACCAGATACTCGGCAAAGACGGCGCGATCGGTCTTGTATCCGGTCGTGTTCGCGTTGGCGATATTGTTGGCAACGACTTGCAATTCCTTCAGCAAGCCATCTTGCCGGGAAATGGTGGCGTAGATGCTGTTACTCATGGCTGGCTCCTGCCTGCGAAGATGAGAGGGCGAGTTTTGACGCTTCGAGAAGCGGGGCGATTTGATACGGGCGGATGCGGTCGCTGCGCGTCGGAGATTCCGTGCCGCGGCGCACGCGGTGCACGCGTTCCATGCGAAGACCGTCCTCAAGGCTGAGCTCTTGTGAGAGCGTTTCGGCATTCGCGCTGTACAGCGCCCAATTGTCGGCCAGCGCGCCTTGTTCGATCAGCTCCAGCTGTTTGGAGGGCTCACCTTCGAGCCCGGCATATGCCTGCTCAGCGACTTGCGCAGCGCCGGCCTGAACCGCGCGAATGCCCGCCAATCGATTGACATCTATCAGACCTGGATAGGCAGCGCGAAGGTCGAATAGATCATCATCTGCGCCGGTCCAGTAAGCCGCGTTTGCCAGCAGACGGGTCACTTCCGCGTCGCGTTCAACAGAGTCCAGCAAGGCTTCGACGAGACTCATCAACCCCAGATCAAGCGCGATCTCTGCACCCCGGCGGCGCAGTGCATTGCCGCGATCATCGTAAGGCAGGCTCGTATGGAACTGCGTCAGAGTCTTCAGCCCCCTGAGCGACGCTGCCGGTTCGGCGCTGGTCAGGTAGGCATCCAACGACTCGATGATATTGCGATCAACGGCAGCGCGGATCTCGTCGGTTTCTGCAATTGGCAAAGTGCGCACGCGCTGCAGGCCCGAATAGAGATTGTCGCTCTCCAGATTCTGCATGACGAAAGCCAGAATCTGTTCAAACCCATGCTTGGTGTCGTTCTGTTCAAGAATGCGCCAAGCCTCTTCGAGCGCGAACTCTTTGATCGTCGGACGCAGCGTATCATTGCGCTCAATCAAGATCAGCAAAGCCGCCAGCTTCAGGGTCGGCCGGTTCATCAGCATGACCAGGCGGTCATCGGACTCGCTACCATCGGGCATGTCGGCAATAGCCGTTTTCAGAGCAGTCAGCTGGGTCGAGTTTTCGATTTCCTCGGCTGAAAATGCCGACAAGACCTGCTGAGCAATGTCGGCGCGGCGCAGCAGGATCAGGGTTGGAATGGCCGAAGTGGCCACGTCCTGGCGAAGGTTGTGCGGCAGCGCCCGGAGAATTGGCAGATGGCTTTGGATGCGCTGGATCCCGTCTGGTTCGAATCCGCGCAGCTCGGCAACGGCGAGCCAGAAGTCCGCTTCGCCATGGCAGCTCGTCAGTTGACGGAAATAGTCAATGTCCGGCTCGCTTCGGCCGCTCATCAATTCGATGAATTCGCGATAAACCTGCCATTCCTCGCCTGGTGCAAATGCCAACATAGCCCTGGCTTCGCTATAGAGGCCCAGCGCCAGTTTCGCTCTCAAATCCTTGAGAAAAGCCGCGCTCGGATCAGCGTCATCCTGGACGCTCGGCACCGGCAGTTCCGTAAATCGGCGCAAGGATTTTTCCACCGAAAAATCAAGTGGGTAGTCGGCCACACACGCAAATTGTTCCGGCACTAAAACTACTGGCATATCCTCGGAACTGGCTTCGCCATTACGGACGAGAAGGCCACCACGGATCGCGGTTTCTACAAATGCATCCAAGCCCGCCGCGCTATCTTCGCGGACGGGCTCGTCACTTGGTGTCGCTGTTGCTGGCTCCGGATCGGCATGCGCTGCCGCGGCCAGAGCCAGACCAAGACTGGCATATGTTAAGCGCCGGATCATGCTGCTTGGCGTAGCCCTTTCACTGCTTCTTCAACTTCATCAAAAGACGGACGAACCCGAGCTGGCGCGTGTCGGCGCGCGACTTCGAGACAAATATTGACCGGGTTCTGATGCAGGCTGGACACCAGCATCTCGCCGATCATGGAATAGAAAAAATGCTCTTCCTTGCGCGTATGCGCGACCTTGGCGGCGAGCGGCCCGACCACACCATAGGCCAGGAACACCCCAAGGAAGGTTCCGACGAGCGCGCCACCGATCATGCCGCCCAACACTTCTGGCGGCTTGTCGATGGATGCCATGGTCTTGATCACGCCGAGAACCGCGGCAACGATACCGAGCGCTGGCAGGGCGTCTGCCATCGACTGCAAGGCGTGAGAGCCGTGCAGGCGCTCTTCAAGCAGGCTCTCAAGATGCTTTTCGAGCAGTTCTTCGACCTGATGGACATTATCGAAATTCATGATCATCGAACGGATCGTGTCGCAGATCATCT
>JGI12316J14372_10004291_pt1 | contig 12329 bp, 11 predicted proteins | sample MarCyaLeptolynsp_FD_14372 | JGI IMG/M metagenome (IMG submission 14372) | reverse complement strand
CCCGGTCGCCGACACTCACCTGAATGCTACCCCGACGCAGATGGCTGTATGCTGTTTGGGTCCCGTCATCGTGGTCCAGAATAACAACATTGCCGCGTCCACGATCCGTTACAGCGCTTCTACCGAAGAGACGGAAATTGGCATCTGGCATTCCGTCGCGGACGATAGAGACCGTTCCCGGTGCAGCAGCGATAACATCGATGCCGTCTTCCATGAGCGTATAGTCGAAGGATCTGAAGTCCGTTCCCCGGTGTTCGCCGTATGTGAGTGACCCGCAGGCATAGTCACGCGGATCGTCAGGCGCGCCGACATTCACAAAAGACTGGATGTAACAGTCCACTCCCATTGCACAATCCAGCGGGAGGCTGAGGCGCAGTGGTCCATCTTCCGGTTCATCTGCGGTACCGGCCTGAGACTGCTGAACGGCGCCCGGATCCAGCGTTTGGCGCAGGTCGTCGATACTCTGAGCCAGCGGGTCGTCCGCGCCGTCCGAGAGTTGGTTCAGTGCGTTATTGGCGGTATCCGCGAGACCCTGGGCCTGGTTTTGCGCAGATTGCGCTAGGTCACTCGCTGCGTTCTGGACGTCGGTTGTGGTGTCCTGAGCTGCATTTTGCAGGTTGTCCACGACCTGAGCCATGGTGTCGTCCTGCGATTGATCTCCCGACGGAGTGGTCATCGCATCGGACGCTGCGTCCCCAGCACCATCAACCGTGCTGTCAGAACCGCTATCACTGAGCTGCGGAATGATATCGGACGCGATCATCGGATCCTGGCCGTCGGCCATGAAGAACCGAACGGCGAGGCCACCGCCGACAAGCAGGATCAGAACGCCAAGTATCGCTACGATCCGCATATCTACTGCTCTCCCTTTCGGATCAAGTCGATCCCCTTCGCTCCGCCGGTCAACGCGATCTCTCCGCGCTTCAGCGCGAGGGCGTCTTCTCCGAACAGTTCTCGTCGCCAACCGCTGAGGGCCGGTACCGGCGCATCGTCGTCCGCTGCGATCCGCTCAAGGTCCTCAACATTGGCAATAAGCCTAGATGCTACACCCGCCGATTCGCTGTTCCTTTTCAAGAGAACCTTAAGCAAATCTGTCATCGGGCCGATCCCGGGCGCAGGCCGTTCTTGGCGTTTTGGAGGCGGTAATTGGTCCTTCGGAGTGGTCATCGCGTCACTCACTGCGTCAAGCAGCGACTTGCCCAAGCGGCCTTCCGCGAAGCCTCGCCCCAACCCGCGAATTCTCGCTAGATCGTCGAGCGATTTTGGCTGACTTCCAGCAATATCCAGGAGTGAATCATCCTTAATGATCCGATTGCGCGGCAAGTCGCGAGCCTGCGCCTCATGTTCTCGCCAAGCCGCAATTCGTTCCACTACATGCAGGAAACGCGGACTTCCGTTGCGCGCTTTGATGCGCTTCCAGGCTTTTGCCGGATCATTCGCATAGGTTTCGGCGCTGGACAGGACGGCCATTTCTTCGCTCAGCCAATGCGCCCTGCCATCCTTTTCCAATTTCTTGGACAAATGCCGGTAAATGTCGCGCAGATAGGTCACGTCGGAGAGGGCATAGGTCAACTGCCGTTCACTGAGAGGCCTGTTGGCCCAATCGGTGAACCGCGAAGACTTGTCGATCTGCTCGTTGCAAATCTTCTTAACCAGAGCCTCGTATCCGACCTGGTCGCCATAACCGCACACCATTGCCGCGACCTGACTGTCAAAGATCGGCGATGGAACTTCACGCATTAAATTGTAAAATATTTCAAGGTCTTGCCGCGCAGCGTGAAAGATTTTCATCACGGAGGGCGCGCGCATTATCTTAAAAAACGGGGTGAGGTCCAATCCGTCGGACAGCGGGTCGATCGCTGCCTCACTGCCTTCGTCTGGGCCGGACACTTGAATCAAGCATAGCTTCGGCCAATACGTCTTCTCCCGCATGAACTCGGTGTCGACGGTGATCCAATCGACGCCGTCGAGCGAGCGGCAATATTCTTCCAGTTCGGATGTGGACGTAATTAACGGAGCGGACATGACCTATCGCGTATAGACGAGTCACACGGAGAGGGGAAGGCGGCAATCGTCTTCGGATCGAAAGAATCTCAGACACCGAAACAGTATCTCACAACGCGGCGGCGATGCTCTCTTTTATCCAATCCGTTACAGCACGGATGCGGGTGAGATGCCGTCCGTCAGGATGTGCTACCAACCAAAGCGGTCGTTCCCAATCGGTCCTGCCAGTGTCCAGGCGTCGCGCACCCCTTGGCGTATTTTGGCGCAGGACAGGCAGAAAGCCCTTTCCGGCACCGCCCGCAATGGCATGAGCCATTGTATCGGCATCTTCCACCGACAGTGCCGGCGCCGCAGCGCCTTCGCGCTGAACTTCAGATCGTGTCCACAATGCGGGCGGATGGGCAGAAAGCCTACCGCCGTAGCCGATCCAAGGCTGATCGGGTGAGCGGCCAAAAACGCCATAGGGTATTGTGGAGACCCTCTGCGCCGTGGCGTCTCCTTCGGTTTTTTCTATGCCGAATCTCAATGCCAAATCCGCGTCGCGCGTGACCAAGCCCAGATCCGATCCGGTCGGGATAATATGGATGGACAATGCAGGGTGACGCGTCGTCAGCGCCGGCAGGTTCGTCGTCAGGACATGGTTTACGATATGGGGGACAGCCGTGATGGTGACGGTTCCGGTCAATGTCGTGCGATCACTGGCGATTTCCTCCGCGGCCCGATCAAAGGCACTCTCTGCTTCTTCCGCAGCCCGAAGTAGGCGCTGCGCCTTGTCGGTGGGACGAAGGCTGCGGCCATTTCTGTCGAACAGCGCAAACCCAAGTTGATGGGATAGCGCCGACACGCGTCGTGAAACGGTCGTTTCGTGCAGCTGTAACGACTCCGCCGCGCGCGCGTAACTGCCAGCACGGGCAATGGCTAAGATCAGCCGGATATCATCCCAATTCTGCATTTTTGCAGGATAGAACATCAAAAATGCTCATGGAAGCAGTGAAAATCCGAATGTATGTCCATGGGCGCGAGACAAACTTGGGAGATACCGATGAGATACGCTGTAATTTTTCGCGATAATCCGGACCGGTCGGATGCCAGGGCCGCGCATATGCCAGCGCACCTTTCCTTTCTGAAGGCGAATGCCGATACAATCCATTCGGCTGGCCCTCTGTTCCAAGGCGATGGTGCCGAAGGAGCAGGTGGGCTGTGGCTGGTTGAAGCAGCCAATGCCGATGCAGTGCAGGCACTTGTCGAGGCCGATCCGTTTTGGCCGACCGGGCTTCGGAAATCAGTGGAAGTGCTGCGCTGGCAGCGCGTCTTCGCGGAGGGAGCCGTGCTGATTGATCAGAAGTAGTCGGGTCGCAGGACTTCGACGTCCGACAGGCTGACGATCCCCATCTGACGGTCCAGGACTGCGCGCACCGCCTTCAGCACATCTTGGACTTTCTCTTCGTCCAGGACGACGAGCACCTGGACCATGCGGCCAGCGTCGGAAGACAGGGAGTCTCTGCGCCAGGGGCCGCTGGACCCGCGTCCGGCAAGTGCCGGGAGTACCGTGTATCCAGGCACCTCCAGACCATCGAGGATATCCAGAAGGCGATTCATAAACGGCGCTTCGATGATGATCGAAAGTCGTTTCTTGGGATAGGTCTTCATCTCGTCCATTGGTCCTACCTCCTGCTCTAAGAGAGCCATCCGGCGAGCGTTATGTAAAACGGTATGCCGATTGTCAGGTTGAAGGGGAAGGTGATGGCCAGCGACAGTGTCAGGTAAAGCGACGGCTTTGCTTCGGGAAGCGCCAGGCGCATCGCGGCGGGTACCGCGATATACGACGCACTGGCGGCCAAGACGGCCAGCAACGCGATCCCGCCGGTGTCGAGACCGATCAAGGCGCCAGCCAAGCCTCCAAGCACCCCGCCGATCGGTGGCATATAGATGCCAAACCCGATGAGCGCCGGCGTCAGGTTCCGTCCGGCTTGGCGCAGCTCACGGCCAGCAACGAGTCCCATATCGAGCAGGAACAGGCAAAGCACGCCTTTGAATGGGTCTACAATAAATGGTGAGACATCGGCGTAACCCCGTTCTCCCGTCGCCATGCCGATCACAAATGCACCGATCAGGAGCAGGACCGAGCCGTTCAGCGCCACTTCCCGCCAGGGCGTTTCACCCTGCGGTCGGTTGCCGGATTGAGCGCCGCGATGCGCCAGGAACAGCGCGGTTGCGATAGCCGGCACCTCCATCGCCGCGGCAGCGGCCACCATGATGCCTGGATAGGCGATTCCCGCAGCTTCCACCGCCGATGTCGCGGCGATAAACGTGACGATGGAGATTGATCCGTAGTGGGCCGCGATCGCTGCCTTATCGACCTGCGCCAGCTTCGTTGTCCAATTCAGGAAGGCAAAGGCTATGAACGGGATTACGAAACTAAGCGCTACGGCCGCGCCGATAACCATTGCCAAATCAAGGCCCAGGCCGTGTTCGCTCGCCGCGACGCCGCCCTTAAAACCGATCGCCAGCATCAGATAGAGCGATAATCCTTTGGCAATTGCCTCGGGTATCGCCAGATCTGAGCGGGCAAGAGCCGCCGCCACGCCAAGCGCAAAGAACAGGACCGGTGGTGAGATCAGGTTCTGTATGGCCAGCGCAAAATCCATGGGCGGCGTCCTCTATTGATCGACGGGCAAGCGTATTGGTTTATGCGTTCGCTTTTGCGGCCTCTACCCGGGCGTCGGACGCCCGGCCAGCAATCCTCAAGATCAGGTAGCCACTGATTCCAGCCAGGATCGAGCCGGAGAGTACGCCGACGCGAACCGCAGCAGCCTGTTCTTCGGTAAAGGCAAGGTTGCCGATGAAAAGGCTCATCGTGAAGCCGATCCCGGCCAAGAGGGACAAGCCCCAGACCTGCATCCAGCTAACGCCTGACGGAAGTCTGCAAAGTCCTACCATCACCGCGATGAAGGAGAAGCCGACGATGCCAATCTGCTTGCCGAAGAACAGCCCCGTCGAGATGCCGGCCGAAATCGGCTCCAACAGAGCCGCCGGGCTCATTCCGATTAGCGATACCCCGGCATTGGCCAGCGCGAAGATTGGCATAATCCCAAAGGACACCCATGGCACCAGAGCATGTTCCAGATGCAGCAAGGGACCGTCTTCATCGGGGTCGTGTCCCTCAAGCGGAATACAGAACGCAACCACAACCCCAGCCAGCGTCGCGTGCACGCCGGACTTCAGCACGGCGACCCAAAGAACGAGCCCCAGCAGGATGTAAGGGGTAATCGACTTCACTCCGAACCGGTTCAGGGCGAACATCGCAAGTGTTACGACACCACCGACCATCAGCGCCGTAGTCGACAGATCTGCGGTATAGAAAAGAGCGATGATGAGGATCGCGCCTAAGTCGTCGATGATTGCGACCGCCAGCAGGAAGACCTTCAGCGAAATCGGCACACGCTTCCCAAGCAAAGCCAGTACGCCGAGCGCAAAGGCGATGTCCGTCGCAGCGGGAATCGCCCAGCCGCGGATGGCTTCTGGATCGCCTGCATTAAAGGAGTAGTAGATCAGTGCAGGGACAATCATGCCCCCGATGGCGGCGATCAGCGGCAAGCTCGCTGCACGCATGTTGGAGAGGTTTCCGGTGACGATCTCGCGCTTGATCTCAAGCCCGACCAGCAGAAAGAAAATCGCCATCAGGAAGTCGTTGATCCACAACAGCATCGGCTTTGCGATGCCGTACTCCCCAAAAGCCAAAGTGATCGTGGTTCCGAGAAGGGCGGTATACCCGTCGGCCAGCCCGGAGTTCATGATAAGCATCGCAAGAACGGCAGCTGCGATAAGCACCATTCCTGGTGCGGTATCGTGGCCCATGGCGCGAACGACGTGATTATAAAGAATTTTAACAGCCATGAACCCCTCCAAACATTGGAAAACAGATACAAACAGCGCATAAGATGGTTAAGCACTTGAAAACGTCAATAACCAGACGTACTTTTTTGCAACCTTGTGCTGAGACATTTCCGCACGGCCCCTTGGTAACTGCTGGAAGACGCAAATGCTATCGAAACCGTTGCTGACCGTGCATGACGTTGCGGACCTGCTCAAAGTCAAGGAGCAGACGGTGCGCGCCTGGATTCATGCCAATGAGTTGCGGGCGATTAAATTCGGCAAGGAATGGCGTGTCGCACAGAAGGACCTGGAAGCGTATCTCAACGCGCATGCGAACAAACCAGCGGAGTGGTGACCGATTCTCTCAGCAACTGTTGTGAACGGCGTTTACCAATAAACTTTCCCCTTCGTTGAGTTGCTTTCGCGGGACAGGCGTGCTCGGGGATCGTTGTCCTTCTGAAATACTCAGATTTCAACCGAAAGAAATGCCGTTGGGACGGCCATAAAAATATTCTTTTCTTAGTTGAGTGTACGGCGGTCGCCGCGCAGATTGCTTTTGAAGTCAATGGGGAGTGGGGCGTTGAGTATCAGAAGTCTTTTACTGGCCTTTCTTTTTGCCGGTGCGGTCGGATGCCAGTCGGTAAAGGACAATAAGGGCGCAGACCCGGTTTCGTCGCCGGCGATCGAGATTGAACCTTCAGATAACCAGCTTGCCGACGGCAACAGCGGGGAATCCTCGGCCAACACGGATGAGCCTTTGGATGATGAGAGTCCAGACGAAAGCCAACCTGCTCACGATTCGCCGTTCCCACTATTTTCGCCGGTAGAAAGTGCAAATATTCCCGACGGATCTTCCATCACCTACGACCATTCCGGTCCGATACCCTTTGAGGATCAGGATGCTGGATTTCGGGCTCTAGGACCAATCCGGTACTTGTATCACACAGGGCAAGTTGACGAAGCTGTGGAGGGATACCGAGAACTGGCAGCCGATCAGTTCATACCTGCCATGTATCGTGTTTTGGGCTTGTTTGAAGCAGCGCGAATTGAGGTTATGCGCGGCAATGACCGAGAGGCGGCCGAGCTATTTTACGAAGCCGCAAACTTGGCCTTCGAGGTTCCTTACAGGTCCTACTATAGGCTGTTTGGAGCTCGGTACTTTGCGGAGGGTGCCGCTTATTATTACGAAAGGGCTGGATCGGAAGCCGGGGTCAGTGTTGCAGCGCATTTGGTCGATGCGATTACAAACGACGGCAGTGGAAAATTTCTGTTGTATTCGACTGATGGAACGGCAGGGCATCCTCAATCGGGCGCGCAGTTTGCGGCGGAATTCGACGGTTGGCAGCGCTGCTGCCTGGATATCTTCCGCAGCGACGGGACCAGTATCTCGTTCAAGTATTGGGATGGGACGACTGAAGCGACCCTGAATCTTTTTCGACTGCGCGAAAATATATCTACGGAGCTGTTTATTCGGAACCGCCATCAGGCACAAAGCAGTGCNGACAATGGCACTGCTGTGGGCCAACTGAACCTCGGGACCGTCGAAGCCGGGGTTGTCGACGGGTTTTCGGAAGGGACAATCGGCTATTGGTCTGTGAAGAGACCGTCCGGTCCGGGCGTACTATTTGGTAATTTTGGGATCGAAAATGGTGAATGGCGTCTAAGCGGCGGCTTCGCTTATCCGGAGGAGCTCGGCCCTGCTCATTTGGATAGAGTCTTGTCGGTTCTCAACGCGGTGGATTGGATTTATCGGAGCGCCGAGAACTAACCGTAGGTTCTCAACCCGGAGAAGCCGTACGCAGATCGCAAGTCCAGCACTTTACCCTTCAGTCCCCCTTGACATTTAGGGCGTAAACAGGCCCTTTCGCGCCGGATTTCGGCGGGCGTCCGGCCCGCTCTATTTCGCGGATTTTCGGAGCGGTTTACATGCATTCCTATCGCACGCATACCTGCGGCGCACTCAGCGCCTCGGAAGAAGGCAATCAGGTTCGGCTGTCTGGCTGGGTCCATCGCAAACGCGATCACGGCGGCCTACTGTTCGTCGACCTTCGGGACAATTACGGCCTGACCCAATGCGTGGTCGATGCGGATGATACGGCACTGCTGGAAACGATCGACGGGCTGAGCCTTGAATCGGTCATCACGGTGACCGGGAAATGCGTGAAGCGCACGGCTGAGACGATCAACCCGAACCTGCCGACTGGCGAGGTTGAAGTTTATATCAAGGAACTGTCCGTCCAATCCCGGGCTGCGGCGCTGCCGATGCCGGTGAACCAGGATGCGGGCTATCCCGAGGAAATTCGCCTGAAGAATCGGTTTCTGGATCTGCGCCGGGAAGAGATGCACCGGAACATTCTGCTGCGGAACGCGATCATCTCGTCGATCCGCCGCCGGATGATTGAGCAGGGCTTCGCTGAGTTTCAGACACCGATCCTGACCGCCAGTTCGCCGGAGGGCGCGCGCGACTTTCTGGTGCCGTCCCGTCTGCATCCGGGCCAGTTCTACGCGCTGCCGCAAGCACCGCAGCAGTTCAAACAGCTGCTTATGATCTCCGGCTTTGACCGTTACTTCCAGATCGCACCGTGTTTCCGCGATGAAGATGCACGCGCCGACCGGTCGCCTGGCGAATTCTATCAGCTCGATTTCGAGATGAGCTTCGTCACCCAGGAAGACGTCTTCAATGCGATTGAGCCGGTCCTGCACGGGGTTTTCGAGGAATTCGCCGACGGTCGCACCGTTTCCGCCGCTCCGTTCCCTCGTATCGCCTATGCCGATGCGATGGCGAAATACGGCAGCGACAAGCCGGACCTGCGCAACCCGTTGGTGATGTCCGATGTGACCGATCACTTCCGTGGATCGGGCTTCAAGGTCTTCGCCGGCATGATCGAAAAGGACGAGGCCGTTCGCGTCTTCGCGATCCCGGGGCCGAAAGGTGGCAGCCGTGCTTTCTGCGACCGCATGAACAGCTGGGCGCAGAGCCAGGGTCAGCCGGGCCTGGGCTACATCTTCTTCCGCGAAGGAGAGGGCGCTGGTCCCATCGCCAAGAATATCGGGCCGGAACGTACCGAAGCGATGCGCACCGAGCTGGACCTGACGGATGGCGATGCGGTCTTTTTCGTCGCCGGCGTGCCGAAGAACTTCTACAGCTTTGCCGCGGCCGCACGGACCAAGATCGGAGAAGACCTCGAGCTCATCGATCCGAATACGTTCGAGTTCTGCTGGATCGTCGACTTCCCGATGTTCGAATGGGACGAGGAACTGAAGAAGGTCGATTTCTCCCACAACCCGTTCTCCATGCCGCAGGGCGGTATGGACGCGCTGGAGAATGAAGATCCTCTGACGATCAAAGCCTATCAGTACGACATCGTCTGCAATGGCGTGGAACTGTCCTCGGGCGCGATCCGGAACCACCTGCCGGAAGTCATGTATAAGGCGTTTGAGATTGCCGGCTACGGCCCGGAGGTCGTGGATACGCGCTTTGGCGGCATGATCAATGCGCTGAAGCTGGGCGCACCGCCCCACGGCGGATCGGCACCGGGGATCGACCGGATCGTCATGCTGCTGGCCGGCACGACCAATATTCGTGAGGTCATCGCCTTTCCGATGAACCAGATGGCGCAGGATCTGATGATGGGCGCCCCGGCACCGGTCTCCGACAAGCAGTTGAAGGATGTCCATATCGGTCTCGATCTGCCGACGGACTTGGATTCGTTAGACAGCTAAGCGGAGAGCTGCCTCAGTTCATCTGTTGAGGCGTGCGGTCAGCCAATCTGTTCGTTCCTGCCGCCAGGCTTGTTCCGTCGCGTTCGCATCCAGATGTGGGTCGAGTTGCTCAGCGGGCTGCTCGGAACCGTCCAATTCGGTGACGGCGCCGTTGTCCGGGTTGGTTTCTTCGATCGCCCGCCATTCTCCTGCCCAGGAATGGATGAAGTGATTTTCACCGACTGAAAGAGTTTGGGCGAGCGTGAGAATGCTTCGGTCGGGTGGCTCGGAAAATGACGTATCGCAGACGATACGGTCGCCGTCAGCATCCCCCGCAAAGATGAAGACACCGTGCACCGGCCAAATATCGCCCCCATCTTCCACACGAAATCCTTTTCGGACCTTTCCGATAACGTGGACCTGCACGATCCCGGGAGGTTGCCCATCCTGTTCGTTGGGACTCTCGACGTCGACTTCTGTGTCATAGGCGAAAACTCTAATAATCTCGAAATCGGTGCCCAAAATTCCTAAGAGACCGAAAACATCCGCGAATAGGCTCGCCTGTTGTGTGCAGTCGCCGCCGATGTGATCGCGGTCCAGGACATTCCACCCTTCGTTATTCTCATCCGCGGCTTGGTCGCCGACATCATTCTCAGAAAGGTAATTCAAAGCGGCGTCTGCCGTCGGCCAAAACGTCAACGCAGCTAAATTGTCGCCGTCGTCGTAATGCCGGATCCGCTGAATTACGTTGCTTGCGAGGGCGTTGCGGTCATCGCCATTCGCGCCATTTGCCCATCGACACGCGTACTGCAAATGGCGAACCGTTACGAAACGATCGGTACCGTCGATTTCCCGTTCCGCAACATTATCCCGCACCGGTGCGTCGAGAATTGTAAAAATCCGGACTACTGGATCGTCATCACCGGGCGGCATCAGTATGTAATCCTCGCCGCCGGAATGGAGCTGGACCTCCACAAAGGAAAAATCTGCGATGTTAATTTCTTCGCACACCGGAACCGGATCCGCGTCTACTGGCAGACCATCGAAGGCAATGCCGTTGGCGTCGATCTGCTTTGAATTGACGGTGACGCGAAACCGATGCGGTTGTCCGTCGACGGCTTGCCCGCCTTCCCCGGCAAGTCCGATGTTCAAGACCTGTTGGTCCGCATCCGGCTGCCTCAGGCGCTCCAGCGTTCCGAGCACTCGCGCGCTTGGTACGTTTTCTAACGGGTTTTCGATCTGCCACTCGAATTCTACTACAAGAGTTAGGGGGATATTCATCCGCAGAAGGCTCTTCCGCGCGTCCGCCCCATCACCAGTGATCCAATTTGCGCGGTCGGGTTCGTCGTCAGCATAATCGTCAATCGGATAAACACGACCGTCGGCGTCCACGACTTTGAAGCTATGTAGGGTTGGTTGAGGGGCCGGCTGCGCCACCACTTGTGCGACGGCTACACCCGTTGAGGAGGATTCCCCAACAGAGAGGGCCGCTACTGCTCTAGCGCGGCTGCGGGTGACAGGTCCCTTGTGTTCTTGTGATTTTTTCTCAAGGCCAGAAGCGTCGCCACTGCTTGATCCAACGTCCGCCATGGTCAGCTACCATGCTGTTCTTCGAGGGCATCGCGAGTCTCGTCGTTGATATCACCCGTAACGCTAAGGCCCGTGGCCTCTTGAAAGGCGGAGAGTGCCTCGGACGTTTTCGGTCCAAACTCACCGTCAACCGCGCCGCAATCGTAAGTCAGGTTGGCTAGCCGAGCCTGAACACCTTCGATTGTCGTAACTGGCAAAAGATGTCCGACATCTACGGTCCAGGTCGCGCTCGCCGGGTATCCTTGACGGTCCAGTTCTACAGTTAATTCACCCGTTCGCGCGCTCGGCGTCACATAGTGAAAAACAGAGCCGTCCGGACCGGTTATACCGCTATATTTGCGCCGCCCAACCTTCAGAACGTAATCGCACCCTTCGAAAGCGACGCCTTCGTCGTCCCGAACATTAAATCGAATCTCCGCTGGAACGCCCTTCCGCTTAAAGCTGTGAACCAGATCCGTCTCTCGGGTTTCTGTTTTTGGACGTAGTTCCGGAATCGTAACGCGATCCCCTGGAAGCAGGACGTTTCTGTTCTCCCTAATCCGTTTTAAATCCGCGTTCGCTGGCAGGTTCCAAAGTGTCTCGTGGAAATGTCCGTTGAGATCGGCAATGGAGTCGATGCTATCGCCAAGTTGTACGACGTAATCTCCCTGGCCAATCGGTTGCGCCGCTCCGTCTTCGGTTTGATCACTCATGCCGCAGCTCCGCTTTCTGCCGAGGCGCCGGTATACGGCTCCCAAGCATCTTTATCGAGTTCGGGAAATTCGACGTCGCAGTTGCCTTCGACAACATTGTATTCCTCGACCCGGCCCTGACTGTCCGTTTCGCGTTCGATCACCTCGCCATCAGGAAGGGTGATTTTGCAGGGCTCGTTGGGAATCGGCTCGCCGTTCTCTCCGAGCAGCTCGACAATGATGAAGTGATCCTTTTCCTTCTTAGCCGGCACGCCTGTAGGATTTTCCTCCGGCTCGACGGCTTCCGCTCCAGCGGTCGGCGCGGGAGCGTCTTCATCAGCCGCGACGCCGAGATGGGAGGCGCGCCTTGTTACTTCTACGGCCCATCCAAACTGGAATTCCGTCGCCGCGCGATCGATCATATCCGCGTCGCTCTGGTTCATCGTCATCGTCGACCCGGCGCGGCCGAGAGAAACTCTGAGTTCT
>JGI12316J14372_10004287_pt1 | contig 12345 bp, 14 predicted proteins | sample MarCyaLeptolynsp_FD_14372 | JGI IMG/M metagenome (IMG submission 14372) | reverse complement strand
CTGGAGGAACTTGGTATCGACTACACTGTCCATCCGATCAATATCGGACAGGACGAGCAGATGCAGCCGGATTTCCTGAAGATCAGCCCGAACAACAAGATTCCCGCGATCGTCGATCAGGACAATGGCCTCAGCCTGATGGAATCCGGCGCGATCATGCTTTATCTCGCCGACAAGTACAAAAAATTCATGCCGACCGATGCGGCCGGTCACTGGCAGGCCGTCGAATGGCTGATGTGGCAGATGGGCGGGCTCGGCCCGATGGCCGGACAGACGCACCATTTCGTGCATTTCAATCCGGGCAAGGCGGAATATGCCGAGCAGCGCTATTCCAACGAGACCAAGCGGCTCTATGGGGTTCTGAACAAACAGCTGGAAGGCCGCGACTTTATCGTCGGTGATTATTCGATCGTCGACATGGCGTGCTGGCCGTGGATTTCACGCTTTGAATGGCAAAAGATGGATCTTGCGTCGTTTCCGAACCTGCGTGACTGGTATGTCCGCGTCGCCGAGCGTCCGGCCGTGCAAAAGGGTTATCACGTGCCGAAGGTGATGGGTGAGATCCCGATGCCGTAAGACGATTTTTCAAGGTAGCCGGTTTCGCCCATGGACATAAACAGCGCCCTGATCCATCTCATGCCGGAATTCCGGGCCTATGCGCGCTCGGTTTCGGCTGATCCCGCGGATGCTGACGATCTCGTCGGCGACGCGGTGGAACGGGCACTGACGGCGGCAAACCGGCCGCACGATGTCGATGCGATTCGACCGTGGATGTTTCGGATCATTCGCAATCTCACCATCGACGAAGCCAGAAAACGCAAGGTGCGCCGGGAATATTTCGAGACCGAGAGCCGTTTCATGAATGAGGACACTTTGTCGGCCGGTATGGCGGGGCATGGAACCCTCGACGACGTTCTGACACGAATGGCATTTGAAAAACTCAACCCGGCGGAACGCGAGATACTCTATCTTGTCGACGTGACCGGCTTGAAATATGCGGAAACCGCAGATGTGCTCGACGTGCCCGTGGGGACAATCATGAGCCGTGTCAGCCGGGCGCGGCGCGCTCTTCTGGCGCTCATAGACGATACGAATGTAACCGAGTTGAAAACCGTCAGGACGAGGCCGCGATGACGATCACGGACAAAGACTGGGATCTCTTAAGCGCCTATGCTGATGGCGAACTGGATGAGTCCGCTCGGCGCTCGCTGGAAGCCCGGCTGGCAGCGGAAGCCGAGCTCGCGGCGGAACTGGACCGCATCCGGCGTTCGAAGAAAGTTCTGCAGGACATGCGGCCGCAGCCGGGATCGCCGCGCCGGCAACGCAACGCGCCGATCGGTCTTGCGGTCGCGGCGTCGGTGGTCATGCTGGTCGGGCTCGCGGCCGGGGGCGTCTGGTTGCAGGCGGGCAAGGGGCCGGGATTCAATCCGCACGTAACGTTCGCGGCCAAATCCTATGTGCTTGACGGGAGAGCACCGCTGTATTTCGCGGCAGGTTCCGCGCTTGGGTTTTCCGCCGCCCCGAATCTATCGGGCTCCAACCTGGTGCTTGTCGATGTCCGGGTCCAGGTCGGCGATGCGGGCGAATCCGTTGCCATGCATTACCGTGGATACAGAGGATGCCGTCTGACCCTTATCGCGGAACCGTTGGCGGTTCCTGCCGGCAAGCCGGTCCGTCAGCCGCTGATGCGTGAATGGACGACGACAAAGGCCCGTTTCCGGCTGGTCGCCGATACAATGGATCCACAGCGGTTTGACGCAATTGCCGACTTTGCAGAAGCGCGGGTCCGACTGCTGGAAGAACGCGAGCGCCTGAGACTGGCCATGGCGGCTGCGACGGCGAAGGCTGCACCCTGCGCATAGGACGATCGTCCTTGAGACTCCGCGGTGTCAAAACCGCGAAGCCTGGGTTTACGTGCGATCCTCAAAACTTGCCGTTGCCATTGGCTGCCCTGTCGGCGGCCATGATCGGCGCGATCACATCCCAATGCTCCGCGATCTTGCCGTTTTCGACCCGAAACAGGTCGTAGAATGCGGTCGGGTGTTCGCTGAGCGTGCCCTCGGAAAGGACAAGGACAAAGTTGCCCTCGCCGATGACCCTGTGGGTTTTTGTGATGCGCAGAACCTGACCGGCGTCAGCCAGGGCCTTCAACCCCGCACCGAGACCGCTTACGCCGTCGGCAATGTTGGAATTGTGCTGACGATATGCGTCTCCGTCGAAGAATTCCGGCATCCGATCAAAGGCGCCGTTGATCAGCACCGAATTCACGAAATCGGCGACGAGCGCCTTGTTTGCATCGGTCTTATCGTGGTCGGTTGCCTCCGTCGGCCCGTCGGTCTGTGTGCGGCCGGACGGGTTCGGGGCGGCCAGCGGCGCCAGATTGTCCCAGTGTTCGACGATTTTTCCGTTTGAGACCCGGAAGACATCGAAGCTGACCAGCGGTGCCGGGCCGAACCCGTGGTAGATGCCGTGCGCGACGCCGAGGTCGCCGTCGGCAAAGACCCGCACCATTTCGTATTTGAAGGCGGGATTGCCCGCAATTGCCTGCACAGCGAGGCCCTTGAGACCGGCGATACCGTCCGGAACAGCCTGGTTGTGCTGGATATAGGGATCGGCAAAATACGTGTCGATCGCACCGATATCCCTGTTGATCATCAGCGCGGTCATGGCCTTTGCAACAAGGGCTTTGGTGGCCGCTGTTTCTTCGGCTGCGAATGCGCTGCCCGATAGTGTCATCATTGTCGCGTATGCGATGGTCTTGAATGCGTTCATTGTCAGAATTTCCTTCCGCTTCAGCGTTCTTCGCTGGCTTGGGGAAATATGACCGCTTGCCTGTTTATTCATAAGGTGACTTAAATTGATTTGATTGTTCGATTTTTTGATGGAATAAGAAACATGTTCGACCACCTGCGTGCGCTGGCTGTGTTTGCCAATGTGGCCGAAGCCGGCTCGTTTCGGGCCGCGGCAAAACAATTGGGCATCACCGCTTCTGTTGTCAGCCATCACGTCACGGCCCTGGAACGGCATCTGGACACGCCGCTGATCTATCGTACGACCCGAAAGCTCAGCCTGACGGCGGAAGGCCGTGATCTGGCCCGTTCGGCGCGGGCAATGCTGGATGCCGCGGAAGAGGGGTTCGGACGGATCGGCCATCAGGGTCCCAACCCTGTCGGCAGCCTGAAGATCACGGCGCCGGCGATCCTCCAGCATGCCCGTTTTGTCACGCGGGTGTCGACGTTCGCGAAACACTATTCCAAGGTCGATGTATCGCTGACGTTTACCGACAGGCGGCTCAACATGGTCGAAGAGGGCTTCGATCTGGCGCTGCGTGTCGGTTGGCTGGACGATTCCTCCCTGATGGCGCGCAAGCTGGCAGATGGACACTTGGTGTTGTGCGCCGCACCGGATTACCTGACCGCCAATCCCGGGATCGAAATCCCGGACGATCTCGGTCGGCTGGAGATGATCAACCTGGTCGGCACGACGACAACGATCGAACTGGTGCCGATGTCAGGTGGCGCGGGCCGGTCCATTCCCATGCGGCACCGGATCCGGGTCGATTCCGGCTTTACGGCCCGGCGTATGGCCGAAGAGGGGTGCGGGCTTGTCGTTCTGCCGGACTTCTTCGTGCACGCGGCGCTGGCCGACGGCCGGCTTGTCGAAATCCTGCCGGGTTGGCGCGCTCCGGACTATGCTATTTACGCGGTCTGGCCACCCAATCGCGGCACGCATCTGCTACGGACACAATTTGTCGATTTTGTTGCCGGGATTGCGAGAACCGGACCGGAAGCGGATCGGGTCTGGCGCGCTGACGGCGATCATTGCGACTGATCTCCGAATAGACCGTATGTCTCCTGCACCGGCCTATTCGACAGGCGATCATGTTTGGATTCCTGACCAGAAAAGCAATGAATCCACGCCGGGTTTGTCCCGGCAACGTCACAGTCGTGCCGGGAACAGGAACGGTCAGTGATCGATCCCCGTGGTCAATTTCGGCAATTCGTGAAGATCGCGAAGATTATGACGGTGTCATCAACGCGGTGATGCGGGACCTGTTTGCCCTACCGCCGGTTTCCTCGAGGTCATCCGCGCAAGACCATGACCTTGCGCTTGCCGAACTGACCGCAATTGCCATTCCGGTTTTCCGGCGGCCCAAGGTGACGTTGACCGCGCGACTCCACGTGATCGATACCGGAGAGACCTTTCATGCCGCCACCGTTCATCGCACCCTGAAATGGTTTTCCTGTCTGACGAGAACAATGAACCCGCTGGTTCTGTTTCAGATCCGCGCGGGCTTTCGTGCGGATGAAATGGGGCTGCTTGTCGCTCATGCCCTTGTCGACCTGATTTCAGACTGTCGAAACCGGGTCTGAAGGCCGCATCAGTCCCTACTGGGTGTTCGACAGACCGTACAGCGCCGAACATTGAGTGATGACAACCCCGTTCATCGTCTGTGCGGTCAAATGAACAACGATCTGAACATAAGCCTGTGCGTTGCCGATGACTTCCTCAATGGCTGCCTTGCAGGGTTCAATGTCCATATCCGTCTCCAGAACCAATTCCTTGGAACCCGATGCGTTGGGTGCCAGTTGCAACGTGATGGCGGCCGGGTCTTCATCCACATGCGGTTCGACTTTCACCGAAAGGATTTCATGGCCGGGAATCCGGTATTCGGAGAATTGCTGGAGCGCGGCGGCGGGAAAACACGCGGCGGCGGCAAAAAGGCAACATACTATCATACGGATCATACCGTTCACTCCCAAACGCTTCATTGAACTCTGCAAACCGTCGGCGGACGGCCGGTTGAATGTACCGTTTATCCTACAGATCATTGCGATCGGGACAAACGGCTCGATACGCTGGAGCGATGGGGGTGCTGGACCTCTGCCGCGCAGGCCAACCAGCCGCCGTTACTGCGTTGTTTCAACTGGAAAGGATGGAGGACCTGCATTGCATTGTCCTTTGGGATTGAAGATGGCGCTGGGCATGTCAGCAAGCGTCAGGCCAGCGCCTCGGCCAGCCAATCAAACACGAGCCGGACCCGCCGGCTGGTGTTGAGTTCCCGGTGCGCAACGAGCCAGGTTTCGTATTTGAACGGTTCGAGCCAGGGCGCCACGCGCCGCACGCCGGGCTCGGCGTCGCCGATCTGGGCAGCCATCACCCCGATGCCGGCACCGTTTTTGACCAGTTCCCAGTGGACGAGGTGACTGCCGGTCAGAAGCGGGAAGTTGCGCGCGGTGATCGTCAGTCCCATGGAAGCGAGACCCGCGATGTAAGCCTCGTTGTCGTCGAAGCCAATGAATTCGGACTTCGACAAATCTTCCGAGGTTCGAAGACCCCCGATCCGGTCAATGTAGTCGGGCGCGGCGTAGAGACCGGCCGTAGCGTCGGCGAGCTTTCTGGCGATCAGGTCGGGGTCTGTCGGCCGCACGCTGCGCACGGCGATGTCGGCTTCGCGGCGGCGCAGATCGCTGATGGAGTTGGAGGCCACGATCTCGACGGCAATGCCGGGTTCGGCGCGGCGCAAACGGGTTACAATCGGCGGCAGGATGTAGGCGGCCGCGACTTCCGTCGCGGAGATGCAGACCGTGCCCTCGATCGATTGCGACTGGCCGGATGCGGTCAGCGACACGCGGCCGGCCGCTTCGCTCATCGCGCGGACATGCTCGACAAGTTCCAGGCCGCTTGGCGTCAGCGCCAGGCCGCGCCCAACCCGCTCGAACAGGACGACGCCAAGTTCTTCCTCAAGCGCCCGGACCTGGCGCCCGAGGGTTGGCTGGGCCATTCCCAGCGCGCGGGCCGCAGCTGACAGCGAGCCTTCTTCGGCGCTTACCAGAAATGCCCGAGCCCGATTCCAGTCAAATTTCACCGAACGCCAATCCATGCGTTTCTGCATAGCAAACAGACGAAATTCGTCAATTCACATTCGTTGAATGCACAAATAGATAGAAACAAATGATCTTTCCCAGCGATGCGCTCTTACACTGACGCTCCGTGGGAGACAAAGTCAGCAAGAAAGAGCTCACAATGACAACAGTTGGTTTGTCGACACCGCAGCCGTCGGCGAAGTTCTGGGACCGGATCGCCAATCGGTATGCGCGCCGCCCAATCGGCAACGAAGCCGCCTATCAGAAGAAATTGCGGCTTACACAGGATTATCTCAGGCCCGACATGGAGGTGCTGGAGTTCGGGTGCGGCACCGGCTCGACCGCGCTGGTGCATGCTCCGTTCGTGAAACATATCCTGGCGATCGACATTTCCTCAAAGATGATCGGCATCGCGGAGGAAAAAGCGAGGGCCGGTCATGTGGGAAACGTTACCTTCAAAACCGCGGCCATCGACACATTCGAAGCGCCGAACGCCAGTTACGATGCCGTGCTCGGTCTGAGTATCCTGCATCTCCTGCATGACCGCGAGGCGGCCATCGCGAAAGTGTATCGGATGTTGAAACCGGGCGGTGTGTTCGTATCCGGCACGGCCTGCATCGCCGACACGATGGGTTTCTTCAAGCTGATAGCTCCGATCGGCTACCGGCTTGGGCTGTTGCCCCTGGTGAAGGTCTTTTCCGAGACGGATCTGAAATCGAGTTTGACCGCGAGCGGTTTCGAGATCGAACAGGACTGGCGACAGGAAAAGAGTCCGTCCGTGTTTATCGTGGCAAAAAAACCTGCATGACCGGGAGTGTCCGGCGGCGAAAGAACGAGGGATGCGCAAGTTCGTTGCACATCCCCATTCCCGAGATGCCAAACCGGCATTCTTCACCGTCGATCCAGTCAGAGGCTTCTCAGGAAAACAGCATGCCGCCGTTGATGTCGACGCAGGCGCCGGTCATGAAGGCCGACTGATCGCCGGCCAGGAACGCCACCAGATTTGCGCAATCCTCCGACGTGCCTTCGCGTTTGAGCGGACTGTTGTTTGCAACAATGGTGCGCACTTCCGGACGGGTGAAGATGTTGTGGAAGTCCGTGTCGATCATCCCCGGGCACAACGCGTTGACGCGGATGCGCGGACCGAACTCCTTTGCCATGCCGCGGGTCATGGTCATGACCGCGCCTTTCGAGGTGGCATAGGCAATGGCGCCGGGCCCGCCGCCGTCGCGCCCAGCCTGGGATGCGATCGGGACAATGGCGCTGCCCTCGGGCATGAACGGCTCGACCGCCTTGACGATCATGAACAGGGATGTGGTGTTCAGATCCATGACCTTGTTCCAGTGCTCCAGATCCATCTCGCCGATCGTCTTGCGGGCGACCAGGCCGCCGGTCACGTGCACAAGCGCATGGATAGGTTCGCCGAACCGCGCCTGGGTCTCGCGGACGAGGCGCGTGACCTCGGTCTGGTCTGTCATGTCACCCTTCAGGGCGAAAGCCTTGCCGCCGGCCGCCTCGATCTCGGCTACGGCCGATTCCGCACCCGCATCGCTTGAATGATAATTGATCGCGACGCTGGCGCCTTCTTCGGCCAGGCGCATGACGCAGGCCCTGCCAATGTCCCGTCCGCCACCCGTCACAATTGCAGTCTTGCCCTTGAGCGTCATTGATTTACCCTCGTTATTCTGCAGGATCGTTGCCGATCAAATTAAGTTCTTGCGAAGGCAATCTGGTATGGTAGTCTTCCGGAACTGTCAAGGATCGCAACGGATCGCAATTGCGTCTCCGCGACGAAACGGAGAAAATCCGGATAATATTCAATTGGGAGGAATGCATGAATTTCATCAAAGGAACCCGTCGTTCGGCACTTGCAGGTGCGATGACACTGGCGTTTTCGTCGGCAATCGCCGGACTGGGTGTTGCGGGCGCCGAGGAAATCAAGGCGTGGAACATTCACGTGGAGGGTTATCCGAACACGGTGGCGATGGACAAGTTCGCCGAACTCGTCGCGGAAAAGACAAACGGCGAAATTACCGTGAAGAATTTCCATGGCGGCGTACTCGGCAATCAGCCCGACGCCATCGAACAGGTGCGCCTGGGCGGCCTCAAGGTCGGCAACTTCAATCTCGGTCCGATCGGTCCGCTCGCGCCGGAAGCCAATGTTGTTTCGCTGCCGTTCATCTTCAAGGATATGGGCCATATGCACAGGGCGCTCGATGGTGACGCCGGCGCGCAGATTTCGGCCGGTATGGCCAAGGTCGGGCTGATCGCGCTGGCATGGTACGATTCCGGAGCGCGGTCTTTCTACAATTCCAAAAAACCGATCACCGCTCCCGCCGACCTCGACGGGATGAAGGTCCGGGTCATGAACAACGAACTGTATTCGGGCATGATTTCCGCGCTCGGGGGCAATCCCTCGCCGATGGCGTTTTCCGAAGTGCAGCAATCGCTGAAAACAGGCGTTGTCGATGGCGCCGAAAACAATTGGCCGTCCTATGAATCGACCGGCCACTACGAGGTTGCCGGCTTTTACTCGCTGTCGCAGCACCTGATCATTCCCGAATGTGTGTGCGTTAACGCCGATTATTTCAACGGTCTTTCCGACGCCCACAAAAAGGCCATGACGGAAGCCGCGCGTGAATCCGCCGAGCTGCAGCGCACGCTGTGGGAAGCCCGCGCCAAGGCCAGCCGCGAAAAAGTGATGGCCGCCGGCGTCAAGTTCAACGAGATCGCCGACAAGACCCCGTTTCAGGACGCGATGAAGCCGGTCTACGACAAGTACCTGGCTGACAATCCGGCGCTGGTGCCGCTGGTGGAACTGATCCAGAATACGAAATAGCGGCGACCTGCTGTGACTTGCCGGCCGCGGCCCTGATGCCGTGGCCGGCTTTTCATGCGATCGCCGGTTTTGAGGCGGCGTCCGCCGGTCGCCGCCGCATTCGGAGGAGTTCTATCATGGCGCCGGAAACCGATATTCCTGGCAAAACCCTGTTCGATCGCCTGCTTGACGGTCTCTCGCTCGTGAGCAAGGTGATCACCGGACTTTCGCTCGTTGTTCTCACCGTGATCTTCTCCTGGCTGGTTTTCGGCCGTTACGTGCTCAATGCGACGCCGACCTGGGTCGAACAGGCGTCGCTGCTTCTTGTCATGCTGCTCACGTTCCTGGGGGCGGCGACCGGCATCCGCGAGAATACGCATCTCGGCGTTTCCTATTTCCGCGACGTGGCTCCGGGACCGGTGCGCAAGGTCTTTACGCTGGCGTCTCATGTCGTGCTGGTGGGTTTCGGCGGTGTGATGCTGTGGAATTCCTATCTGCTGGTCAAATTCAAATGGGGATCTCTGATCCCGCTCATTCATCTGCCGGAGGGTCTGCGTGCCATACCGATCATGGTGTGTGGCGGCCTGATCATGTTGTATTCCATCGGCCATATCATCGATATTTTCCGGGGCGTCGAACCGAAATCCAGTCTGACGGACTGACGAATTGAACCAGCCGGCCGGATGGCCGGCACGCGAAACACGGGGCTGTACGCGATGGGACTGTTGATTCTGCTCGGATTGTTCGCCGTGGGCGTGATCATCGGAATGCCGGTGGCCTTCGCCATGGGCGTCGCCGCCGTGGCCACATTCTGGTACGAAGGCTTGCCATTGCTGGTTGCCTTTCAGCGGATTATCTCCGGTGTCAACGTGTTCTCACTGATGGCGATCCCGTTTTTCATTTTCGCCGGTGAATTGATGTTCCATGGCGGCATCGCGGACCGGCTGGTGAAATTCGCGTCGGCCGCGGTCGGGCGCGTCAAGGGCGGTCTTGGCATCGTCAACGTGTTTTCCTCCATGCTGTTCGGCGGAATTTCCGGCTCCGCCGTCGCCGATATCTCGGCCCTGGGATCAATCCTGGTTCCGGTGATGAAGGACAAGGGATATGACGACGATTACGCGGTCAATGTCACAGTGACGTCTTCGATTGCCGGGATCATGATCCCGCCGAGCCACAATATGATCCTGTTTGCGGTGGCCGCAGGCGGCGGAATTTCCATTTCCAAGCTGTTCCTTGCCGGCGTGGTGCCGGGCGTCGCCATGTGCGTCTGCCTTGCAACCGCGGCCTATCTGATTGCGGTCCGGCGCGGTTATCCGTCCGAGGCGTTTCCTGGGTGGCGCGCGCTCATCATGGCGTTTCTGAATGCGGTGCCCGGCCTGTTTACCGCCGTCATCATTGTCGGCGGGGTCCTGTCCGGTGTCTTTACGGTGACGGAGTCCGGCGCGTTCGGCACACTTTATGCGGCACTGGTGACGATCTTTTTCTANCGCAGTCTTACCTGGGAGAAATTCAAGATCGCCGTNGTTCGTGCCGTGCGGACCACGTCCATGGTCATGATCCTGGTGGCTTGCGCNGCCGCTTTCGCCTATATGCTGACGTTCCATCAGGTTCCAGCGCGGATGATCAGTCTGATCACCGGCATTTCGGAAAACCCGATCGCGATCCTCTTGATGATCAATATCATGCTGCTGGTGCTTGGCATGATCATGGACATGGCGGCGCTGATCCTCATCTGCACGCCGATTTTCCTGCCCGTGGTTGCGACAATCGGCATGGACCCGATGCAGTTCGGCATGGTGCTGATGATGAATCTCGGCCTTGGCCTTTGCACACCGCCGGTGGGAGCCTGCCTGTTCGTGGGATGTGCCATCGGCAAGGTTCCGATCGAAAAGGCGGTAAAGACCATCTTTCCGTTCTATGTGGCGATTTTCATCGCTTTGATGCTGACGACGTTCATTCCGGCCATTTCCCTGACGTTGCCATCGCTGATCGAGTGATCGGGCCGACGGGGCGTCACGGCTTGCCTCCCGGGGACAGCCGCGACAACCCGTCGGCTCTGTCGGTTCTACTGCCCCGGAAAATTCGGCCGGTCCTCGTTGTAATGTTTGGCCAGGTAATCGAGGATGATGGTCCTGTCCGGCTCTTCGATTTCGTCCATTCCCTGTTCCTCGACCATCCACTCGAACGTCTCGTCCCAGTGTTTGCGGCTCAGACCCTGCTGCGCGATGATTCGTTCCGAATGGCAGGCCGTACAGGCATAGAAGGTTTCCTCGACGCCGGGCGCGACAAAAAGCACACCAAATTCGGAATCATCGGCGGCTTTGGCCGATTGTTCGAATGTGGCGACGGCCAATGCAGCAAAAAACAGGCCGGCGGCGGCACGGGCCGCCGTTTTTCCTACAATGTTCATGTGGATCTCCGAAGGGAAAGGGCGGAGCGATACTGCGCTCCGCCGGATCAATGGTCTCAGATCAACTCACACGGACCGCGACACGATGCATGGTGTTGTTGAGATATCCTTTCGGATTCCAGTCGATGGCGAACGGCTGCATGATGCCCTCGCTGTCCGTCGCCCTTGCCCAGACTTCGTAATAGCCGGCCTGCGGGAAGGTCACATCGCTGCGCCAGTTTTGCCAGGCACCGGAATTTGCCGGTTTGTCGAGGTCGGCCCTGATCCAGGTCGCGCCGAAGTCGAGCGACAGGTCGACGGCCGAGATCGTGCGGTCGCCGGACCAGGCATGGCCGCGGACCTCGAGCGAACGCCCGGCGGTTGCGCCGGTTTCCGGGCTGGTGATCAGCGACTTGACCGGCATGCGCTCGATGATTTCGAAGTCCTTCTTGTCGACATCCTCGCCGGGTGAGACTGACCGGTTCGGGACCCGGTAGGAGGTCCCGGTCATTTTCGGACCGTCGTGCACGATGTCGCGCAGATAAATGCGTTGCAGCCATTTCTGCGAGCAGGACCCGGGCCAGCCCGGCACGACGAGACGCAGGGGGGCGCCGTTCTGCTTGTGCAGCGGCCGCCGTTCATCTCAAACGCGATCAGCACGTCGTCGGTCATCGCCTTTGCAATCGGCAAGCCGCGCGAGATCGGCAGCTTGTCCGGATTGCCGGACAGGTGCGTGTCCGCGCCGACATGGGCGGTGTAAACAACCTCCGGCTTGACACCGGCGGCGGTCAGCACATCCTTCAGACGCACTCCCGTCCAGCTTGAACAGGCAACTGCACCGAGGGTCCACTGGTTGCCCTTGGCGGGAGGATCGAAGGCGGCGCGGCCGTTTCCGCCGCATTCGATGACGAGGGATTTGGTGACTGTTTCGAATTTTTCCTTCAGGTCGGCGATCGTCATTGTCATCGGCGTGTCAACGAGACCGTCGATGGTCAGTGTCCAGGTGGCGGGATCGGCGTCTTCCGGCGGAAGGCCGTTGTTGCGGATGAAGTGCCGGTTGGTCGGCGTCACGGCATCGTCGAGCAGGTGCGGCGGCGTTTCGGCATTGAGGGGCCGGTCGTTGAGCAGCGTCAGCCCGTCCTTTCCGGTCAGGACATCGTCGGCGGCAAAGGCAGCGGGAACCAGACCCTGCGGCATGGTGCGGTGAAACGGGATCGCCATACCGAGCATGGCGCCCATGGTCGTCAGGCCGGCTCCGCGCAGAAATCCGC
>JGI12316J14372_10004278_pt1 | contig 12365 bp, 10 predicted proteins | sample MarCyaLeptolynsp_FD_14372 | JGI IMG/M metagenome (IMG submission 14372) | reverse complement strand
GAGTCCCACACGGCGATGGCCAACCGGCCCTCCGGTCGCATCACGCGGGCCATTTCCGCCGCGGCCTTCGGGCGATCCTGAAAGAACATCATGCCGAACTGGGAGGCCACGCAGTCAAATGTGCCGTCGTCGAATTCGAGCGCTTCGGCACTGCCGCGCCGCCATTCGATCGCCGGTTCCACCTCTTCGGCCGCCGCCAGCATGCCGGTTGCCGGATCGACGCCGACCACGCGTCCGGTGGTGCCGGTGCGCAGCAGGGCCTGCCGCGCCAGCACGCCCGATCCGCAGGCGACATCCAGCACATGGGCGCCTTCCACTACCCCGGCCGCCTCGATCATAGGCCCTGTCCACGGCGCGAAAAGGGCGGGGACAAAGAGCGTTTCATAACCGCGTCCGGCATCAAGTTCTGCCTGTGAGACTGTGGTTCCCATCGCTGCGCCTCCCTGCGTTCGAATGTCGAACGATCATGGCATTGTCGCCGTGCGAGCGCAAAGTCTGAAATGGATCTGTTGTCAAAACCGGCGCCAGGCACTGCGCATCGAAAAAGCGCCCGCCGAAGCGAGCGCCTTATCTGGTGCATATCTCAGCTTGTTAACGGCTGGACTGCGTTTTCTGAACAGTTGCATATTGGCAAGACTGCAACCTGATGTCAAACTCCTTAGCAGTTCCCTTACAACGATTGAGATACATAGGTGGGATAGTGACCAAACTGACGACACTCGGAATCGATTTGGGAACCAACTCGCTGGGTTGGTGCCTGATCGAGATGGACGACGCGTCAGGAAAGGCACAGAAGGGACGTATCGTCGACATCGGCACGCGGATATTCTCGGCCTCTGACATGGCCGGCCGTGACGCGAAATCAAAAGAATCCCTCGCGGTGGCGCGGCGTCAGGCGCGCGCCATGCGTCGGCAGCGCGACCGGCGGCTCAGACGCAAATCGCGGCTGCTTGGTGAACTGACCGGGATGGGGCTCATGCCCGGGAACAGGATGAAACGTGAAAAACTCAAACATGACACTGACGACGGCAGGGGCGGTGATCTTTCGAATGGTATCTATGCCCTGCGGTCGCGGGCGCTTGATGAAGCATTGTCGCCTCATGAACTTGGCTGGGTGCTCTTTCAGATGAACCAGCGGCGTGGCTTCAAGTCCAATCGCAAGACCGACAGTCGCGACAACGAGGCTGGAAAGATAGCGGTAGGTGTATCACGGCTTCATTCTGCAATGAGCACCATAGGTGCCCGAACTTTTGGCGAATTCCTTCACATGCGACGCCTTGCCGGCCACTCCGTACGGACACGTCTGCGACCCGAAGCGATGGCGGAGTTTGATGCCGATCCCGACGCCCGGGGTGAGGGGTATGTTTTCTATCCGACCCGCGCAGAACTGGAAGATGAGTTCGACGCAATCATGAAGGCGCAGGCCGCCTATCATCCGTCAATCCTGACCGACAAGAATATCGCTGCGCTGCGACACACGATCCTATTTCAACGCCCGCTGCTGGCGCCGAAGGTTGGCAAATGCAGTTACAATCCAGCTGAGACGCGGCTGCCCAAAGCCCATCCGTTGTTTCAGCAGTTTCGGCTCTACAAGGAAGTCAATGAACTGGCGCTGATTGGAGCAGATCAGAATCCGGTCAAATTGACGAAAGACCAGCGGGACATTCTTGTTCTCAAACTGCGTGGAGCGAAGACCGCGAGCTTTTCCAGCCTTCGTAAACTGTTGAAATTGGGTCCGGAGTATCACTTCAATAAGGAGACGGATAACCGTACAAAGCTGGAAGGGGACGTTGTCACCGCTGCGCTCTCCCACAAGGATTGCTTTGGCCCGGGTTGGGCCACCAAATCGATCGCGGATCAGTGGACCATAATTGAGCAACTGCGTGACGAGGTTGATCCAGATGCATTGCGCGAATGGCTTGAAGAACAGGCAGGATTGCACGGTGACCGTGCAGATGCAGTAATGAAGGTCTCTCTTCCGGAAGGCTATGGCCGGTTGGGACAGTCAGCGCTTACGAACCTGCTTGACGTGTTGAAACGCGATACCGATGGTGACGGCCATGTCGTCACCGAGGCTGCGGCAGCGCAGAAAGTCTACGGTCGCACCAATGCTCAGGACGATCCGGATCGCAAGGCCGCCAAATACCTGCCCAAATATCAGGAAGTGCTGACTCGCCATATTCCACCCGGAGAGGGGTCGATCAGCGATCCGCCCGATGACAGGGATCCGATTTATGATCGGCATATGGGCCGAATTACCAATCCCACGGTTCACATCGCACTGAATCAACTTCGTCGCGTGGTCAATGCAATCCTCCGAAAGCATGGTCTCCCAGATTACATTTCAATTGAACTTGGAAGAGAACTGAAGCTCACGGACCGCCAGAGAGACGAGGTGAACCAAACCATTGGCAAGAACACCCGGGACGCGCAGAGGCGATCCGATAAATTGATTGAACTTGGTCAGCCGGACACCGGATATAACCGATTGCGCTTGAAATTGTGGGAAGAACTCAACCCGAACCAGCCTTTGAACCGAATTTGTGTCTATTCGGGTGAACCAATCAGTGTTCACCAGATATTTTCTTCCGAAGTCGATGTCGATCATATTTTGCCCTATTCAAAAACTCTGGATGACGGCCAGGGAAACAAACTGCTTTGTTTCGCACACGCCAACCGCGTGAAACGAAACCGGGCTCCGGCCGATGTCGGTGAATGGAACGACAGTTATGATGAAATCCTGTCGCGTGTTGCGAACCTGCCGAAAAACAAACAATGGCGTTTTGCCCGCGGCGCGATGGAACACCACGCTGCGAAGGGAGATTTCGCAGCGCGGCAACTCACCGACATGCAATATGTCTCGCGTATGGCGTTGTCCTATCTTGCCGCACTCTACCCGGCAGAGCAGGCGGATGCCGTAGGTGTTTTGCGCCATCACAACAGGATACGGGCCTTGCGGGGCAGGATGACGGAGATGCTGCGCCGTAAATGGGCTCTCAACGATATTTTGTACGATCACAACATAACCGGTTCCAATCCAGTCAAACCGAAAAACCGGAAAGACCACCGTCACCACGCAATCGATGCATTTGTCATCGCCTGCACGAGCCGTTCATTGATTCAGAAAATTGCCTCGGCTGCAGAAGAGATCGAGAGACAAGGCACTGTGAGGGTTCTTTCGACAATCCCGGAGCCCTGGCCGGGCTTTCGGGACCAACTGCGTGATAGGATCATCGGGTCTGTGGTGAGTCACAAACCGGATCATGGAACGGTTTCACGCAGTGGGGATGCCAGCGGCAGGAGCCAGACAGCCGGCCGGCTGCACAATGATACAGCTTACGGACTAACCGGTGAGACCGATGCAAAGGGCAGCGCGCTTGTCGTGCACCGGGTTCCGCTTGGTTCTTTCAGATCGGAAAAGGATCTTGCGGCAATTAGAGACGTGCATCTGCGCGAAACGCTTCGGCAGGCAACGCGCGGTCTGTCAGGCAAAGCGTTTGAAAATTCACTTCGCGCGCTCAGCCGAGCGGACCGATTGAACGGATCGGTCAATCCTTACAAGGGACTGCGGCGTGTTCGTATTGTGGAGCCGCTTCAAGTGATCGCGATACGTGACCGTTCGGGAAGAGCCTACAAGGGATACAAGGGCGACTCCAACCATCGCTTTGACGTTTGGCAACTGCCGGACGGAAAGTGGGTTGCGGAGGTGGTTTCGACATTCGATGCGCATCAACCTGACTGGTCTTCCACTGTTCGGAATGCATGCCCAATCGCCAAAAAGGTACTGAGTCTGCACCAAAATGACATGGTCGCGATCGAACGGGATGGTGAGCGGCAGATTTGTCGGGTGGTCAAGTTTGGTAGCAACGGCCAGATCACATTGGCCGCTCACCATGAAGCTGGAGCGCTGAAATCAAGAGATGCTGACAAGGCGGATCCGTTCAAATACGTGTCGCCGACAGCCGGCGGCTTGAAAAAACTGCAAGCTCGGCAGTGTCGCGTCGACGAACTCGGCCAGATCTTCGATCCCGGACCACGCAACTGAGAGCCTGCCATTAACCATTTGTTAAGGTTGCCGATCCCGGAATTGCAATCCATGGTAGATTGTTTCGATGGAGCGCATCGTGGATATCTCAAGCGAGGATTTGCACCTGTCCGTCTATCGCGGATTCCTCACCATCAGCAAGGACCGCGCGGAACTCGGGCGGATCGCTCTGGACGACATCGCAGGTCTCATCACCCACGCTCACGGTTTGACCTGGTCTAATAATGTCTTCGTACGGCTGTCGGAGCGCAATGTTCCTGTGGTGATTTGCGCACGAAACCACGCTCCGGTGACCTGCCTCTGGCCATTGGAGGGACATCATCTGCAGGGTGCCCGGATGCGCGCCCAGATCGATGCGAAACTCCCGCTTAAGAAACAGGCTTGGCAAAGGCTTGTTGCAGCGAAAATCCGCACGTAGGGCGCGGTGTTGCGCTCGATTGGACAGGAGGCGGGAGCTTTTGAAGCATTGGCGAAAAAGGTGCGGTCGGGCGATCCGGATAATCTTGAAGCGCAGGCGGCAAGGCGCTACTGGCCTTTATTGATGGGTGAGGAGTTCCGGCGTGATCGCAATGGTCACGGCGTTAACAGCCTGCTGAATTATGGCTACACGGTACTGCGGGCTATCATATCGCGAGCCATATGTGCGTCCGGTCTTCATCCGACGCTTGGGATCCATCACGCCAATCAAACCAATGCTTTTGCACTGGCGGACGATTTGATGGAACCATATCGCCCACTGGTTGATCGGATGGCGTTCAATCTTGTCGCATCCGGAATGTCGGAGGTGGACAGCGAAACGAAGCAGCAGTTCGCAAAGCTGGGGGCCCTTGATCTGGATACATCCGAGGGTATCAGCCCACTGTCTACACAGGCCTCACGTCTGGTCCATTCGCTTGCCACCAGCTTCACCACGGGAATCTTGCAGCTTGATCTTCCTCAACCGCCATCCGCTCTGGTTTTGGCTTCTCTAGGTCTTGAGAATGCGCAGTGAACTCATTTTACACGTCAAGGAATGGAGAAACGGGCGGTCCCAGCTATTTATCCGCCTACAGACTGATGTGGATACTGGTTACATTTGATCTGCCGGTCGAAACGAAAAAACAGCGAAAAGCGGCGCATGACTTTCGTATGTTTTTGCTGGATGAAGGTTTTGAAATGAGTCAGTTTTCGAATTATATTCGGTTCTGTTCAGGCAAAGAGCAATTTGATGCCTATGCCCGGCGCATCGAGCACAATCTTCCGGAGCGCGGTGATGTCTTCATATTCCAGTTTACCGATCGGCAATATGAAAACATCATTCGATTTTCCGACCAAGGTCGGCAGAAGAGCAGAAAGAATCCCAGTCAATTGGCGCTTTTTTGAATTTGCGGCGTATTTTTTTGAAACTGAATCGGCTCAAATTCCGTTTATAATCAGGAATTTGAGCCGACATCCAGTTTAGCTGTTCAGAAAACGCAGGCCAACCGCAACATTATCCTTCCGTTTCAGTTTCAAGTCTGTAGTTTAGCTGTTCAGAAAACGCAGGCCAACCGCAACCATCTTGGTCACCAATGGTGTCTATACGCAGTTTAGCTGTTCAGAAAACGCAGGCCAACCGCAACTCGAACATCTAACTGTCTCCTTTCGATATGAGTTTAGCTGTTCAGAAAACGCAGGCCAACCGCAACCAAAACACTGAGGGTACGGAGTTTATGACAGTTTAGCTGTTCAGAAAACGCAGGCCAACCGCAACCAAAGGCATCCGCTCCATGACTGTTGATGTAGTTTAGCTGTTCAGAAAACGCAGGCCAACCGCAACATCCGAGTAGACGGTACCTGTAATGGTATAAGTTTAGCTGTTCAGAAAACGCAGGCCAACCGCAACAGGGTCGGGGCGTTGAGCAGGACGCCGTAGAGTTTAGCTGTTCAGAAAACGCAGGCCAACCGCAACTCAAACACAGGGGGCAAGTAGGATGAGCAAAGTTTAGCTGTTCAGAAAACGCAGGCCAACCGCAACCTTTATGAATAACGGCGATGCGGGTCAGGTAGTTTAGCTGTTCAGAAAACGCAGGCCAACCGCAACCCGCAGCGCCAATTACTGCCCAACCTGTTGAGTTTAGCTGTTCAGAAAACGCAGGCCAACCGCAACATCCCGGCAGCTTTTGTTCCGGGTGCCCCTAGTTTAGATGTTCAGAAAACGCAGGCCAACCGCAACCGCTGAAAACCTATGTTGCTCTATGAACAGAGTTTAGCTGTTCAGAAAACGCAGGCCAACCGCAACTTCGTTCTCATGAACGGCCACCGCAGCCGCAGTTTAGCTGTTCAGAAAACGCAGGCCAACCGCAACCAGGGCATTGCATTTGTTGGCGACTACAAGAGTTTAGCTGTTCAGAAAACGCAGGCCAACCGCAACCCCGTGATCCATTTCGAGGCGAAGGACCGGAGTTTAGCTGTTCAGAAAACGCAGGCCAACCGTAACTGTAGATAACACTTCCTCTACAAAGTGGCAGTTTAGCTGTTCAGAAAACGCAGGCCAACCGCAACTCGCGACCGACATGATGGTCAAGAACAAGGAGTTTAGCTGTTCAGAAAACGCAGGCCAACCGCAACGCGCCGGAACAGGACACCATTGTCGTACCGAGTTTAGCTGTTCAGAAAACGCAGGCCAACCGCAACACAAAGGATGGGTTGATGCAAACGACATTCAGTTTAGCTGTTCAGAAAACGCAGGCCAACCGCAACAGTCCGACGCTGATCTTGACCAGGGCTTCGAGTTTAGCTGTTCAGAAAACGCTGACCAATCGTTGAGCCACTCTTACGGTTTGGAAATCCCGCGCATACGCCATTACAACCTGCTCTTCGCCGGCTCCCCCGCCACATAGGTTTCCGCAATCGCCCGGTCGTCCCCAAGCGTCTGCAGCAGAAAAAGCTCCTCCGTCAGTTTGCTGACCGTTTCCATACGCAGGGCCATTGCCGGCGTCGCTTTGGCGTCGAGCACGATGATGTCAGCATCGCGGCCGGGCTCCAGCGAGCCGATATGATTGTCCAGGGACAGGGCGCGGGCATTGCCCAGCGTAATGCGGTAGAAGCTTTCCAGCGGGGTCATGCGCTGGCCTTGTAATTGCAGTACCTTGTAGCCCTCATCGACCGTTCTGAGCATCGAATAATTGGTGCCGCCGCCAATATCGGTGGCGATGGCGATGCGCACCGGATTGTCCCGCTCGTCGAGCGTTTTCAGGTCGAACAATCCGCTACCGAGAAAAAGGTTGGAGGTCGGACAGAACACGGCCACCGACCCGGTGGCCGCCATCGCATCGGCCTCCCGCTCGCTCAGATGGATGGAATGACCGAACAGGCTTTTGGGACCCAGCAGCCCGTAATGCTCATAGACGGCCGTATAGTCATCGCACCAGGGAAAGAGCTCCTTGGTGAAGGCGATCTCAGCATGGTTTTCCGACAGATGCGTCTGCAGGTGCAGATCGGGATGTTCGCGCACCAGGCTCTGGGCCATTTCCATCTGTTCGGGAGACGAGGTGATCGCAAAGCGCGGCGTGATCGCCACATGCTGCCGTCCCTTGCCGTGCCAGTCCGCAATCACCGCCTTGGTGTCGTCATAGCCCGATTGAGGGGTGTCGCGCAGCCCTTCCGGTGCGTTGCGGTCCATCATCACCTTGCCGGCGATCATCCGCATGTTGCGCCGGTGGCTTTCGGCAAAAAAAGCATCTGCCGAGGCCTTGTGCACCGAACAATAGGCAGCGGCCGTCGTCGTGCCGTGGCGCACCAACTCGTCGAAAAACGCAGTGCTCATGCGCGCCGCATGGTCCGGGTCGCCGAAACGTTGCTCCTCGACGAAGGTGTAGGTGTTCAGCCACTCCAGCAGGGCGGCGGCATAGGAGCCGATGATCTGAACCTGCGGGTAGTGCAAATGCGTGTCGATGAATCCCGCCGACAACAGATGCGGACGATGATCGGTGACGATGACGTCGCCGCCGGCCTGCGCGGCCACATCTCCATGGGCGCCGGAAGCAGTGATGCGTCCGTCTTCGATCAGTATGGCGCCGTCTTCCTCATAGCGATAGGCGCTTTCGTCATCGATCGATTGCGGCGCCTCCAGAAAGGACAAAAGCCGCCCGCGCAGCAATCTGCGGGTCACTGGCCCGCCCCTTTGTTTCCCGAGACCGCGCTCTCGAACCAGGCGACGAGCATCTTGCGCTCGGAGGGTTCGATCTTCGTGATATTGGCGGGCGGCATGGCATGGCTGCGGCCGGCCTGAAGGTAGATTTGCATGGCGTGGGCGGCGATTTCGGCATCGTTTTCAAGCTTGACGCCATTGGGCGCTGCGATGATGCCGTCCCATACCGGTTCCTGCGCGTGGCACATGGAACAGCGCGACAGCACCACATCGCGGGCCGCCGGGAAGTGGACGTCGGTGACGAATTGTTCGAATGCCGGCTGCACGGCCGCCGCGGTCTCGTCGTCTTCGCCGGTCAGCACCTTGGGCACGGTCGAAAGCCACATGATGATGATGAACAGCACGATGGTCGCAAGCCAGGTCCAGGTCGGATTGCCCTTGCGCGCGTGGCGGGTGTTGAACCAGTGGCGGATTGTGACGCCCATCAGGAACACCAGCGAGGCGATGACCCAATTATACTCCGTCGCGAAAGCCAGCGGGTAGTGGTTGGACAGCATCAGGAAGATGACCGGCAGGGTCAGATAATTGTTGTGGGTCGAGCGCTGCTTGGCGATCTGGCCATATTTGGCATCCGGCTTGCGGCCGGCGATCAGATCAGCGACGACAATCTTCTGATTGGGGATAATGACCATGAAGACATTGGCCGACATGATGGTTGCTGTGAAGGCGCCAAGATGCACGAAGGAGGCGCGGCCGGTGAACACATGTGTGTAGCCCCAGGCCATCGCCACCAGCACCGCATAGAGAAACACCATCAACAGCGTATCGCTGCGGCCGAGAAACATCTTGCAGATGAAGTCATAGGCAATCCACCCGAAAGCGATCGATGCGATCGAAATGAGGATGGCAACCGGCGCCGATATATCCAGCACTTCCGGATTGATCAGATAGAGATCGGCGCCGACATAATAGACAATGCACAAGAGCGCGAATCCCGACAACCAGGTCGCATAGGATTCCCATTTGAACCAGGTCAGATGCTCGGGCATCTCGGCCGGCGCCACCATATATTTCTGCAGATGATAGAAGCCGCCGCCATGGACCTGCCACTCCTCGCCGCTGCAGCCCTCGGGCATACCCGGCCGTTGCCGCAAACCCAGGTCCAGCGCGATGAAATAGAAGGATGATCCGATCCAGGCGATTGCCGTGATCACATGCAGCCAGCGCGTCGCAAAGGACAGCCAGTCCCAGGCAATGGCAAACTCATACATCCGAATTCCCCTTGTGTTCGATGCATCTTGAAGGGCCGGGCGCTTTAAAGAAAGTCATAAGTCCGGGCATGACTTTCAAAAATATCTAAATAATCCTATGGTGGTCCGGGCGCGAAGTTGAATGGGCGTGCAATGTCCTATTTTGAAAATATCCGGGTCTTTCTTCGGGTCGTGGAGCTGGGAAACCTGTCGGCCGCGGGACGCGATTTGCGCATTTCCCCGGCGGTTGCCAGCAACCGGGTCAAGGAACTGGAAAAATATCTCGGCGTGCGTCTTTTCAATCGCACGACGCGTCAGCTCACGGCCACCGAGCAGGGCAAGATCTTCTATCGCGGGGCAGGGCGCATCATCCAGGCTGTCGAAGACGCCGAGGCATCGATCGCCTCCGTTTCGGGTCAGCCCAAGGGCACGATCCGGGTGACTGCACCGCTGGGTTTCGGCCGCCGCTTCATCGCGTCCGGCATTCCGGAGTTTCACAGCCAGTATCCGGAGATCGAGGTGCGGCTGCGGCTGTCGGACCACAATGTCGACATTCTCAAGGAGAGCATCGATCTTGCCTTCCGGCTCGGCGTCATCGAGGATTCCAGCCTGCGCATGCGCGGCATTATGGATTGCGAGCGGGTGCTGTGCGCCTCGCCGGAATATCTGCGCAAGGCCGGCACACCGCAGACCGCGGATGATCTCGTCAAGGGTGAGCACAATTGCCTGGTCCTGCGGTTCCCCGGCTCGAATGAATTCATCTGGTCGTTGCAGACCGAAGAGGGAATCCGCAAGATCGAGGTCAGCGGCGTGTTCGATTCCGATGATGGCGATGTGCTGATGGAATGGGCGCTGGCCGGCCACGGCATCGTCAACAAGCCGCGCTTCGAGGTGCAGGGCTATCTGAATTCCGGCCTGCTGGTGCCGGTCCTTGTCGACATGCCGCCGATCCCGGCCAAGCTCGCGGTGATCTTTCCGCACAAGGATTTCCAGGATCCGAAACTGCGGCTGTTCATCGATTTCATGGCGGCCCGCTGCCAGAAAATGATCCGCGCCGCACTGGGCACCTGACCCCTTCTTCCCTTGTTGGTCTTGTCGGTTTCACTGACGGCTGACAGCCAAAAATACAATGACCCCAATGGGTTGTCGGGAACCGCTCATGGGCGCAGGCCGGGTGAATCAATCTGGCAGCCCTTTTCCCGAAGCGATTGAATTGACTCCGAAATACACCGCCCGACCACAAAATCGCCGGCCAGGGCAGAACGGCAGTGTCGCGCCGCCGCCCGTTGGGGTACGATCCCTCCCGCCACAACGCAGGACTGAACCCATGCCGATCATTCGCCGCAACGATGTCTCCGTCAAAACCGGCTCGGGCTATCCAGCGCCCAATGACCAGGACCTTGGCCGATATGAGGCCTGGCCGCTGGGTGACGCCGGCGGACTGACCCAGTTCGGGGCGATCATCGAAACGCTGTATCCGAGCGCCTACTCGTCTCTGCGCCACTGGCACGAGGAGGAGGACGAGTTTTTGTACCTGCTGGAGGGAGAAGTGGTGCTGATCGACGATGACGGCGAACACGTCATGCGGCCAGGCGATGCCGCCTGTTTCAAGGCCGGTGATCCCAATGGCCATCATTTGCACAATCGTTCCGGTCACGCGGCGACCTATCTGGTTGTCGGCACAAGGGCGAAGCAGGATCGCTGCCACTATTCGGATGTCGACATGCTGCTGACCAAGACGAAGGACGGCAAGGCCTTCACCCGGCGCGACGGTTCGCCGTTGCAGCCCGGCAGCTGACCGGTCCGCACTATGGCGCTGACCGTTCCGGCCAAACCGGCGCCTTCGGCCTTTCAGGATTATTGCCCGAAAGCCCGTCGGCGATTTGTGTTGATCGCCGCCATCCTCGCATCGGCCATGGGGTTCATCGACGGCTCGGTCGTATCCATCGCCGTTCCGGCCATGCGCCAAAGCCTCGATGCGTCGCTGACGCAGGTTCAGTGGATCAACAATGCCTATATGCTGGCGCTGTCCGCCCTGATCCTCGTCGGCGGAGCCGCCGGAGACAAATATGGTCTCAGGCGGATATTCTCCGCCGGCATTGCCTTTTTCGTCGCCGCCTCGATTGCCTGCGCCTTCGCCACTGGCCCCGATATGCTGATCGCCGCACGGGCCGCCCAGGGCATTGGCGCCGCAATCATGGTGCCCGGGTCGCTGGCCATCATCTCGAAAACCTATCCGGACGGAGACCGCGCCCGCGCCATCGGCATCTGGGCGGCCTCATCGGCGTTGATGACGGCGGTCGGACCGGTCCTTGGCGGGGCGCTGCTATCGGTGGGCAATCCGGAAATCTGGCGGCTGATCTTTGCGATCAATCTGCCGGTCGGGGCGATTGCCCTTTATCTGCTGTTGGCGCGGGTGCCTGAGGATGCGCCGGTCTCGGACGTGCCGCTCGACCGGTGGGGGGCGGTTCTGGCGACGTTGGCGCTTGGTCTCATCGCCTGGGCGCTGACCGGCCCTGAAGGAGAAGAAGGCCTGCCGGATGGTGCGCACATGCTGATCTATGGTCTGCCCGGTGTGGTGGCGCTTGCGGCCTTTGTCTGGTCGCAGAAGCGGAACCCGCATCCGATGATGCCGCTACGGCTTTTTACGAACCGGGAATTCAGCGCCGCCAATATCGTGACCTTTCTGCTGTATTTCGCCCTTTCGGCGGTGCTGTTTTACCTGCCGATGACCCTGATTACCGGCTGGAACCTGTCCGAAGCGCAGGTCGGGCTGGTGTTTCTGCCCATCACCGTCGCCATCGCGGCCGGGTCCAGCACATTCGGCCGGCTGGTCGCCCGTACGGGCCCCGCGTTGCTGATCGGCGGCGGATGCGCTCTGGTGGCGCTAGCCTATGCCGCGCTAGCCATCGGCTTCGGATGGGGCCGGTTCTGGGCGCATCTTTATCCATGCGCCTTG
>JGI12316J14372_10004274_pt1 | contig 12377 bp, 10 predicted proteins | sample MarCyaLeptolynsp_FD_14372 | JGI IMG/M metagenome (IMG submission 14372) | reverse complement strand
TTCAGTCCGAGCCAATTCGAGCCGGAATAGGAGCGCGATGCCCGCATCGGGACGATGGTCAGGTTCGGGGTCGCGTCGCCGCCGACGCGGCGGATGCTGCCGCTGGTCTTTTCGGTGAGCGATGCAAGCAGTTCGGTCGTCGAGCGCACATCGGTATATTCTTTCGGATTGACAGGACCGACGTGGCTGAGCGCCCGTCGTTCGCCATCCTCGACCACGTGAATCCCCAGTTCATCGGTATCGATTTCCGCGATCCACATGCCCTTGTCGTTTTCCTGAAGGGTCACCGTGTCGGTCCGCCCACTCGGAAACTTCAAGAGGACCGATTCCGAGGCTTCCGACAAAGTCTGGCGCTCGACACGAACCTTGCCGCCGCTGGATTCGATGCGCAGGGCTTCCTCCTCCAGATCCGGCTCCTTCATCAGCCAATGCGACAGCCGGCGCAGCAGCGGAACATGCGGCCCGCCGCCCTCGTACCCTCGTGCCCAAAGCCAGGCATGATCGGATAGCATCAATGCGACCCGGCCGTCACCTTCCCGGTTCAGAATCAGCAATGGCCGTTCGTCCGGACCCTCCATGATCGTCTGGCCGTCGGACGGGGTGACATCGACCAGGCGGAACCAACGGCTCCAGTTCGGAGGTGTCGCATTGCTGCCCGGCAGATTGCGGGTCACGGGATGACGGTCGCCAATCGAACTGACCGCCGCGCGGTAGGGTTCTTCAAAGACGGTGCCAGTCGGTTCAGCCGGCAGAATGTCGGACAGCGGCGTTCGGAAAACACTGCTGGAATGGGCGTAGTCCGGGCCGGAAGCGATCAGCACTGCACCGCCGGCCCGCACGTAACGGGCTATATTGTCGAAATACAACAATGGCAGCACGCCGCGGCGGCGATAACGGTCAAATATGATCAGATCGAATTCGTTGATCTTGATGGAAAACAATTCTCGCGTGGGGAAGGCGATCAGCGACAGCTCGTTGATCGGCGTGCCGTCCTGTTTTTCGGGTGGACGCAGGATGGTGAAATGCACCAGATCGACCGCGGCATCCGATTTCAAAAGATTGCGCCATGTGCGTTCGCCGGCATGCGGTTCGCCGGAAACCAGAAGCACCCTGAGATTCTCCCTGACGCCCTCGATAGTCACGACGACCCTGTTGTTGATATCGGTCAGTTCGCCGTCGAGAGCTTCGACCTCGAATTCGAAAATGTTGGATCCCGCATGGGAGATGGGCACGGGAATGTCGATTGTCGCGCCCGGCAGCGCGCGTTCCTGGAGCAGGAACTCCCCGTCGCGCTTGACCTGTATGTCGACCCGCCCGGCATTGTCGATCCCGTGATCGCGAACCTGCAACGTTACAACCTGATCGGTATCGATGAGGCCGAACCGGGGTGCGCGATGCAGCACCAATTGGCGGTCTTTTTCGTCTTCGCTGCCGGTTATCAGGGCATGCAGCGGAGCGGCGAACCCGAGCTGTTGAACCGTCTCGGGGATATCGTGCACCTGACCGTCAGTGACAACAATGGCACCGGCCACCCTGTCCGGAGGAACATCCGACAAAGCGTTGCTCAGGGCCGAAAACAGAACGGTGCCGTCGTTGCGACGCCGGTCGCTGCTCCCGGTTTCAACCATGCGCACGTCGATATTGTTCAGACGTTCCAGCCGTCCCTTGAGATCCTCGACCGCCCGGTCGGTTTCCGTGGCCCTTTCGCCAAGCGACTGACTCTCGCTGCGATCGACGACAATCGCCGCGACGCTGGACAATTGTTCCCGGTCCTCACGCTGTAATGCCGGATCCAACAGGGCGAGGAACAGGGCGGCCAGCGCCAGCGCTCGCAGGAAAATCCCGCGGTGGCGCTGAAAGATGCCAACCGACAGCAGCGCAACACCGACCGCGGCCAGTGCCGCGAGCAGCCAGACCGGAAAGAAGGGGTTGAACGTCACCGACCAGATCATGTGCGTCTCCCGCTATTGTCCGAGCCGTTCCAGCAAAGCCGGAACATGCACCTGGTCGGCCTTGTAGTTGCCGGTGAGCGTATAGATGACGATATTCACGCCGACCCGATAGGCGAGTTCGCGCTGACGCACACTGTCGGGAACCGTGGGGTAGATCGGATTTCCGTCTTCGCTTACGGCCCACGCGCCGGCCAGATCATTGCCGGTAATCATGATCGGCGTGACCCCGTCGCTGGCGCGCACCGGCCGATCGCCGCGCTCGGATGCCTGCAGCCGTTCGACCCACAAGGGGCCTCCCGACCAGCGTCCGGGGAAATCCTGGAGCAGATAAAAGGCCTTGGTCAGAACGTGGTCGCTCGGCACCGGTTCCAGCGGAGGCACATCGAGCTGCAGCAATATTTCGCGTAACCGGGCGCTTTCAGGGGTCGTCGTGCCGGTGCCGAATTGTCCACCGGAGAGCTGGTCCGCCGTGTCGAATATAACGGTGCCACCGTTTTTCATGAAACTGTCGACGCGCGCCAGGCCCTGTTCGCTGGGCGGTTCGGCATCCGCGGTTACCGGCCAGTAGAGGATTGGGAAAAACGCCAGTTCGTCCTCATCCAGGTTGACACCCACCGGGCTGCCCGGTTCGAGGGCGGTCCTTTCGGCCAGGTAAACCGACAGGCCGAAGAGACCGTTGCGGGCTTTCTCGTCGTTTTCCGCGTTACCGGTCATCACATAGGCCAACCGGGTCTGCAGGGTCGATTCCAGCGTGATCTGGTCGATTGATTCAGTGTCGGTCACGATATTTTGCTGGGCCGACGCGTCGCCCAACGTCAAGAGGCCGCCCGCAAGCAATGCCCCGGCAATTGCGCTGGTCTGAGGCAAGCCAAGGCGCGGCAGTCCCCGGATGAAGGTCATGATGATGGTATCCGCCAAAAGCAGGAAAAGGGCGGCCAGGAACAACCATTTCTTCAGATTGACGGGTTCGGTGGTCGCGTAGGTTCTGACGTCAAACCGCCCGGAAAGTGATCCCTGGTCGAGGACCGCCTTGTCGAAAGCGGCCGGGCGCGCGCCGTCGTGAAACAGATTCAGCGCGCGAAAACCTTCTTGCGAACCGTAGAGGCCGGGCGGGTGATCGGCGCTTGCCGTAAGATCGGGTAGCTGGTTCTCGATCAGAGCCTTGGCATCGCGCGTGGGCGCCCCGATTTCGCCGAATCCGTTCAGAATCTTCAACGGCGGCAGGCTTGCCTGCTGCTGGTCGTTGCCGTCCGAGACGGTTCGGGTGCGGGCGTTGGAAAAGGATATGATCTTGCGCAACATTTCCACGAAGGTGCCGGACAGAGGCAGGTTCGACCATGTTGTGTCGGCGGTTACATGAAAGAGTACGATCCAGCCGCGACCAGACTGATCGGCAGTGACCAGCGGTGTACCGTCAGCCAGACTGGCCCAGGTTTTGTCGGGCAAATCCGCGTCCGGTTCCGCCAGAACCTGTCTGGTAACCGTCACATCCTTGCCGACGGATATGCCCGCAAACGGCGTGCCTGCGGAAAATTGTCCGATTGGCTGCGGTTCCTCCCACGACAGATTGCCGCCGAGTGTGCGTTCGCCGTTGCGAAGCCTGACCGGCAACAGGCCGGTCGCGCCTTCCGCCAGCCGGGGGCCGGCAAATCGAACCAGCATGCCTCCGTCTTCCACCCATTTGCCGAGACGGTCCGCGCCCTCGCCGACAAGGGTTCCGATATCCGCCAGAACAATTACCGATACGTTCTGGTCGATGAGTTCCTTGGTAGCGGCACCGAGCTCCTGCGATTTCGGCGTCCGGACATCGGCAAACGGAACCAGGGCCTGGGACAAGTAATGCAGAGGAGAAAGCAGAGGCTGAGCAAAATCAAAGGTCGACCCCGCCAAAAGGCCCACCGTTCGCCGACGCCAGCGCTCGTCGAGAAAGAAAATCCCTCCGGCGTTCTGTTTGCCGGAAATTTCGAGGCGCGCGATCTGATTGCGCAATTCGATCGGGAGATCAAAACTGGCTTCGGCTTCGCTGGCCTCCGGATCGAAGGTGAAATCGGCCCGGCCGATCGGGCGGCTCTTGTCATCGTAGGCGATCAACAATCCGGTTTCCGTCGGACCTGTTCCGGCTCGACCGATCGTGACCGTCAGCTTGTCGGCGTCGTTTACAGTTGACACCAGCGCCCTCCCGTCTTGGGCCCCCGGCTCAAAATAGACAAGATTGCCGGCATCGGGCATTCCGGAAAGGGTATTCAGGAACCCGTCGTCGCTGGGGCCTGCGATCGCATCGCCGAGCCAGACAATTTCACTGGCCTCAGCCGCAAGCGGCGTCAGTCCTGGCGAAAGCGCTCCGCGGTCCGCCGGCCAGGGACGCGGCTCCAGCGCCCTTAGTCGGTCGCGGGCGTCCGCGGCGTTGGTCGGGGCGAAGGATTGTGCAGCGCCGTCGGCGGTGGCAACAATGGCAACTGCGCGATCGTTGCTTTCGGCCTGATCGATCAGGCTTTCGGCTGTGGCAATCCGCTCGCTCCACTGATCGGCAGCACCCCATCCATTATCGACGACAAGCGCCAGAAGTCCGTCACTTACCGTTCCACGATCCAGAGGCCGGAAGATCGGGCCGGCGAGCGCCAGGATCACCAGGGCGGCAAGCAGCAAGCGCAGGAGCGTCAACCACCATGGAGTTCGGGCGGGCGTTTCCTCCTGGTTCGGACCGTCTAAAAGCAATCTGGCCGGCGGAAACAGAACCGCGCGCGGTCGCGGCGGAACCAGACGCAGCAGAAACCAGATGGCGACAAGTGCCGCCAACCCAAACAACATGGCCGGTGATGCGAAGGCAAACGGTAACGATCCCATCAGCGCCGGGCCTCCCCGATCAGCCCGCGCGGCCTGCCACGCCCGGCCCCTTCATTTTCGGACGCGGAGAGCCGGCTGTAGAGAGCAAGCAAAGGTTCCGAGGCCGGTCGATCGGTATGGTGGGTCAAGAGGGTCCATCCCAACCTGTCGACGAACAGGCGCAGACGTTCCCGGCGTTCGCGCATGCGTTCGAAATAATGTTCACGCCACGCTTCCGCGCGCCCCGCCACCAGCTTGATCCCCGATTCCGGGTCGGTGAATTCCGTGCGACCGTCAAAGGGGAAGGTTTCCTCGATCGGGTCGAGTATCTGGACCAGATGACCGCGTGCGCCGGAGGCTGCGAGGTCGTCAAGCCAGGCGGTGAGGTCGGTGACGACGTCGAGAAAGTCGCCCATCACGATCACTTCGGAATATTCCCGCACCATGTGGGTCTGCGGCCAGGCGGACGTTTCCCGCGAATGGAGCAGGGTTTCGGAGATCATTTCGGCGGCATTGCGGCTGGCGATCGGCCGCGACAGGCCAAGCACACCGACCCGTTCGCCGCCGCGGGCCAAAAGATCCGCCAGGGCAAACATCAGAACAAGAGACCGTTCGCGCTTGGTCACCTGGGACAGATGTGACTTGAAATCCATGGAAGCGGACATGTCCGCCCACAACCAGGCGGTGTGCGCGGCTTCCCATTCCTGTTCACGGATATACAGGTGATCGTCCCTTGCGGAGCGGCGCCAATCGACAGATTGCGCCGGCTCGCCACTGATGAAGGGCCTGAACTGCCAGAAAGTCTCGCCGGCGCCGCTCCGTCTTCGGCCATGCCAACCCGACGCAATCGTGTTGGCGATGCGCTGGGCATCAACCAGAAGATCGGGCAGGGATTTTGCGAGCGATTTTCCCTCGCCGAGAATTTTCGGCCCGGCGGCGTCGGTCGTTCTGGGGCGGGCGCCAAGTGCCATTGGGTCTATCTATGTCCTGTCTCAAGTCCGTCGCCTGCATGCGGCATTGTCCGACGGGCTCCATTTCCTTGCGCTTCCAATCCGTTCCGGGCGATCCGGAGCCGGCGGGACACGCCATCCGGCAAGCGAAACGTCAGCCGAGTTTGGCTTTTACGTCGCCGATCACGTCGCGGACCGTTTTGCCGTCGGCGCGGGCGGCGAAAGTCAGCGCCATGCGGTGCTGCAAGACGGGTTCGGCGAGGGCAATCACATCATCCACGGAAGGCGCCAGTCTTCCATCGAGCAGGGCGCGCGCCCGGACAGCAAGCATCAGCGCCTGGCTGGCGCGCGGACCGGCGCCCCAGGCGACCAAACGCGACAAACCCGTCTCTTCATCGTCGGGTCTCGTCGCGCGCACCAGTTCAAGGATGGCCTCGATGACGGATTCGCCAACCGGCAACCTGCGCACGAGCTGTTGCAAATCCATCAATTCCGTTTCATCCAGCACGGCCTCGGTCGCGGCCTCGTCAAGACCCGTCGTTTCGATCAGGATCTGGCGCTCGGCATCCTTGTCCGGATAGTCAACGTCGATCTGCATGATGAAACGGTCGAGTTGGGCTTCGGGAAGCGGGTAGGTGCCTTCCTGTTCAAGCGGATTCTGCGTCGCCAGCACATGAAACGGCCGCGCCAGATCGTGGCGCGCGCCTGTGATGGTGACATGGTATTCCTGCATCGCCTGCAACAGCGCGGATTGTGTGCGCGGGCTAGCCCGGTTGATTTCATCGGCCATCAGCAACTGAGTGAAGATCGGTCCCTTGATGAAACGGAAGGACCGGCCACCATCGGGATTCTGATCCAGCACTTCGCTGCCCAAAATATCGGACGGCATCAGGTCGGGGGTGAACTGAATGCGATTGGTCGCGATCCCGAGTACGGTCCCCATGGTTTCGACAAGTTTCGTCTTTGCCAGTCCGGGAACACCGACCAACAGTCCGTGCCCCCCTGCCAATATGGTGATCAAGGCGTTGTCGATAACGCTTTCCTGACCGAATATGACCGTCTGAATGGATCTCCGCGCGGCTGCGATCCTGTCCACGGCCTTTTCGGCCTGGGCCACAATGGCTGAATCGGGCTGCTGATCGGGGCGATCAATCACTGTCATTGCCGGGTGTCCTGTTCTAGCGGTCTCACGAACGGTTTCGAATTATGTAATCTCGCGCGGTCGAAATTGCGATGATATGGGCTGCGTTCGTATCGATTAAATCACACTTTCTCACGATTCGTCGGAATTCGGGGACTGTCGGCACCCTAAACCCGGTGATTTCATGGCATTTTCCCCGCGAGGTGACATAGAATTGATGAGAAAGGCCGTTTTTTCGGTGTTTGGCCGAGTGACCGTCTACCGATCGTCGATTGCGCGAATCATTATATTGCTGTCGGATTCACCCGACGCACAACATCAGGTGGGCCAGGCAGCAGTATGGACAGTGCCGAAAGCAAACCACAACAGATATCGGGTGGCCTGGAAGCACTGATTCAACGCGCAGGCGGCCTTGGACGCGATAAACCTCCGGTTCATAAATGGAATCCGCCGCACGGCGGCGAAATTGACATGCGGATCGCGTCAGACGGTTCGTGGCACTATATGGGGTCGCCGATCAACCGGGATGCGCTTGTTCGACTGTTCGCGTCCGTGCTGCGCCGGGACGACGACAATTATGTCCTCGTCACCCCGGTCGAAAAGGTGGGGATTGTTGTCGAGGATGCGCCATTCGTTGCGGTGGAAATGCAGATATCCGGCAACGGGGCCCAACAGGTGCTGACTTTGCGCACCAATGTCGGCGACGTCGTGACTGTCGATGGCGCGCATCCGCTCAGGTTTGTTCATGAAAGGGATACTGGCGGCCTGAAACCCTACGTGCTTGTGCGCGACCGGCTGGAGGCGAAGCTCGCGCGCCCACTGCTCTATGAACTGGCAGAAATCGGTGTCATTGAAAGTGAGGATGAGGCGGCTTACTTTGGCGTCTGGAGTTCCGGAAACTTTTACCCGATGGTGCTGGAAAGCGACATTGCGGAATTCATGGAATAGGTATGGAGGCAATCCGGCCAATGCGGGTGCATTGTCATCTTTGGCGTGAATCTGGGAAATGATCTTGAGCGCGCCCTGCGAACCGACAATTGAACGAGTGCAAACAATCCCGGCGTTCGATGCAGACAGCGTTGCCGAACGCGGGCGGTTGCTGAAACCTCTCGTGGAAGATGTTCTGGCCCATCCCTCCGATACCGGAGATTTCCTTCTCAACCCTGAAATGGCGGGAGATCTCAGGTCGCGCAATCCGCGGGACGCGGCGGTTCTTGTTCCGATCGTGCGCCGGGATCCCGAAGTGACGGTCGTGCTGACGCGGCGCACGGACCATTTGCCTTCCCATGCCGGACAGATCGCCTTTCCGGGCGGAAAGATCGATGCCGAGGATTCGGGTCCCGCGTCTGCGTCCCTGCGCGAGGCGGAGGAGGAGATCGGTCTGTCTTCCGAAAGGGTTGATCTGCTCGGCTTCGGGGACACGTATATCACCGGATCCGGTTTCCGGATCATCCCTGTCGTCGGCCTGGTGGAACCGGATACCGACCTGACAGCAAACCCCGACGAAGTCGCGGAAATATTCGAGGTTCCGCTATCGTATCTGATGAATGCGGAAAATCATCATCAGGGCCGGAGAACTTGGCAGGGCCGCGAACGCAAATTTTATGTTATGCCCTATTTTCAGCACTATATCTGGGGCGTGACCGCCGGGATTGTGCGTACCCTCTATGAACGGATGTATCGCTGACCATGCGCGTTATGATTATCAACCTGCTGTTATTTCTGGTTCCGTTCATCGGCTACGGGCTGTTTTTGTATTTCCGCAAGGGGAAGATTGATCCGTCCGAGGCCTTGCAAGGCAAACAATTCTACTGGCTGGTGGGCGGCGGGATCGCCTGCGTCATCATTGGCCTTGTCGTGCTGGCCACATTTCAGACGGGGTCACCGGAAGCGGTTTACGTGCCGACGCGCTATGAAAACGGTGTTCTTGTTCCCGGCGGATTTCGTAATCCCGACGAGTTGACCGATGCCGATCGCGAAGCGCTCAGCGGATTTGACCGGAGCGTCGATCGGAAGTGATCGGCGAGACACAATGGGCCCTGCCACAGATGCAATCGTGTCCGGACCGTTTTTGTCCGATCCCGATGTTCAACGGATCCTCGCCTTCCTGAACAGGGACGGTGAGGAGGCGCTGATTGTCGGTGGCGCGGTGCGCAACGCCCTGATGCGGCGCGCAATCTCCGATGTCGATATCGCCACAACGGCCGTGCCAGCGGAAAGCTCCAAACGTCTGGCCGAAGCCGGATTCAGGATCGTNCCGACCGGAATCGCGCACGGAACCATCCTCGCGGTTCGCGACGGACAGGGCTTCGAAATCACGACCCTGCGCGAAGACATCAAGACCGACGGGCGGCGCGCCGTCGTCGCTTTCGGCCGGTCCTGGCGCGCCGATGCGGCACGCCGCGACTTCACCATGAATGCGCTTTATTGCGATGCCGCCGGTCGGGTTTACGATCCGGCCGGCGGATTGCAGGATTGTCTTGCCGGTATTGTTCGGTTCATCGGCGATCCCGACCAGCGTCTGCGCGAAGACTATCTCAGGCTGATGCGGTTTTTCCGGTTCGCAGCACAATATGGCGCCGGCGCGCCGGACCGGGACGGGCTTGCCGCCTGCGCGCGGGCGCATGCCGGCCTCAGACGGATCTCGGCTGAGCGAATAGCCCAGGAATCGCGAAAATTTCTGTTGGCGGCTGGCGCGGCGGAACCGTGCCGATTGTTCGCGGCATCGGGCCTCGCGCAGCCGGCCTACGGCGCCGCTCCGAATCCGGCGGTTTTTGCGAAACTCGGCGATCTGGCGCGGTCGCACGCGCAACCGCTTCGCTTTGAAACCGCGCTGGCCGCCTATGTCAGTCATACGAGCGACGATGCTCGACGGCTTGGCGCGCGGCTGAAACTATCGAATACGGAATGCAGCGAACTGGAGATCGTCTGTCGGCTCGGCCTGGACGCCTGGCATGATGCGATACCCGACATTTCGACCCTGACCCACGCCATGGTCGACCACGGCAAGCGGCACGTCACCCAGGGTTTGCTGCTGGCGGCAGCGCGACTTGCTCCCCGGGGTCTCGATAGTTTGCGCCCCTTGTTTTCCCACATTGAGCGTTTCGACATACCGATGTTCCCATTGCGGGGCAGGGACCTTACGGATCTCGGTCTGGGCACCGGGCCGGAAGTCGGAATGTTGTTGAACAGGGCCCGAGAAGCCTGGCGTCGCGCGGAGTATGGTTTGTCCCGGGACAGGCTGCTTGAGCGAGTCCAGGATTGGACTGCACAAGGAAAAACGTCATCAACGGATGGGTGATCCGCTTTAGCCGGGAGCAGCGGCAGAATGCTGAAGTTTCTCCAACGAATGATACGCCGCAGAAAACTGCGCGTGGTCATCCGCGCCTTGCCGCATTTGCTGAAAGAGCGATACGGAGCCGGTGACTATTATTCCGCCGGGCAGGTCGAAACCGCCTGCGGTCTTCTCAAGGTGAGGGCTTCAATCCTGCCTTATGCCCTGGCGACCGCCTGTACGCCGGAAACCTTTGCCGGCGCCCCCCCCCCCCCCCCCCGCGCACCGCTTGAACTGCAAGGGATTGCTGTTTGAATTCAGGAACCCGATCGGCAAGAACCACGGGCTTGGCGATCTGTCGCGCTCGGGGTATGACGGCACCCATCCGAGCGCGTAAAATCTCCCAAAGAATTCAGGGCCATTTCGCCACGGGTGGCATCGAGGACAGGATCGAATCGACGTTGCCGCCGGTTTTCAGACCAAAAATCGTGCCGCGATCGTACAGCAGGTTGAACTCGACATAGCGGCCGCGGCGGACCAGTTGCTCTTCGCGATCGGCGTCGGTCCACTGGGTTTCGGCGTTGGCGCGGACCAGCTGCGGATAGATTTCCAGAAATGACCGGCCGACGTCTTGTGTGAAGGCGAAATCGGCGTCCCAGTCGCCGGAATTCAGGTAATCGTAAAAGATGCCGCCGATACCCCGCATCTCCTTGCGATGCTTCAGATAGAAATACTCGTCGCACCATTCCTTGTAGCGGGGATAGTCGGCGACGGCATGCCGTCCGCAGGATTGTTCGAAGGCCGCGTGAAACGCTCTGGTATCGGCGTCGTCCTGCGTCCGCCGTCGGTCGAGCACCGGCGTCAGGTCGGCGCCGCCGCCGAACCATTGTCGGCTGGTGACCACCATGCGGGTGTTCATGTGAACCGCGGGAACGTTGGGATTGTGAAGGTGCGCGATCAGGGAAATTCCCGAAGCCCAGAAACGCGGATCCTTGTCGGCACCGGGAATCTGGTTGCGGAATTCGGGAGAAAATTCTCCGAACACGGTAGAGACGTGGACGCCGACCTTTTCAAACACCCGGCCGCTCATCATGCTCATAACGCCGCCGCCACCGTGACCGCCATCGTGGTCTTGGCGATTCCAGGGCGTGCGGACAAACCGGCCGGGAACGGCATCCGCGCCGCAATTGTTGTGGTCATCCTCGATGCGTTCGAAGGCGGAGCAAATATCGTCGCGAAGCGTTGCGAACCATTGCGGCGCCCTGGTTTTTTTGTCTTCCAGATCGTCTGGAAGCGGTCGGTCTGGAAGATCTTTTTTCATTTCGTCGGTCTCGCGCCTGTCATCCATCGTCACATTGTCCCGCCTCATAGCAAAACGGTCATCGCGTGCATAACGTTAATGTGCCGCGAAAATCCTGTTCCCGCCTCCGGGGCGGGTGATCATTCATTGCGTCATCGCAACCTGCCTGAGGGCCTCGCCTGTTACCATCGCCGCCGCAAGCGCCATGTTCAATGAGCGGGCGCCGTCCTGCATGGGTATGGTGATCCGTTCGGCGACCGCTTCGTGCACAGACTCGGGGACACCGGCGGATTCACGACCGAGCAGCAGGATGTCGTTTTTTTGAAAGGCGAAGCTTGTGTAGGCGACATCCGATTTCGTCGTCAACAGAACCAGGCGGCTCCGCCTGACGGCGGGGTTGTTGCAAAATGCCGACCAGGAAATGTGGGTCGTCATTGTGGCCTGATCGAGATAGTCCATGCCGGCCCGGCGCAACGCCTTGTCGCTCAGCGCAAATCCTGCCGGTCCGATTATGTCGACGGGGACATCCAGGCAGGCGCCGAATCGCAGCAAGGTGCCGGTATTCTGGGGAATGTCAGGTTGATAAAGTGCGATCCGGATCATTTTTGTCTGGCTTAACGGGTGGTTATCTTGAACAGTGGATTTATTGTGTATATGCCGTAGCCGAAGGTGGGACGAATCCGATTGCGACATACGGTCCGCCGTCCGGTCCGTGTATGGACTTGTGGGGATCGCAATGCAAAAAAGCCTGTCGCAAGAACAAGACACAGGATAGTGTCCCGTCCAGTGTGCTGGACAGGTGACTTGAATCGTAGGAAGAACTTTTCGGATCTACCGAAATCCGGATATAGGTTCGAAACAGGAAATTGAAAGGGTTTTGCCGTGGCAGAAGCATCTTCAACCGAGCCCACGCGCCGCGATTTTCTCGTGCTGGCGA
>JGI12316J14372_10004269_pt1 | contig 12385 bp, 11 predicted proteins | sample MarCyaLeptolynsp_FD_14372 | JGI IMG/M metagenome (IMG submission 14372) | reverse complement strand
CCGATGCGCGCAGCGTGCAGCAGATCGTGCTGAACCTGTTGTCCAATGCGATCAAGTTCAACAAACGCGGCGGCCAGGTCATCGTCTCGTCGGTCTACTCGGAAGACGGAGACGTCAATGTCCGGGTTCGCGACACCGGCATCGGCATGTCGGATGAGGACCTGCGCCTGGCGCTGGAGCCGTTCCGCCAGGTCCAGACGACCCGGTCCACCGCCGGCGGAACCGGCCTCGGCCTGCCCCTGACAAAGGCGCTGGTCGAAGCCAATCGGGCGAACTTCGTCATCGATTCCAAACCGCAGGAAGGAACCATGGTGGAAATCACGTTTCCATCGCCAAGGGTGCTGGCGGAATAACAACCGACGGACGGCCGCCTGTTCGGCGCAGTTCGGATACCGACCGTACAGGCGGTCGGTCCGTCAGACCGCCAGATGCAGGGCGCGATCAGAGATTGTGATTGTCGCCTCAAGGCCCCAGTCAAACCTGAGAAAATCCTTTTCGATGCCGTCGGCAAAAATGACGCCGCCCTCGTCCATCCGGGAGAACAGTGAAAGCGGCGTCTGTGCATCGATCTGACCGGCGGTCAGACTGCAGCCGCTGACGTTGCTCGGCCACGGTTCCCGGGCCAGAAACAACGCCTTCTGCTCCTCGCGGTCGAATTCGGCACTGCGACGGGTCGCAGTCAATATCGACTTCGCCCACCCCGTCAGACCGGTGCCCGTCGCGACAATCACGCCGGAGGAGGATTGATATTCCTCCGCCCCGCCATAACGCACGATGTAGCGCGCCGACTGGTGCGACCGATGGCCGACAAAGAGCTCGTTCAATGCGCGCAGGCTCTGCGCTTCGCCCAGGCGCGCCTCAACCATCGCACGCCGCGTGATGGTCGCGCGTCCCCGCCCGATATCCAACAGGAGATCCGGCAACACATCCACTGAAAGCGATGTGAGGATCCCTTCCGTGCGGTCCGGTTCCGGCGTCACGCCGATGATGATCTGTTCATCGACATATTTTGCCAGGTTCGCGACAAGACCGTCCTGACCGATCGCGACAACAATGTCGTTGGGCATGAACAGGAACCGGTCAAGGTCTTGCCGTTCGACCTGCGCCAAAGACCACTCTCTGGGAATTGCCCGTTTTGCGCTGTCAATGGCCGAGAGCTGCCGAATGTGCCGCTCTTCCAGCGGCTCCAGGCATTGTTCCCGTGCCCGGAGAAAGAACGCCGCCTGGCCGCGGGTACCATGGGCGGCCAGCAAACCGTCAAACTCGGTTTGCCGGCTGACAAGGACCACACGCGGCACGAGACTGGTCATTCGATCGTCTCCATTGCCACGGTCGTCGGCTCCGGTGTCGCGGCCGGCGTCGCCAACAGGCCTTTCAACTGGTTGCCGATGCCCGACAGCATGTCCGGCGTAATCGTCAGGCTGTCGATCCGGTTCAGTTTACCGGCGAATTCGCGGGCCGCGAACGCCATCAGGACGGATGGGGGCAAACCGGAGACAAGGTCAATCCGCCGCCCTTCCATGTCCGCCTTCGCCTGTTCGATGACACGAATGCGGCCGGCTTCGGCTTCAGCCGATATGGTCAGTGCCGCAGCTTTTGCTTCCGCCTCGGAACGGGTATTTTCCGCTTCCCGAGCAATCAGATCCTTTTGTTGCGTCGCAAGTTCGATCCGATTGTTGAGCTCGTTCTCGGAAATCGCCCGTTCCTTTTCGACGGCCAGCGCCCGGCGGGCAAAACTTGCCTCATCGGCTTTCTGCTGCAGGCTTTCGAAGGTCGGGGCCTGCAAGGCCCTGGCAAGTTCGCTGCTGGGAGCAATGTCCGCGACACCGGCGGCAACCAGTTGCAGTCCCATCCCGTCCAATGTGTCGCTGGCGGCAAAACCCTCCCCGATCGCCTCCTGCAGCGGCGCGATGCCCCGTTCAAGCACGTCGCGGACCGTCAGGTTCTTGAGGTAGGACAGGGCAAAGCGCCGCGTCAGCGTAACAAGCGCGTTGTTGATCTGATCGACGGGTTTGCCAATCAGTTCGCCCTTTGCCAGATCGATGGAAAAATCGATCCGCTCGCCGAGCGTTTCCGGGTTCACAACCCGCCAGACGAGGCCGCCCTGGACCGTCAGATCCTGATAGTCCGCGGACTGCCCCTTCAACAGAAACGGCAGTTCGCGATCATCCATCGGTATTTCGCTGATGGAAGCGCCGTCGGGAGCGAACCAGAAGGCCAGTCCACGGCCGGAGCGAACACGCTCGCCTTGCCGGAAATATTGAATATGGTTTGCGGCGTCCGCCCGCAGATGCCGTACCATCGGATATCGTGTGACATAAGCCATTTCTGATCTCCTTTATGCTTTCCGTCGGTAAAGTTCGGCCGGCCGATGGGCCGCGCCGCTCCTGAATTCTCCGGTTGCGACGATCAGGCCGCGGTCGAGCAGCTTGCGCCGAAAGGGCGGTTTGCTGAGGCTGCGCCCCAGGATGGCTTCATGGATTGTCTGCACGTCGTTCAGCGTAAATTTAGCCGGCAAAAGCTCCAGTCCGATTGCGGTATAGTCGAGCTTGCCGCGCAATCTCGCGACGACGTGACCGATCAGCATCGCATGGTCGAATGCAAGGTCGGCCACGCGATTATCCGATCCAATCAGTTCGACCGGCCCGCCGGCTTCGCCTTGCCACGCGACCCGGACGGTCATCAGATCCAGATCGTCGCGCTCCGCCACAGCGGTTTCGATCCTTGCGCCCGGTGTCAGGGCGAAATAAGCCACCGAAATCACCCGTCCGCGCGGATCCCGGTCAAGCGCACCGAATGTGCCGACCTGCTCCAGATAGACGTCCTGAAGATTTGCCTTTTTTCGCAGAACGTCCGCAACCGTATCTTCCAGGGTGACGTCGACGTGCACGAAGCCGCCCGGCAGGGCCCACTCGCCGCCAACCCGGTCGGCGTCGCGTCTGCGCATCACCATGACCTGCAAGACGCCCCGTGAAACCGTCATCAATGCGAGATCGACAGCCACGGCAGGTTGGTCGTAGTCGGTGAATTTCTTTCGGTGTTCGGCCACGGCACTCTCTTATGATCAAAATAGATATAACTATTTTAGACATAAGTTCAAGCACCAACGTTCAGATTCGAATTGCGCAGGGCGAGACCAGTCCCCGAAACAGGGCCAACGGGACCACGTGGCTCCGATATCTCACAAAACACCTTCACTGTACCGGGGCAGACCATCCTCGATATCGACGCTGGGCACTTTGCTTTTCACCCACATATGTGCGGTTGTCTTTGCCACGAACGGCGCTTGCAGGTGCCGGATCATGACGCCGAGCAATTCGGGAAATTTTTCCGACGTGTCGAACAGAAGATCGCCGCAAGACGAACAGGATCCGCGCGCCGTCCTGTGGCCGGATGCGGCTGTAAACACCTGTTCGGTGACGTCGCCCGTGATTGTGATATCCCTGCGACGGAAAAAGGCCGTCTCGGTATACGGTTCTCCCGAAGCGGCGCGGCAGTCCGTGCAGTGACATACAAGTTGCGCGATCGGCCGTGCGCGCGCTGCGAACCGGAGCGCGCCGCACCCGCAGGTCGCATGTATGGACTCGATCATGGTTCCTTTCTCCCCATTGAGGACAGATGTTCGAAATTTAGACATGATCGTGTCTGGCGGAAATGACAATAAACACCTAAATTCTGCCATATGGAAAGTTCCCGGCAAATTGTGTTTCTTGTCTATGAAGGTTTCGAACTGCTCGACCTTTCGGGGCCGTCCAGCGCCTTCAATGCGGCCAATTCCGTCAGCTCTGAACCGCATTATGAAATCGTAACCGTTTCGGCGGCCGGCGGATTGGTGACAGCCTCATGCGGGATTGCGGTTGCGACCGTTGCAATCGACCGGATTGTCCTCGGCACCTGCACCTCGACCGTTCTTGCCGTCGGTTCGGAAGGCAATCCCCTCATTGCCGCAATGCGCGACCGGGCTCTTCTGAACTTCCTCAAGACGGCGGCGTCAAAAGCAGAACGCTGCGGTTCCGTCTGCTCCGGCGCGTTCCTGCTTGCCGCAGCAGGGCTTTTGGACGGAAAGAACGCCGCGACCCACTGGGCGGGATGCCAGCACCTGAAACGCTGGTTTCCAAACGTGATCGTGAACGATGAGGCGCTCTATGTCATAGACGGATCGATCTGGACGTCGGCGGGGGTAACGACAGGCATAGACATGGCCCTGGCGATGGTCGGCGCTGATCACGGTCCCCACCTGAAGGGCAAGGTCGCGCGCCATCTCGTGGTCTATGCTCACCGACCGGGATTCCAGACCCAGTTCTCGACGCTCCTGGATGCGCAGATTGCCGGAATCGATCCATTCTCCAACGTATTGGAATGGCTCGATCAGAACCTGCACCAATCCGTCCGGGTCGCACAACTGGCCACATTGGCTGGAATGACCGAACGCAGTTTTTACCGCAGGTTCACGCAGACAATGGGAGTTTCGCCGGCGCGGTACCTATGTCTTGTGCGGCTGGAACGGGCACGGCAATTGCTGGCGGCCGGCCAACCGGTCAAGACGGTATGCCCACAGGTCGGTTTCGCTTCCGAAGCTGCGTTTCGAAAGGCTTTCAAATCCCATTTCGGAACGACACCGGCCCTTTACGGCGCGACCCAGGGCCAGGCCTGATCCGGTGCACAATGCATCACCGAAAGGTCTCGCGTTCGAAATCCGAGATATGAGCTTCAAACGCAGCGCATTCCTGGCGTTTGATCGCGCTGATCAGCGATTGCAGATCGGCGCCAAGCACGTCCCTGATCCAGGAAGAGGCGGCAAACCGCTCGATCGATGTTGCCATTCGGTTGTCCAGAATGCGGGCGTCGCCGTCATAGGCATTGCCCAGGCTCTTTGCCGGCGGGGTGATGGCGTTTTCGAGCCCATGCGCCGCACCGTGCAGGATCAGCGCGAGCACCAGATAGGGGTTGGCGTCGGCGCCGGAGATTCGGTGTTCGAACCGGCGCGCCCTTGCATTCGATGCGGGAATCCTAACGGCAACGGACCGGTTGTTGTCGCCCCAGTTGAGCCGGTTCGGAGCATAGGATCCGGGCTCGAACCGCCGGAAACCGTTCCAGGTGTTGGCAAAGACCAGCATTCCGTCCTGCATGGTGTCGAGCAGCCCGCCGACCGCGTGTTCGAGTTTTTGCGCACCGTCTTCGGTTTCGCCGAAATAATTGTCGCCGTTTTCAGTCACAAGGCTGGCATGGACATGCAGACCATTGCCCGGACGCCCGGCGAACGGTTTGGCCATGAAGGTTGCCTGCAGTCCGTGTTTGGCCGCCGCTCCGGCAATGATCCGTTTCAGACAGATCGCGTCGTCCGCCGATGTCAGCGGGTCTTCGCGGTGCACCAGATTGACTTCGAACTGACCCTGCGAGGCCTCGGAGATGATGGTGTCGGCCGGGATTTTCTGCAGATCGGCACAGCGGCGGATCTCGTCAAAGACCGGCCGGAAGGCGTTCATTGCCTTCAGGTCGTACATGCTCTGACGCTCCACCCCGTCTTCGGACCGCTCCGTTTCGCAGCCGGAAAGATAAAACTCGAGTTCGATTGCCGTTGTCGCCGTCACGCCGCGCGCGGCGAGCCGGTCGATCGCCCGTTTCAAGGCATTGCGCGTATCGCCGAAAAACGGCTGGCCGTCCGCCGTCCGCATTTCCAGCATGGCCTGCATGACGGAGCCGTCCAACCATGGCATGGGCAAGACCGAGCCCGGAATGACGGCACAGGCTCCGTCGAGATCGCCACTTTCAATATGCAAGCCCGTTTCAGCGACTTCCCGCCCCCAGACGTCGAGACCGGTCAGCGACAACGGGAACGCAATGCCTGTTTGTTCAAGCACTTCCGGAGATTTCCCCGGAGCCCATTTGCCGCGCTCGACACCATTTGGATCGACGATGAAATATTCGGTTCTGGCGGTGCTCATCACGGGATTCTACTTTGCAAACAGGTAATCGGACGACGGTTCAGGAAGAGCGACAAGACTAGCCATGTCGGTAAATTGTGTTATGAGCCATACAACCGCATCCTGTTCTGTCAAAGAAAATCTTGCGCGTCCGTCGGCGGGCCATGCGTCGGATTTGTGCGAAAGAGAGCCCGCGTTCACACTCTCCGGAGGTCCGCGCCGAACATTCTTTCGGTGCATCTGTCATGACGAAGAAAAAGAAACAATCTGAAGAGATTGCCGCGATTCGCGGCGTTGATTCAATGGAAACAGCGGCGCAATGGCTGAAGGCCCGCCGCATCGAAGATATTGAATGTGTCGTCCCCGACCAGGCCGGGGTTGCGCGCGGCAAGATGATGCCGGTGCGCAAATTTCTGTCGAGCCCGGCCTTTCCGATGCCGTCGACGATTTTCTGGCAGACGATCACCGGCGATTATCCCGATGAGTTCATCGACGCCGCCGAATTCGATCCCGCCGACGGTGACCTTGTGTTCAATCCGGACCTGTCGACACTGACGGTCGTGCCCTGGGAATCCGATCCCACCGCCCAGGTCCTGCTCGACGCCAAACACAAGGACGGCAGAACCGTCGACCTGGCGCCGCGGCAATTGCTGCGCCACATTATCAATCTCTATGCCGAACAGGGATGGCGGCCAGTCGTCGCGCCGGAGCTGGAATTCTACCTGGTCAAACCCAATACCGATCCGGATTATCCGCTGGAGCCGCCGATCGGCCGATCCGGCCGCGCCGAATCCGGGCGCCAGGGCTATTCGATTGCCGCCATCAACGAATTCGACGACGTGGTCGACGACATCTACGATTTCTCCGAGGCCCAGGGCCTGGAAATCGATACGCTTAGCCACGAGGACGGCGCCGCCCAACTGGAAATCAACCTGGCGCACGGCAATCCGATGGACCTTGCCGACCAGGTGTTTTCCTTCAAGCGGACGATCCGGGAAGCCGCGCTGAAACACAATATCTACGCCACGTTCATGGCCAAACCGATGTCGGACGAACCGGGTTCGGCGATGCACATTCACCAATCCGTCGTCGATATCGCAACCGGCAGGAATATCTTCTCCGACGCCGATGGCAACGCCAACGACCGGTTCCACTCCTTTATCGCCGGGCATCAGCGCTACCTGCCGGACGTCATGTGCATGCTGGCGCCGTATGTAAATTCCTACCGCCGGCTGGTCAGAGGATCCATGGCGCCGATCAATGTGCATTGGGGCTATGACAACCGCACCGTCGGACTTCGGGTGCCCGATGCCACCGCGGAATCCCGGCGTCTGGAAAATCGCGTGCCGTCCTCCGATTCAAATCCCTATTTCGCCATCGCCGCTTCGCTGGCCTGCGGATATCTCGGTATGATGAAGGGACTGAAACCGGATGACGCGATCAGGGGGTCGGCGATCAACCTGGATTTCGGCCTGCCGCGCGGCCTGCTGGAAGCGGTCGATCTGTTCGCAAAATCGGAANTGGTCGACGAGGTTTTCGGCTCCAGTTTCATGGCTGTCTACCGGGATATCAAACTGGCGGAATTCGAAACCTTCATGCGGGTGATCAGTGCCTGGGAACGGGAATATCTGCTGTTGAACGTCTGAGTCCGACCCCCTTTGCGGGTGCCGGAAGGCGTTTACGAGGCAGGTTTCGAAACAACCCGACGGAACTGCTTCGCCAGTGGCTGGACATATCCCAGCCACACGCCGCAATAAAGGCGTCCAAGCGGCGACAGCGCCAGAACGTGGTCCTGGACCAGGTGCTCAAACGCTGCGCCGGCATGCTGTGCGGACGTCATGCGCGTGCCGCAATCTTCCGGTGCGAGATCAGGGGCCGGAACCGCCCTCGCGCGCTCGGCAGGATGAACGTGGGTTCGCTCCAGCGGCAATGCCTCCAGGACTTTGCTCACGTCCTCGCATGTCCGCCACTCCGGCCTGTCCGCTAACGGTTCGGTTTCAGGCTTTCCTGTCGCGGGCACCAGTCCCCGGATCGCGCGACACAGCGGGCCGAACCGGCGAACCTGACCGAGATGCAGATAATCGGCATCCGACCGCAGGATTTCGTCATGCATCACCCGATAGAGGGCGACCGGTGAATGTCCGGGCGCTATCAGCATTTCCGTATAAAGCTGGAAAGGTTCCGCCAGCCCGGTCAGGACAATGCGACGACCCTTTATCCAATAGGCCAGCGGCAACACTCCAACCAGGGTATCGGAGGCGAAGACACAACATACGAACAGGTTCGGCTCGCCGACCATCCGCTTGTGTTCGATCGCCTTTCGACACCATTCGAAACTCTGATAAAACGCTCTGGCGGTCGCGACCCGTTCCAGGGCCGTCCATTGCTGCTCCAACGCCAGAAATGCATGCTTGTCGCGGGCGATGCGAAGTTCGAAGCCCGCATTTTCGACCTTTTCCGATTCCATTATGTCGCGGGGCAATGCGTTCATGGGACGGCTGTTCCTTCTCCAGGGCTCGGCGCACTCAATCCTGCGTGCGCATCCGTGCGCTCAACCGATTTCGTCAGCACCCGCCACCTTGCCCCATTCGGGCTTAAAATCAGGTTGCCGTAATGAGAACCACCCGTACACAAACCGCCGACGGAAACACTCCCTGCGCGGGTGCACCGCAGGCTTGCGGGGCGCAATATCGACCGGTTCGCTTGACGGAGCGAGAATTGTGATCACAATTGCGCCGTCGGACCGATGCGCCGAGGGATCCCGTTTCGCTCCGGGCTCCCGTCGCGACGCAGCTTTTCGTACAGACAGAGCAACAGCTGCCGACCGGACGAGAGTTGCACAGGACAGAACGCGCTTGTGCACCCTTCCCCGTTCGGCGCCCGGAGAGCCAACATGGCCGCAGTGGAACAGGGACAACTCGGCGCTTCGCGCACGGCGCACGATGAAATCTACCAGAAATTGCGCAAACGCATGCTGGAGGGTGGATTCATGCCCGGCGAGGTCATTTCGATCCGCCATATTGCCCGGGAATACGATATCAGTCCGATGCCCGCCCGAGAGGCGATGCGTCGGCTGATCGCCGAAGGCGCCCTTCAGTTTGCCGATCGCCGCAAGATCATCGTCCCGAAGGTCGACCACAAACGCATCAGGGATATCCTGACCGCGCGCTGCACGCTTGAGCGGGAACTGGCCGAACGCGCCTTTGCATCCATCGACGCCAGGGACGTCGCCGAATTGCAACGGATCGACGAGGGGATCAATCGGGCGATCATGGAAGGCGACGTCAATGCCTACATGAAGGGCAATTTCGAGTTCCATTTCCTGATCTACCAGCGGGCCGATTCGGAGGTGCTGATCAGCCTGGTCGAAATGCTCTGGCTGCAGTTTGGACCGAGCATGCGCTTCGTGTTTTCCCGTTGGGGCACGTCCGCGGTCGCCGAAGATCATCATCGTCAGGCCCTGGAAGCGCTGAACGCCCAGGACCGTTCCGGCTTCGTCGCCGCAATCGAAGCCGATATCCATCAGGGCATGGGATTCCTGAAGGAGTCCTGACCGCGACAGGCCAGCGGGTCGGGACTCGATTGTTTTGATGTGATCACAACATTGACAAAACTATGGTGATCTGTACGTTTCCGCCCACGAAACGTTGGAAACCCTTTCCATAAATGCCGCACGAACTGCGTGATCACAATGGATACGCAATGGCAAACGTTGCCGATTTGACGAGAGGGCATGGGGCGTTATGGCGGAGCCGGAATTCACAATTGTCGAGGCGAACACGCCGGAGCGGACAAGAGCCGCGGCGATGCTGGTGGCCAGCCTGTTGCGGGAGTTGGCGCCGGACCCGGCTGCCTCGGAAAATTGCGACATGGATCAAAAGATTGAACGGGTGGCGACCACCCTCCTGAACGGGCAGCACAATGTCTGGGCGCTATTGGCAGAAACGGGTTCCGGTGAACCGGTCGGTGTCCTGACGCTCAATCAATGTGCGGCGATCTACGCCGGCGGACCGTTCGGCGAGATTTCGGAACTTTACGTGGCCCCTGAATACCGTTCGGCGCGGCTTGGTGAGAAACTGATCGAAGCCGCGCGCGATTTCGGCCAGAATCGCCAATGGACGCGCCTGGAAGTCGGCGCTCCGGAAATGCCCGCATGGGCGAGAACCCTTGGGTTCTACAGGGCAAGGGGCTTTCGCGAGGTCGGACCGCGCCTCAAATGCGAACTCTAGTACCCGTTGGGAGAAATAATCCGGGCGCTGCCCGGTCCGGGGATCACAATTTGGTTTTCACTTTTCAGATTGTGTTCTAGCATTGCCGCAATTAACGTAGGCCCGTGTCGTGTGATCACACGGCAGGGAAACAAATGTCCGATTCACTGCCAGTCAATGAGCGTGGACGGCAAGCCCCCGACGAGGCGCAATCCTGTCGCCGCGTCGGAGACCGAACAATAACGGAGAGGATCTACCATGCAGAAAAACAAAAGCGGATTTCGTCCGACCCGGCGCGGCCTGCTGGCCGGTGCCGGCGCGACCGCGATCGGCCTGACGGTCCTGCCGCGCGGTGCGCTGGCGGAAGAGGAAAAGAAACTCAATTTCTACAATTGGGACACCTATATCGGCGAAAACACGCTCTCTGACTTCAACAAGGCAAGCGGCATCGAAGTCAAGATGGACCTGTTTGCCGACAATGACGAATTGCTGGCCAAACTGAAGGAAGGCAATCCGGGATACGACCTTATCGTCCCGACCAACGATTATGTGGAACGCATGATCACGGCCGATATTCTCGCACCGCTCGATCATTCCAAGATCCCGAACATTTCAAACATCGACCCGCAGTTCCAGGAAGCGGATTTCGATCCGGGCCGGAAATTCTCCATGCCCTATATGTGGGGCACGATCGGCATCGGATACCGGATCAGCAAGGTCGAGGGCACGCCGGACAGCTGGAAATGGCTGTATGAGTCCGACAAATATGCCGGCAAGATCTCCCTGCTTGGCGACGGCCAGACCGTTATCGGAATGGCGCTAAAATATCTCGGCTATTCCCTGAACTCGACCGATCCGGCAGAAATCAAGCAGGCCGAGGATCTGCTGATCGCGCAGAAGAAACGCATCAAGGTATTTGCGCCCGACAACGGCCAGGATCTGCTCGCCTCCGGCGAGGTCGATCTGGCGCAGGAGTGGAACGGCGACGTTCTTCAGGTCATGGGAGAAGACGACGATATCGGCTACGCGGTTCCGAGCGAAGGCGGCCTGTTGTGGCAGGACTGCCTGTGCATTCCTAAGGACGGTCCGCATCCGATGAACGCCCATGCCTTCATCAACTATATCCTGGAAGCCGAACCGGGCGCCGCGATCGCCGACTACATTCAGTACGCATCGCCGAATGCGGCCGCGCGCAAGCTGATGTCGGACGAATACAACAACAATCCGGCTATCTTCCCGTCCGCGGACGCCGTCGCCAAGGGCGAATCGCAATTGTATCTCGGCGAAGACCGCAACAAGATGATCGACGAAGCCTGGACCCGGATCCGGGCGGCGTAACATCTGCTTGCGGGGCCGTCGCCAAGCCGGCTCGAGCCGGTCTGGTCGCCGGCTCCGCTGACCCGCGCGGCGGTTCCGTTACCGCCGGTCGCGGGCCACGGGCAAAGGGGCGGAGCGGGGCACTGCGATGGAAAACTGGAAACAGAACCGACTGGCCTTCTGGATCATGGCGGCGCCGGGAACGTTCTGGCTGACCCTGTTTTTCATTGCGCCGCTGGCCCTGATCTGGATCCTGTCGTTCGGTGAGAAGACCTCAATCGTCGACATCGAGATTACCGGGACACTGGGCAACTATGCCCGCGCCCTGGAAAGCGTCTACCTGGAAGTGATCTGGAAATCGGTCTGGATTTCGGCGATCGCGACCTTTTTGTGTCTGATCATTGCCTATCCGGTCGCGTTCGCGATTTCGTTCGCCAGCACGCGCTGGAAAACCCTGCTGCTGATTGCCGTGATCCTGCCCTTCTGGATCAATCTTCTGATCCGGACCTACGCCCTGATCGCAGTGTTCCGGACGCGCGGGTTCGCCAATTTCGGGATGGAATGGGTGTGGGATCTTTTGTGGCTCGACCGGTTGATCGGCCCTTTCGAACCGCTACCCCTTCTCTACAACAATTTCGCCGTCATTGCCGGACTGGTCTACGTGTTCATGCCGTTCATGGTGTTGCCGCTCTACGCTACGATCGAGCGGCTCGACAAATCCTACCTGGAAGCCAGCCTCGATCTCGGCGCGTCGCAATGGCGGACCTTTTTGTCGGTGACCATTCCGCTGACCATGCCGGGCATCGTGTCGGGCGTCATTCTGGTATTCATTCCCAGCCTCGGCTCGTTCCTGACACCGGACCTGTTGGGCGGAACCAACGCCCAGATGATCGGCAACGTGATCGAACGCCAGTTCAAGGCCGCCAACGACTGGCC